>MDTG01371911.1_pt1 | contig 13273 bp, 13 predicted proteins | sample 811421 | NCBI WGS metagenome assembly MDTG01 (sample SAMN05326645, study PRJNA326480) | marine metagenome | isolation source: seawater | place: Pacific Ocean: South East | collected 2011 | reverse complement strand
CTTGTGGGGAGAGCAGGATTCGAACCTGCGAAGGTAAAACCAACAGATTTACAGTCTGTCCTCGTTGGCCGCTTGAGTATCTCCCCTTTTTTTGTTTTAACTATGAGCCGATGGAGGGACTCGAACCCACGACCTGCTGATTACAAATCAGCTGCTCTAGCCAGCTGAGCTACATCGGCATTTGACAAAAAAAAGTCCGTAAAAACGGTCTGCAAAGTAAATATTAATTTTTCGTGTTTCAAAACAATAGTTTAAAAAAAACCCCCGTCAAGGGCGCTGTTTTTCCTTGCGTCTTTTAAGGATTCTTTCTGCTGCATCAGCAGCGATATTGATCGCCTCCTCAAATGACTTTGCCGTCTTCTTCACGACTACATCATCCCCGGGAATTCCAATCTTTAATTCAGCAAATTTATTGATCCTATCCGCCGTGTTCTCAACTTTTGTATAAACGTAGATTTCGACAATTTGATTGTAAAAATGGGCGATTTTATCCATTCTCTTTTGTGTGAATTCCACCAATTTAATATCGGCAGTGTAGTTGACAGATTGAAAGTTGACTTGCATAATATAAATTTAAATTGTTGTACCGCGACTTTTACCCCTTGGGTGGGCTTTGTCATATGTGTCCTGAATTTTTTTTAAGCTGCTGTGAGTGTATATTTGGGTAGCAGCAATACTTTCATGTCCCAACAATTCTTTTACAGCATTTAGATCGGCTCCGTTATCCAAAAGATGCGTTGCAAAACTGTGGCGCAGTATGTGGGGACTTTTTTTTACTTTGGTGGATACCATTCCAAAATAATGATTTACCGTCTGATACACAAATCCCTCATGAAGTTTTTCCCCGGACGGCAAACAAAAAAAAGAATCAGGATCGAAGTGGGGTAAGTCATTTTTACCTTGACGGTATTCTTTCAGGCAAGAAACAGCTTCCTGTAGTAAAGGGACTATCCTTTCTTTATTTCGCTTGCCCAACACATGAAGTGTGTTGTTTTCAAAATCAACTGCACTGGTCGTTAAATCAATGAGTTCTTTGCGCCTTATACCAGTGTAATAAAATAAAGTAATGATACACTTTTGAAGGGTCCCCAGATAGTCAGGTGGAAATAAATCTCCAGCTAAAAGTTGATTTATCTCTGCTTTGGAGAATGGCATATTTACCTTTTTTGAAACTTTAAGGGGCCGATGAAGCTTCAGTGGATGGATGTATATACTGCCTGTTTTTAGTAAAAAATTATAATAAGAGCGAAGAACAGAAATTTTTCTATTAATGGTGCGGTTACTGTTCTTTGCTTCAACCAACTGGATGATCCAAGTCCTTATATGACTGTAATCAACGACATCGATATTTTCAAACGCGTAGTAGTCGTTGCAAAAACTAAAGAATTCTTCTAAATTTTTTTGATAAGCAATACGCGTGTTTTCAGAATACTTCTTTTCTAGACTGATGTACTCCAAAAATCGATTGATGGACATAAACAACGTTGTAAATCAAAGTTATGAAACTTGCAATTTACAAAGTTTTAGATTAAGTATTAATTTAAGCCTATTGGTTTTCTAAATCTTTAAGGCGTTGTATGTACTGAGCTTTTTTAATTTTGTCACGATTTTTAATAGAAGGCTTGATAAATTGCTTTCTGCTGCGCAATTGACGCATGCCGCCGGTTTTATCAAATTTTCTCTTAAAACGCTTTAGAGCGCGGTCTATATTTTCTCCGTCTTTTACAGGTATTATCAGCATAGTTAAGCACCTCCTCTCATAGTGGTGGGCAAATATAATGATACTATCACTAACGAAGTACTAAAAAAAGGAAAAATATTACTTAAGGATATTACGAGCAATAACCAGTTTCTGTATCTCACTGGTTCCTTCACCGATAGTACACAACTTGGAATCGCGGTAGAATTTCTCTACCGGATAGTCTTTTGTAAAACCATAACCTCCATGGATTTGAACAGCGTTATTGGCCACTTTGACACAAAGCTCAGAGGCGAATAATTTGGCCATAGCGCCAATTTGAGTTACGTTTTTTCCCTGATTTTTGTCCTCACCCGCTTGATGGGTCATCAGGCTTGCGGCTTCAATTTCTGTGGCCATATCTGCCAACATGAATGAAATCCCTTGAAAACTGCCTATGGGTTTACCAAACTGCTCTCTTTCTTTGGCGTATTTGACGGAAGCTTCAAATGCTCCTTTGGCAATACCAAGTGACAACGCAGCTATAGAAATCCTGCCACCATCTAAAATTTTCATCGACTGGATAAAGCCTTCACCTATGGCACCGAGTCGGTTACAATCAGATATAACACAATTGTCAAAAACCATTTCTGCCGTTTCTGATGCTCGCATCCCCAGTTTGTTTTCTACTTTTCCAGAGCTAAATCCTGGTGTACCCTTTTCAATGACAAAGCTAGTCATGCCATGACTGTCCCCTTTTTCTCCATTACGGAGAATAACCACTGCCAAGTCGCAGGATTTTCCGTGGGTAATAAAGTTTTTTGTCCCGTTGAGAACCCAATGATCTCCATCTTTTCGGGCAGTAGCGTTCATCCCTTTGGCATCAGAACCAGTATTGTATTCGGTTAAACCCCAGGCGCCCAACCATTCTCCAGAAGCCAATTTGGGCAACCATTTCATACGTTGCTCTTCATCACCAAAAAGATAAAGGTGTTGTGTGGTCAAGGAATTATGAGCCGCTACGGAAAGTCCCAAAGAAGGATCAACTTTAGAAATCTCTTCGATTACAGCAATGTATTCGTGATATCCCATTCCTGAGCCACCATAGATTTCGGGTATCAAGATACCCATAAACCCGAGCTTTCCTGCTTTTTTAAGAACAGAGGCTGGGAAATACTGCGACTCATCCCATTCCATGACATGAGGCCGAATAAATTGATCTGTAAAATCTCTCGCGGAGTCAATTACCATCTGTGTGGTTTCACTGTAATTGACGCTTACCGCATTATCCAATTCAAACATAGTGCTATAATGTGGACAAATATAAGTTTATTCTGTCTATTTTCAATGAGTCGAAACCTTCAATATTGACCAGCTCATTAATTTCTATTTCGTCACGCGTCGATCGGAAACGATCAATCCTTTGAGCATCTGTTCAGTTGAGGTATGGCAATCGTACTAAATGTGAATAGCTGATAGTGTCCAAAGCAATTTTTTTAAATGTTTGGTAAAGTTTTAATCTCAAATTTTTTTCTAATCTCGTCTACTACCGTGCTGTCCAATCTATAAACTTCATAGAGTTGGTCCATAAGACTAAATCCTTCCAGTAGCTTTCTGTATTTTACAATTCGATTCGACACTTTTTCTCCCGCACCATACACCGCTTTTAGTGCAGAAATATCTGCCTGATTTAGGTCTTTTTTCACCACCTCCTTTTTTTTGTAAACATTGTATTTTTTCTTTTGTGAAAAAATCAAATAGGGGGACAACATCTGATCAACTGAGGCTGTTGGGAGTCCCAACAAATAGGCGCGGTAATCGGTCAGAAAACTATGGTTGAAAGTAGAAATCACTAATGGCGCTTGAAATTTTTACAAACAAATCTATTGTTGATTGATGTTTTTCCGTTGCTTTAAGGTCTAATGTATTTTGCGCTGCTTCAGGCAGGAAATCTTTTGAATAGGGTACTTCCAATAATAACACAACCAACAGCAGGTGAGCTTTGCGTCGGGCTTTACTCAGTTAGAAATGGGGTCGAAAAATTTCATCTCATCCTCCGACCATCAACCCATTCCTCTAATGACTGAAAGGTAGTTGGTCAATTCTTCTTTTACTTTTGGGAACAGGAGTATTAATCCAATCATATTTGGGAAAACCAGGGCCAAAATCATGGCATCAGAAAATGTCCACACAGCAGACATATCTCCTGCAGCGCCTATAACGATAAACAACAAAAACAAAATTTTGTAGGAAAGATCGGCAAGTTTGCTTTTACCAAAAATATACATCCACGACTGCAAGCCGTAGTAGGACCAAGAAATCATGGTAGAAATGGCAAATAAGACTACGGCTATGGTCAAAAATGGGCCTGCAAAGCTGATGTATTTTGAAAAAGCTGCAGCGGTGATTCCCGCACCCTCAACGGCAGTACCATCAATCAATACTTTACCTCCTATCCCACCGTAATCAAATACCGTGTTGTCACCATTAAAAATGATGATGACCAAAGCCGTCATGGTACATATTACGACCGTGTCAATAAAAGGTTCTAAGAGGGCTACCAATCCCTCCGAAGCAGCATATTTGGTCTTTACAGCGGCGTGGGCAATGGAAGCAGAACCTGCCCCCGCTTCATTCGAAAACGCCGCCCGACGGAAACCAGTTATCAACACACCCAACAGCCCCCCTAAGCCAGCTTGGGGGTTGAAGGCTTGAGTGAAAATCATGCTAAAGGCATCGTCTACAAAACTAAAATTTGAACCGATGATATAGATGCAGGCCAAGACATACATCAAAGCCATAAAGGGAACTATTTTTTCGGTAACAGCAGCAATTCTTTTAATCCCTCCTATGATGATGATACCCACGAAAATCATCATGATAATACCAATAATAGTTCTTGCAGAGCCACCCGTCATTCCAAAGGTACTTACCAACTGCATCGCAGCTTGATTGGATTGCGCAGCATTCCCACCCCCAAATGAAGCGCCGATGCACAAAAGGGCAAAAACAAGCGCCAAGGCTTTACCTATTTTTCCCATTCCCCTTTCTTTGAGGCCTTTGGAAAGGTAGTACATGGGACCACCATAGACGGTTCCGTCTTCCCCTACATCGCGATAACGCACCCCAAGGGTACATTCCACAAATTTGGTGGACATTCCCAACAAACCGCAAAGTATCATCCAAAAGGTCGCTCCTGGGCCACCAACAGCTATGGCCAGTGCCACACCGGCTATATTTCCATTTCCAACGGTACCAGATACTGCGGTTGCCAATGCCTGGAAGTGACTGACTTCACCAGACTTACTCTCATCCTTAACCGTTCCTTCGATATCTCCAACCATTGAGAGGGCTGTATCCCCTGCCGCATGGTGGTCCAGTGCATCGTATTTTCCCCTAACCGTTTTAATGGCTGTAGGAAAATGCCTTACATTGACAAAACCAAAATAAAAAGTAAAAAACAGGGCCCCTCCTACCAACAATATAATAATGGTAGGTACAGAGGTCCCCGGAAAATTGTGTAAAATAAATGCACCCCACCAGTTGGCAATGGGAGTAAAAGCTTCGTTGATTTTATCGTCCAACCCAGGACCTTGTGCCGAAGCACTCAAGGAAGAAAATAAAATAAATAAAAGAGTAAAAATAGATTTGGAAAAGGAGCGCAGTTTCATAAGTTTTTTGTTGTACTATGCAATATCCTAAAAAAGCTGTGGATATTCAAACTAATCCAAATCAAACATTGTATTTAATTTTGCGATAGCAGCACCACTCCCTAGCACAATCAACTTACTTTAAGGCTCCAATCTGAGCTCAGCACTTGGGATGATCATCAATGCTCCTAGAGCATTTCTGTAGCCCAAGACATTGCATTGGATTTTTTTGCAAATGTACAATTCTGCAAATTACTTGTTTTGGAATTTTTTTAGCAGTTCAATGGCAATTTCCTCCAAATTTGGACTGTCTCCGTCCAACCAACTCAGCTCTTCTACAAAACGAATCAAGTCGGGAACCATCAACATACCGGCCACATGATTCCCACCAATTTGGTCTAGCATGATGACATGGTCCGCACCCGCCCGTCTTAACTTGGAACGTTTACCGGCCGATATCAAACAACTTTCAATCAGTGAATCGGGATTCATTTCACGGGCCGATAAAACCACAAACAAATTGCAAATATCATCGGTTAAAGCCGTAATTAGATGTTTTACTCTGTCAATTTGGTCCTGTTCTAAAACTTTGTCTTGGGGGCGTGTCCTTTGATAATAATGAATACTTTCTCGGTCTTGCATCAAGGCCAAGTCTTGTTCGATGACCACAAAAGAGTGTCCGTAATTCAGCAAAAGTTGGGCCGCTTGCCGACCGTTGGGATCATAGCGGTAGATCACATATGGTCTTTTAAGAAGCTCTTATTTTATTAATTTTTTTTTTGATTTTATTAAAATATTTTCTGTGATTACAAAATGAATCAACTCTTTTATCCCAAAGGCAAATGCTGTTAAACCGACCATAATCAGCAGTATGGTAAATATTTTCGCACTGGAAATCATCGGGGCAACTTCACCATATTCCACTGTGCTCAGAGTAATGGCGGTGATATACAGGGCATCAACCCAACCCATATTGGGCAACATCAAATAATAGCCCAGGGTGCCCAAACAGGATATAAATAAAATAAGAATTAGTGCGAAAAAAAGATTGGGGCAAATTAGTTTCACATTATAAATCGAATACAGAAGTTCTCTTGGTGTAGACCATGTCTTTTAACTTGAGCCAAAAGGCCAAAGTAAGGTAAATGATAAACCCTCCTACCAGTGTGGTAAATGAGGCGTAAATAAAAAAAAGCCGAACGCTTTTTACGCTCATCCCCAAAAAATCGGCCAAACGTGTGGAAACAGCAAATCCATGCTTTTCAAAAAAATGACGTAAAATTTTTACACGACTCACATCATAAATTTAGGGCTAATTGTCGAACAAATGAAATCCAACCGCGCAATGCAAATACTTTTTTTCATCGCAATAATCTTTTTTCAATTACAAAGGAGATTACGATTCCAAAGCGGATTGGAAGAGGATTCCCAAATCAAAAAACCTTGGGAAGTCCGGTTTTTTTAGCAAGCAGCGGCGTAATCTACCGAAACAGTTTCACAAAAAGATCCTTCCTGAATCTGAGCATGGGTTAAGTGCGGTGGTATCGGCTTATTGATCATCAATAAGTCAAAAAAGATTGGGATAAACGCTTGGGACTCGGGGCAGATTCTTTTTTAAAATTATAGTGGATTTTCAAATATTAGGAAACACCAATTTTACGAATCCAATTCAGATCTCGAGGTGCCTACGCTTTGATCAAAGGTGAAAAAGGTCGGTGACACTGGTGGTAAATCTGCGCCAATTGCGACAACCGAATCGTAGGAAATTTGGGTGGGCCCAATCGCCCAAAATTCAAGCTGATCTCTGGAACTTCGTTAAAGTCGTACTTTCGTTTGAGGTAATCAAAATCTTTGCGAAGTTTTTGTAGTTAAGGATGGTGAATTAAACCATTTAACAGTCCTGTCATTCCCCTAAAGAGGGCCTACAAAAAATCGCCATTAGCACAATTTTTTTGAACCACAGCAAAGGGCAATCGCCGTGCCTATTCCAAAAACACGTATCCATTTCTATTCAAGCCAAAATTTTTGGTCAATAGTTCAAATAATGTTTGCTCCCAATTGTTGTGATTGGATATTAAAAGCTTACGGGTCTGTAAGGTTTTTTCTTACAAACGCTGCAAATACAATCGCTCTTTCCATTGGGACCACTTAAATTCAGGAAAAGTCGAAATAATTTTTCACAGGGAATCCAATGGGGCAGGGTAATGAATTTTTTTGGGAGCGCTCCCAATGCTCTTGATCTACCCTCCTACCCAAGGCCAATCAAGGAGCAGCTCCCCCGAGGGATAACAAAGCGCTTGGTCGTCTTCCAAACCAGATAGAGTATTACGGCACCGTAATTGGAATCCAAATAGTTTAGGTGCTCAAACCAAGATGAAGTCCTGAGGTGAATTTCAACATCTCCTGCCCAGAGGGTATTGTCAATCCATATTTTAGCATTGAGAAAATCTGGCCCACTACTCGAGTTCATTAATCCTTGAGAAACCTCCACAATTTCTGCACTAGATTTAGCTTCTAGAGGCAGCGCTCCCAATTTTTAAAAACGCCACAGGTAATGAAAAAAATCTTCTTTCATATCAATTTCGGGGTCGTTATGTAATTATTCATTATTGGGCGGGGTCTGCTTCCCACTCCAGATAGCCTCCAAGCAAATTATAGGCGGAGGAGATTCCCATTTGGTTCATCAATTGACAGGCCTGTGCACTGCGCGCTCCTGACCTACAGTAAACGTAATAATTTTTTGAGGGGTTTAAGGACTCTAATCCTTGAACAAAGGCTTGAGGGTCTCTTATGTTTAATAGAGTAGCCCCCGGAATGTGGCCGTCGTCGAACTCCTCTGGAGTTCTAACATCCAATAAAAAAGCATTCTCGTCTGTTTCAAATTTACTTTTCCAAGCTTCTTGTGATAAATCCATTACTTAATTTTTTATAAATTTAAGAGAGTTGTCAAAAAAAAAATGAAATCGGCTTAAAAAAAATAAATTAACGTTAAATTAGTTTATACAAAAATTGTAATTACATAATGAGTTCACAAGAATTGATCAAAAACACAGTTGTAGGAATTCTTAAAGCGGGAAATAAGGCAGAGGATTTTCTTGGAAACACACTTAAAGCATTTGATCTCTCGCTACAGCAGTTCAATGTGCTCAGAATCCTGAGGGGTCGCAAAGGAGAACCTGCCAATCTAAAAACCGTCCAAAAAAGGATGATTCACAAGATGAGCAATACCACCCGACTAATTGATAAATTGATTTTCAAAAGCTTGGTTCGCCGCGAAATTTGCGAAGAAAACCGCCGAAAAGTTGAAATTGTAATTACCGAGAAAGGTCTGACAGTATTAGAACAACTCGATCAACAAATTGAAAATACAGAAATAGAAATATTAAAACCTTTGGACATAGAAGAACAAAGAACACTGAGAAGCTTAATCAACAAAATGACACTAAAAAACTAACTTAACAACCTTTATTATGAAAAAATCGATCCTATTGTTATTCAACCTATTTATTTTCACCTTTGCCGGGGTACAAGCCCAATCGCTCACAGTAGATTCAGGTCAGAGCAACATCCGCTGGTATGGCGAGGAACTCACGGGGAAGATCCATTTTGGAAATCTTAAATTTAAATCCGCAGCAATTGAAGTAAAAGACGGAATAATAAGTTCCGGAAGCTTTATAGTTGACATGACCTCACTTACCGTGGAAGACCTTTCAGGAGGAGGTAAGGCCCGATTAGAAGGACACCTGAGATCTGATGATTTTTTTAGTGTGGACAAACACTCTGAGGCCGTTTTAAAAATTACGCAGAAAGGAAAGCTAATGGGAGATTCGCAAACCTTGTTCGGTGCCCTCACCATCAAAGGAAAAGAACATCCCGTAGAATTTTCCTTGTTACTTAAAGACAACAACACAGCTACTGCAGCCCTTATATTTGACCGTTCCTTGTATGACGTTCGTTTTCGTTCAGGATCATTCTTTGAAAACCTCGGAGACAAGCTCATCTTAGACGATATCAGAATGGAAGTCGCGCTTAGTTTCGAGAATTAAAAAAGAACTCGGGTTGCATTAAATTTTTTTTCATTTATATTTGTACAATGGATTATAAAATCGAACTATACATATGGTGGACGAATTGATCTGATCGATTCGTGATACTGATCAACCCATAAAAGGCTTGTCTTCACGGCAGGCCTTTTTTAATTTTATAAGATGAACCCGAGGTTTAAATTACATTCTGAACACAAAAAAATACTGGCCGACACGCTTACACCCATTAGTGTATACCTCAAGATAAGGGACCAATTTCCACACAGCCTATTGTTGGAGAGTAGTGACTATGACGCCCGTGCCAAAAATTTTTCCTATATCTGTTGTAACCCCATAGCCACGTTGAGTTTGACTGGAGGAAAAATTAAATACACCTATCCCGATGGGGATCAATTCGAAAAGAAATTAACCCCAGAAGAGGAAGTACCACTATTGATTCAAGAGTTTGCGCAGCAATTCGAATCCAAAAAGTTCCCCTTTAAGTTTATTACCAACGGTCTTTTTGGATTTATTTCTCACGAGGCTGTCGCCCATTTTGAACAACTCAGCTTGGATACAAGTAAGGACAATCTAGGCTTGCCTGAAATTTATTATGCGGTGTATCAAAACATTATTGCCGTCAGTATTTTTAACCATGAAGCGCATTTGTTTTCCCACAGCCTCGATGGAGAAAATAATTTGGATCAAATAGACAAAATCCTGAACAAAGACAGCAACCCTGTCTATACCTTTCAAAAAAAGGGAGACAAAACTTCCAACCTCACCGATGAACAATTCATCGATTTGGTAAATGAAGCCAAAGCCCACTGCCGCCGTGGGGATGTATTTCAATTGGTATTGTCCCGGCGTTTTTCTCAGAAATTCACAGGTGACGAATTCAACGTTTACCGGACGCTCAGGTCGGTAAATCCCTCCCCTTACCTCTTCTTTTTTGATTATGGAGATTTTAAAATATTTGGGAGCTCGCCCGAAGCCCAGCTTGTGGTAGAAGACGGAAAAGCAGAGATCCACCCCATTGCCGGGACTTTCAAGAGGACCGGGAACGACGCCGAGGACAGTGCCACTGCAGCGCGCCTGGCTGCCGATCCAAAAGAAAACAGTGAACATGTGATGTTGGTCGACCTCGCAAGAAACGACCTCAGCAGAAACGGCACCCAAGTCGTTGTAGAAAAAAACAGAGAAATACAGTTTTTCTCCCATGTCATACACCTGGTATCCAAGGTCACTGGCCTACTAAAACCAAAGGCCAAAACCTACCAAGTGGTGGCTGATACTTTTCCAGCCGGAACACTTAGCGGTGCACCAAAACACATGGCACTCCAACTGATTGACCGTTATGAGAAAACTGCCCGAAATGCCTATGGTGGCGCATTGGGATACATGGATTTTGATGGCAATTTTAACCACTGTATTGTTATCCGATCTTTTACTAGTAAAAACCAGGAGCTCCATTATCAAGCTGGAGCTGGGTTGGTTTCTAAATCTGTACCCGAAAACGAATTACAAGAAGTATACAACAAATTGGGGGCATTGGACAAAGCCCTGAAATTGGCAGAAAAACTATAAATACTGAGAAAATGAAAAAAATATTTGTCATTGACAATTACGACTCCTTTACTTACAATCTGGTTCATTACTTAGAGGAATTAGGGGGGGAGGTAACGGTCAAGCGCAATGATCAATTTGAGCTCACAGAACCTGAGGCATATGAGTACTTGCTCCTTTCCCCAGGGCCCGGAATTCCCGACGAAGCAGGTCTTTTAAAAGCTACCATCGAAAAGTATGCCCCGTCAAAAAAAATACTGGGGGTATGTTTGGGACAACAAGCTATAGGCGAGGTCTTTGGCGCTTCCCTGAGCAACTTGGATACCGTGTTTCACGGAGTTGCCACGCCCGTTGAGATTGCTGAGGAAGACCTGCTATTTGAAGGCCTTCCCAAAAGTTTTAAAGTAGGTCGCTACCACTCCTGGGTAGTGCAAACCCCATTGCCCGATGCACTGATCGGCACCTCATTTGACGACCAGCAGCAGTTAATGTCCTTGCGACACAATACCTTACCCATTCGTGCGGTTCAATTCCACCCCGAGTCTATTTTAACCCCCTATGGAAAAAAGATATTAGAAAACTGGATAAATAGCTAATAATGAAAGTCATAATCAACCGACTGACCCAACATGAAACTTTGGACCGCGAGGAAGCCGGAAGCATTCTCACTGGGATTGCTGAGGGAGTTTACAATCCCAGTCAGATTGCAGCATTTCTAACGGTTTTTATGATGCGAAGCATTACGCTAGAGGAACTCGAAGGTTTCCGAAAAGCCCTGCAAAAGCTCTGTATGGCCATAGACCTGAGTGAATTTTCTCCCATCGACTTGTGTGGCACCGGAGGCGATGGAAAAGATACTTTCAACATCTCCACCCTGGCATCATTCGTTACCGCAGGTGCGGGTGTTAAAGTGGCCAAGCACGGCAATTACGGTGTTTCATCTGGTTGTGGATCAAGTAATGTTTTGGAACACCTGGGGATCAAATTCTCCAATGACGCAGATTTCCTAAAGCGCTGTATAGACCAAGCTGGCATATGTAACCTACACGCGCCGCTTTTTCACCCTGCCATGAAAAACGTAGCTCCCATCCGAAGGGAACTGGAGGTTAAAACTTTTTTTAACATGTTGGGCCCACTGGTCAACCCCGCTTTTCCAAAACACCAACTCACCGGCGTATTTAACTTGGAGCTGGCGCGCTTGTATGGCTACCTTTTTCAAAAAACCGACCAGCAATTCACCATACTTTATGCCTTGGATGGCTATGACGAAATATCCCTTACGGGGCCCGCAAAAGCCATTCGCAACCATGGGGAGACCCTAATCAGTCCCCGAGATTTTGGCATCGCCGAATTGACGGCCGATCAAATCAGTGGCGGGGATAACATTCCCTCCTCCGCAGCTATTTTTAGCGCAGTCTTGGAAGGGAAAGGAACCGAAGCACAACAAAATGTGGTATGTGCCAATGCCGCTATGGCCATCGCCACGGCGACAGACTGCAGCCCACAAGTCGGGTATGAAAAAGCAAAAGAATCCTTGCTTTCTGGAAGTGCCAATACGGCCTTTAAAACCCTTAAAAAACTGAGCGCTGTATGAACATTTTAAACCGCATCATTGAGGATAAAATCAAAGAAGTAAGCCTTCGAAAAAAGATATTCCCCAAGGCTTACTGGGAGTTATCGCCCCTTTTTGACCGCAGTACTTTTTCTCTGTCCCAAAGACTAAAAAGCAGCAACTCAGGCATCATTGCGGAACACAAACGTCGCTCTCCTTCCCGGGAAAATATAAACAGCAGTCTGACGGTACATGAAGTTGCAAAAGGCTATGCATCGGCAGGTGTCTGCGGCATGTCTGTTCTTACGGACCTTAAATATTTTGGCGGAAGCCTTGAAGATTTAACAGCAGCGCGCGCGGTTTGTGACCTGCCTTTGTTACGCAAAGAATTCATCATTGATCCCTACCAATTGGTAGAGGCCAAAGCCCATGGAGCCGATGTGATCCTTTTAATCGCTGCGGTTTTGGAGCGACAACAAATTCAATCCCTTTCCTCCATTGCCCAATCCCTTGGGTTAGAGGTGCTGTTGGAGGTCCACAACGAGAAAGAATTACAAAAGGCGATAATGCCATCCATCGATATGATGGGGGTGAACAACCGTAACCTAAAAACGTTTGACGTCAGTCTTGACACCAGCAAAACATTAGCCGAAAAAATTCCCGATGATTTTATCAAAGTATCTGAAAGTGGAATCAGCGCAGTTTCAGCCATTGAAAGTCTAAAACCTTATGGATATCAGGGCTTTCTCGTCGGAGAGAATTTTATGAAAAACCCTTTTCCCGGGGAGGCTGCTGACCAATT
>MDTG01106500.1_pt1 | contig 13273 bp, 11 predicted proteins | sample 811421 | NCBI WGS metagenome assembly MDTG01 (sample SAMN05326645, study PRJNA326480) | marine metagenome | isolation source: seawater | place: Pacific Ocean: South East | collected 2011 | reverse complement strand
TGATATGTACTATCATCTTGAACTCATTGACCGGATCAAGAATAACATTACATCGCTGCTGCGCGAGATGTCGAGTGAGTGGGAAGAACTTGGTTTACACTCAACAAAAATAAACGAAACCAAACATTAAGCCACTCTAATCATATTTCATATTATGACCAGCGTGATCGGGGTGCTGGTTGAAGAGGATGATCGCCGACGAGAGCAGGATCCATTGCACGATGAGGTAGCACGAGCAGAGCCACGAGGTCCACATTGGTTTTTCTTTTCGACGGGACAGGCACAGCCAAAAAAAAATGATTCGTGACGCGAGGCGACTCATTTTTTTTTTCGAATCGTCTGACAAAGAAAGAAAATGACCTTGGGCCACGTCTATCAGACCAAGAAGCATGAGCGCGGCGTCGTCGCGGCTTTGGATGTCGAGGTGCGTCACCCGACGCGTCGTGTGCGCTCGTCCCTCTGCCCGTCCGTGTGCACCGTCGCGTGGTTTGCGATCGCCGCCACGTTTGCGGGGCTGTTCGGCTGGTCGTTCGACGCGTGGAAGGCGCTCGAGGCCGCGGAGCGGCATGAGATCGACGTGTCGGGCTACGGCCAGTGCAACGGCACGCAGCTCGCAAAACATGGCGCCATTGGGCGTTTAACTGGCAATTGCGGGTGCATTTGTGGAAACATACACCGTACGAGTATTCGTTATTCGTTGACAGTGACACTATTTTCTGTGCATCACCACAACCGTTCTTTCATGACATGATATCAGCAAAGAATGATATAGCATATAAAGTACATTTCCGTAATGGAGATTTTCCCGATAATGGAGCAATGTACATTCGTACGAAGAAAACTGCACCCTTCATGGAACACTGCATAAACATGACGTGCGGAGTGGATGATCAAACCGGTTTTATGAAGACAAAAGCAAATCGATAAGACTTGAAAATTACACAGATGCCCGACACAGTAGGGTTACGTTATCTCCCGGCGAAAAAGCAGGGGTGGCTTTGGTCAAAAGATCGCTGCAAGGACCATACTGTTCGGTTTGAAGGCACGTTAGTATCGCTCCACGATGCACGAATGTCACGGATTCCAAGCAATTCTGTTTGAATGTAAACCGAGTTCAAAGTTCACGTGTAATGGTATTTACCGATTCTAGGCCGGATGTGATCGTTGCAACCAAGCGTGAATGCGAAGACGCAATAGAAGGTGAATGTAGGTCCGAAGATTTCGACGTATACTGCACCAGAGTGGCATCACAGGGACTTTGCTCGAAAAAAGTGGCGCCTTCCAAAATATTTCAACAGAATCGACGATGCGTTGCTCGATCGACCGGACATCGCCGATACCCGTGGCACAGGGGGTCGTACACCATTGCGGAGGGCAAGATAGTGCGTCACGGAACGGAGCCAATCGATTGAAAAAAAATAAACCTAAACATACTCGTGCAAAATGGCATAAGACCAACAACGAAGAGGAGCGATTCTGACACACGAAACTCAGCCGACCATCTCACTTTACACACACACACACACACACACACACACCGATGCACTTTTTTCAACCTACCATTCTCAAAGCATGGCCGGATCCACTTTGTGAAGGCAAAAGTATGTGCGCATCTGTGCATCCACACAAACAACTACGTGTGCAAAAGCGTCACCTACAAACGTCATCTAGGAAACGTCATCTAGGAAACGATTGTGCTTTAGTCGCTGACGCTCGCCTCGAACTCGGCCTCCTTGGCCTTGTCGAGGCACATGCAACCTACGGAAAAGCACGAGCAGCCGTCTTTCATGCCACAGTTGGTCTCACCGAGCTTGCCAAAAGCGTACGAGTAGGACGCCGCAACACAGACCGCGCCAGCGAACAGGTTGCCGAGCGAGACTGGGATCATGTTCTTGACGAAGATGTCGCCGATGGTGACCGTAAAGTTGGGGTCGTAGAGGTTGCCGCAGATGAGGCCCATCGGGAGCATGAACATGTTGGCGACGGAGTGCTCCATGCCCATCGCGACGAAGGCCGAGATCGGGAACCAGATGCCGACCATCTTGCCCGTCATGTCCTGCGCCTGCGACGAGAGGAAGACGGCCATGCAGACCATCCAGTTGCACATGATGCCCTTGACGAAGGCTTGGCCGAAGTTGTGCGCGATCTTCGCCTTGACGACCTTGATCGCGAGGTAGCCGCAGCCCGTCTCGTTGATCATGTCGACCTTGCAGATGTCTGCGTACTCGGTGAAGGCGGCGAACATGGCCGCCGCGAGGAAGTTGCCCACCCACGACACGGCGAGGCACCGGATGGCGTCCGACCACTTGGTCTGGCCTTCAAAGACGGCCGCAGGCATCGCGGCGGTGTTGCCGGTGAATAGTGAGCCGCCCGTGAGCAGGATGAGGAGCAGGTTGACCGGAAAAAGCGCCGCGAAGACGAACTTCTGCGTGCCCGGGTCTGCACCTGGGATCTGGCACGCGACCGCCATGGAAAGCAGGCCACCAAAGCCAATGTAGCAGCCGCCGACGAAAGCCTGGTGAAAGACCTTGATCCAAGGCGCCTTGGCCGAGTCGTCGCCCTTTTGCACGATCTTGAAGTACGCCTCTTTGGGTGGGAGCGAAAGCGAGACCATTGGGATGGGAGTCATGATAGCGACAAAATGTGTGTGCGAAAAAAAAAATTGATTTTGAAACGATCATGGACTCGGACTTATTTGTGGACTTATCTGTGAACATCGACGACATGTTGACGGTCCTGCAAGAGGAACCGGTGGTGGCAAAGCTGCATAATCGGACGACATGGCACGCCGAAGAAGACGCATTCATTCAACTCACAGTGAATGAACTCGGCTATCAGTGGCGTAAGATTGCCAAACGCTTCGCACAAGAATTCGTATACCGAAGCGACGATGCCATCCGCAACAGATACTATCGTCTCACCACCTCCACTCCTCCACGCATCAAGTCTCCCACCACCTGCACAAAACGTGCGCGAACGTCATGGAAGGTGGAGGAGGACAAAGTCATATTGCAAAAAGTCCGCTCCATCGGGTCTCGTTGGGGCGACATTTCGGTGCACTTGCCGGATCGCTCTGCACACGCGATCCGGAATCGTTACTATCGTCTTCAAAGAGTAAATCAAAATTGCGACTATGTTTCTCGGCCAAATGATGGACAAGCCGCTCGTGTTGCTGGACATTGACAACACTCTAGCTTTTGTGAATCAGTCCTGGTTGTGCAGGGCACCGTCCTTCACTTTTCGGCTTGCCGGCGAGTGTTATCACTGCTACATCCGCCCCGGCGTTTTCACTTTTGTGGCATGGTTGCTTCAGCATTATCGAGTGGGTGTGTGGACTGCAGCCGAACGTCAGTACGCGGCATGCGTCCTGCGTCGAATCTTTGGCCTCCGATGGCGCCATTGTGTTCACTGCTTTTTCCATCGGCGACACTGCACTGTGTCTCGCGCGGGAGATTACATCAAAGATTTGCGTCGCTTAGACGAGTGGCTACCCGAGGTCCCGTCGAATGTGTTGCTAATCGACGACAATCCAATCCACGCGCGTTTCAACATGCGTCATGCTTCTCTTTCGCAACGCCGCGTCCTAGCATGCAATGCTTATTATGGTCATCATCACGATGTGGAATTCGCCCGGCTCCAACGATTGATCACTGTGGTGTGTGTGTGAAGTGAATGTGTCACATAAAAAAAAAAACTACAAGCAGAAAAAGTATGGCGGAAGAATGCGACGGAACTCCGATGCGTCAGGTACCGTCGAATCACATTCCGTGGTCCACTACCGTTTGGGTAGACGAAAAGGGAGAAAAAGTACGATCGAGACATTACAACATCGTTTCCGGAAAATGGAAATGGGGAGATGCGGATCGACAGCCCATAGTAGACGCTGGCGGACGTGTAGGCTTTCGTGTATATGACCGCTTTCGGACGGTGCCGCAGATGATCGCCCTCGCATGGGTATCTCGCCGCAAACCAATGCGACGAATGCAGACATTGCACGGCGATTCGGCCGCTCACCTGCTCATGTGGACGGACGAAGCCGACGACACCGATGACTCAACCGATGATGACGAAGAGCCGCATGAATCGTGGCGTCCGTTGGAACTTAAAATGGGGCTGGTACCGTGCTTCGACACTGGATGGGAAATATCATCACGCGGTCGTGTACGTGGAGGCTTCGCACAACCAATAATTGGGTATCGTGATCACATTCCCGTATTCAACGTCGGTCTCGTGCCGATCGATATGGCCACGAGTCTCATCCACGGCCGCTATCGACCGCCCCCACCCCCTCCTCGAATTCGTCGCACCCTTCGCATGTTACAAAACGGAAAAACGCTTCGAAATATTGCGTCCGTGCTTGCAGTCGCGTCGGGCACAGCGTGGGGATATGTGCATCAGGCGTTGCGCTGCATGTCCACCCAAACGGCCGAGCGTATAATTCCTACACTTTGCAGCGCACACACGATTGCAATCTTGGAAACTCTCGCCAAAGAAGACCCGACTCTTTTGACAATCCGTTTTCGGGATATGATTCTTTTGGTAAAAAAAATTGATGGTCGTCGACACCACAATTCGGAGTTGTATGCAGTTCGCGACCTACTGCAACGTCAGTATGTTCGACAATGAACACCGAACGTGAATTTTATTGTAGTAAAAAAAACTTAGTATGTTACTTAAAGTGTGCGGTAGCAATTTAATGTTTGGCTGTGTCAAAGCAATTGATGAGAATGGAAACGGTGCAACCATTTTGGTATACGAAAACATTCACAATTTCAAATTGAAGAGCATTCCAAAATGCGGCGAAGTGTTCTTATGCTATAAACTGCACAATTCTGTATTCATTCCATGCAAAAAATTGAAAGAAGAACATCTTTTGTTGCGTATGTTACCCATTTCGAATGACTTGTTGGCATATTATTTCCCTGTCTTTGCTTGTGTATAATGTGAATCTTTCCGATAGTGTCTAACGACGAAGCAATTGACGTATCAATCGGAACACCTTCAACTCGCGTAAAAATATTTGCGAAGACTAAATGACATACAGGGTCTTCGATTTTGGGTATGCTGGTCGCGATTTTACAAATTTAATGTACGGTGCTATGCAAGCGACCTTCTGTTTTCTGAAAAAGAATGCAGTTTGCCGAATGACCAAGCATAATGTCAAAACGTATCTGATTTGGGAGATGACCAAACAAAAAGGCAATCCGATCGTCATCGCGTGTCATACGGCATCATCATGCATATACCGGTCTTCGAACCGATCTTACCAATGTGTGCTCACATACGGCGTCAAAAATACCAGTCGGTGCTCGTCTTGTCGACACGACTGACGCAAAAAGTCGGATGGCACGCGCGTCTTTTGGCCGATCGACGCGTTAGATATCTGGTTCTCGACGCGTTGCCCGATCTGATTGACCAGCGACGCGACTTCAAACCGCTCTTGCACCAAAAAATGGGTTTGATCGATTTTGCGCAATACGACTGCGTCGTATTGGGGTGTACGCACTTCAACATGATTGGCGATTACATTCGAGCAAAGTTTGACATCAAGTGTTCCGTATTGGATTCAAATCGAATATTACTGTCAGACGTCATGCGGCACAATGCGAGCAAGATCGACTGATTTGATCAAGTGCTTTCGAGCTGTCATTTTTTTTAAAATAGATTTGTCTACTTCAATTCGACACAGGACAAGCACTGCTGCTCCTCTATACAAAATTTTCCATTAATTACATTTATAGTGACAAGCGATATACGTATCTCCAACTTTACAATAATTATTTTCTGAATTGTTAAGAGAAAAGAAAATGTCTCCGAGTGTCACAACAATAATAATAGGAGGCGGTATTAGTGGATTGTATACGGCGCTTAAATTGTCTAAACGTCATGAGGTCATATTGATCGACGATCGCGCATACGTGGGTGGACGCGTTCACACGCACCGACAACCGCGGTACGAGATTGGTGCTGGGCGTTTCCACAGCGGACATGTGATGGTGAATGCGCTTGTCTCCCGATACGGACTTCATAAAGTGCCAATTCGGACGAGCTCCGTGTATCTGGACGCAGATGAGATGATGTACACAAAGGGAAGCGTCGAATACCTGTATGACCGTATTCGGAACGTCATTCGTGCCGCGGATCAGTACAGCGACAGATATTTGAAAACCATCAATTTTGTTTCACTCTGTCGAAAGGTGCTTCCCAAAGAAGATGACATGGAGCATTTGATAAGCATTTTCGGATATCGATGTGAGTTTGAGCTCCAAAATGCTTACGATGCATGTCGATCTTTTTCGGAAGACTTTACCGGACAACAATTTTTCAAATTGTCCGAGGGGATGGAAAAGATATGCGAAAATATGGCCGACGAGATCGTGAGCAACGGAGGCAAAATATTTATGCAACAAAAAGTCAAAGATGTCCACCGTGACAAGGATGGGTTGATCGTTGTGGCAAACGGTCGACGCATATTTTGTGATAATGTGGTCTTCGCGATCAAACCCCACCAAATGCGACCGTTTGCAATATTACGCTCGGTACAAAAATTGCTCGGTAGTGTGCGTGCGGGGCAACTTCTGCGCATATACGCCAAATTTCCGGTTCGAAAAGCCGGCCCTTGGTTTGCGGGAATGAAAAAAACCACGACAAACTCTTTTTTGCGTCAAATCATTCCGATATCGGAGGCTACGGGCCTCATCATGATATCTTACACGGACGGCACCGATGTAAATTTCTTTCTCCGAGGCAAACGTGTACGATCGGACGTACAGAAAATTGTCATGACCGAATGCAGGCGACTTTTTGGGGCTGTGCCGAACCCGACGTATTTCAAGGCGCACTATTGGTCGGAAGGATGTCACTATTGGAAGCCTCACACTAATTCCGACCTGGTGAGCGAAAGGCTCGTCAACCCAGCTCCCAATGTTTTCACATGTGGCGAGGGATTCTCGCAGAATCAGTGTTGGATGGAAGGCGCGCTCAAATCCGCCCAAAAAGTAGTGTCGCGTCTTGGCTGATACGATGATGTTTCAGAATTTTTATAACAAACGAAAAGGAATTGGAGCGTATTATAGTCAGAATATTAGGTGCCGTCATTCCCAGCTATTTGGCTTTAGGGAGTAATTATTACGATCGCACTCTTGTTCATATTTTTTTTATATTTTGAAGGCAATTGGGACAATCGTCGACGATCAAATTGCATATTATAGTGATCTCACATTGTGGAAAATACGCATAATCGGTTTCATTTTATCAGTGACGATAGGGGTCGTGGTGTATTTCGCTAGAAAATCGAGGTGTGGTGCTGATACTGGTTGCCCTGACACTCCGGACGATTGTGGGCTGTCAAAATGTGCGGATGCCGATTATGAGTGCAAGATGTTGGCAACCAAGCGGTGCGCTGAAAAGACGAAGCCGCCCGTCTCTCCAAAGTGTTTGGAGGCGCGCAAATGCCACGGGTTTGCCGTGGCCTACGGTGTGGGTGCATTCATGATCGGAGCCCTCGCAACCGGTATCGCAAACGTTTTAGTGGCTGTAGAGCATGGGCATGGACGTGCATTATTCGAACAAGCAGTGGCGCGAGTCGTGTATCCGCAAACTCGCCGGTCGGAAGGACGAATGCATGCTTAAAACAGTGCGTAAAGATTGCCCGGTTTTTTCAGGAATGTGAATAAGATTTGTCGTTTCAAATAATTTAATTTGACTAGTGAAGCCGTGCATGAAAACAACATACAGCAAACAAGATAATATCGTGGCATACTGACCCACTTCCTTTGAGAGTCTGCACTACGAAAAAGCTTCATCCTTTTCTGTTTCTGTGCCTTTCGACTGGAGTTCGTTGGAAGCGCATGTGGCCCAGCGTTCGACACAGATCCTTCAGCAGCGACCAGTGCAACCACACACCGACAAGCAACGTGGAAGTCTATGTCTTGATGAAAACGCCAATTAGGCACCAAGAAGCCTAAGGGCGATGACAGGAAAGAGATATTGCAACATGACTTACGATCGAAAAAAAAACATGCAACAATGGCATGCTGAAGAAGATCTTACCGTGCCGCATCTGCATGAATGACGATCGAAGGTATTTCCCAATAGGCTTCGTCGAGCGTTGATGCCTCATGTTCGTATGTCGAGTTGATGAGGAGGTGCATGTGTCCAGGTACATGGACGCCGTCATGGAATTCGACGACAAACGTGCACCGCTTGATGAATTCTGCCGCAGACGGCTTCCTCGACGGTTTCCACTCGCCCAGTGCATACCCCACAAGTATACGCGACCGTTCGACGAGCGCGGCCCAGGTGACGGGGCCGTGTTTGGCGCAAAATTCGTTGTAGCGCTGCGTCCAGTGGCCGTCTGCGAAGTTCAAGGGGTTTGCCTTATCGCCTTTTCTCGCGACCCTGACTCGATTGGGCAAGTCAGGGCGGTGGCAGTCGCCCTCGGGGCAATCGTTGATATAGAGGCCACACAGTCCTTCTTCGTGGCCGTATGCGCCACATCCGGCGCTCGAGTGGACGCTAAACTTTGGCTTCTCCCACCAAAGTCCCATCATCTCAAAAATATCGATTTCGCAGAATGGATTGGGCGGCAACGACGCTGACATCAGCCACACCGCATTCCAAACGACATTGTTGGGAATATACGGGATGTGGTTTATGACGATACCTATATATCCCGTCTCGAGGACACCATGAGTCGTACGAAAGTTGGCGATCATTGGGCCTTTTGGCGAAGGGTAGTACACGATGCGCTTTCCGCGAAAACTTCTTTGGAGGTCGACACCATCGCACTGCGTAAAAGGTCGGTGCTCACCGGACATTTTTTTAGTGCAATTGTATACGCCATTGTCGACCAAATACATGTGAGGGAACGACTCGGGTCGCGGCGGCCACGTTATGCTCGACACTGACCCCAATGACGAGAGCGTCGCCATGGAACGCTTGAAAAATGGCGGGGCTCGCCTACCCAGAATGAGGCACAGCATTACAATGATAAGACTCGATAGGATCAGGGCGGGTACATGTGGTTGCATTGCGCTCGTTGTTCTTTATATTGGTCCCCAAAAAAGCGTGTGACATACGATTTGTCGTCGCGAGAGTTTGCACATTTGCTGTGCGGCACCCAACAAACAAAAAAATGACACACTTTTAAAGCAAGGCGGATGGTGAAACTACGCGTGCGCAAGTTTGATCCGGCGACGCTCAAGCCCCATCGGATCATCATTGTGGTTGGAAAGAGGGGAACCGGAAAATCTGTACTGCAGCGTGATATTCTGTACCACTTGTCGCAAAAGCTGGATTTCGGCCTGGCGATGACGCCGACGGAGGAGTCTGCGGACACATTTCGGCAGCATATGCCTGATTCGTGGATCTACAATGGTTTCTCTACAACAAAACTGGAATCGATGCTCAACATGCAGCGAGACATGGTGAAGCGAAAGAAGGCGCGAAGTCTGTTCATTGTTCTGGACGATTGCATGTACGACAAAAAGATACTCAAAGGCCTCGGAATCCGTGACCTCTTCATGAATGGACGTCATTTGAATATTACAATGTGCAATGCCGTGCAATATGTCATGGACATGGGGCCTGATTTGCGCACACAAGTAGATTACGTGTTTGCTTTACGCGAAAACATTATATCTAATAAAAACAAGCTGTGGAAATACTTTTTTGGTATGTTTGAAAAATACGACGATTTTGCCAAAGTCATGGACAAATGTACGGAGAATCATTCGGCAATCGTCATGGACAACACAACTGGGAGCTGCAACGTGGAGGAGTGTATATTCTGGTACAAGGCGCAATTTGATCTGCCTGAGTTCAAAATAGGGAAGCCCGTCTTTTGGCGACTCTCTGACCGGTACATGAAGACGGAGGAAGACACGCGTCGCGAGGAACTAGAAGAAATGGAAGAAAAGCAACAGCTCAATCAACCCAAAAAAAGAATTTCCACTGTACAGTGTGAGGACTTGGAAGAAAAACCCACCAATCGACGCCTGCTGCGACTTTGAGCGCAGAAAGAGAATTGTCGCAGACGACAACCGGAGGCTAATGCTTGGCGGATTGCGCGTCGTGCTCCGCCGCGATGGTGGAGCGTGGAAGGGACAGGTTCGTTGTGAGGACGTGACGATACACAGAACCCGAGTATTCGCTTGGTCGGCGCGTTCCGGCTGGCGGCAGCTGCATGTTCGGATCGTTCTTAGGAACTCGCAACGGCTTGGCGATGCTTGCCCCTGTGGGAAGCATCCTGCTTCGCCTCTTTATGAAAAAATTGCTCGCGAAATCTGATACAGACGAATCATTTTTACATGTTATTTCAATAGTAGAGAGGCAGCAAATGACGGACAAGGCGTTTGACATTGTTGCTGCGCCAGCGACGACGGTGGCCGCGCCGACGCACGCATGCGAGGCGACGCTTGATCTGGTGATGGATGGGCATTACCACCTGGTGCCCAAATTTGCCAACGAGTTGCTATCGTACTTTCAGGAAGATATCCATAAAGACAAGGTCGAGTTTTGCCAGAGCGTCGGCGAAAAAGCTTCGCGGCTAATGTATCGCGCTAAACAGCTCGGAGACGAGAAGGAGACGCGAGTGCAAGCGGAAAGACAATCTCCTGCAATGACGAGTCTGTCCCTCATTGCGAGCGGGTACATGATGGCAGTCGATGCCACGAGAAGCGTCGGCGCAGCCTTTATCGCGCAACACTTTTGCGGAGCATTTGCATACAACTTGAGCACGGTCTTCGTCATTGTCGTATACGCATGCAAGAGAGATGCAACCGCCGTCGCGTGGGAGATTGGTCTATGGATCCTCACATTGTGGTGTCTAGAGCGATCGAAACGCAAGGCAGAATGAGAAATGTCTAGCGTATAACGATCTGCTAGCGCTTTTATTGACTAAAGAAAATAAAACACGCTTTACAAATATAGTCATGCTGAGAATAAAACGAAGCTCAATCTGTTCTCTGATCTTTTCGGCACTATTTAAGCACTTTCCATCTCTGACGACGTGACTAACATCAATTTTTTGGTACAAGAATCACGATGTGCCCAATGAAAGCTTTTTGCGTTTTCTTCAGATACCTTTTTCCCACAGTCTCTGCATTCACCAATATTCAATTTTAGTGACACTTGAGGGACATCTCCGGATGTTCTAAGTCGTTTTTACAACCCTCAGCGAGCGGCACCCGGGTACAGAATCATATATCTCGTCCCGTCATCTTATCTTTTACCCGTGACGCGTCGCCGGCGCGCGCACTTCAATCTCGCAGTCTTTTCGACGTGGCCCAACATCATCCTGTATTATGGGCGGCAATAATAAAAAATGTGGCAAGTTCGTCGTGAAGATTTACGGGAACAAACAGGTTCGCCGCAAGCGCAAAACTCCAACAAAGTATCTGTCAGATTTGGAATCGGTACATTCAAAATTCAAAAAAAATGAACGACTCAGTGCTGTTGCCTTTTGATTGCGTTTGCGACTTCTTGAAGGAACACCCTCTGATGGTGCTTAGTAAAGCCCAAATGAGTGGCGTGTACGATGCAATAGTCGCAATGCTACAGCATGTGCGGCGACATTACACCAAAGAAGAAAAAGCGCAACCAACCCGGGAGTCCCCCGTGCAGACATGCGCTCTTTGCAAGGGAGTGCAACTTTACGATTCGCACAGAGGCGAACTGGTTTGCAATTCGTGCGGTGCATGTTCGCGCTACACTTCAAAGGGAGACTCAAATCTCTTTGACAAACAGAGTGAAGAACGCGCTACATGTCAGCAGACAGACCGAATGCAATCGTGGGTCAGAAAAACTGTCGAGTTTGCGGACGGTGAGTACCGACGCATGATGCTCGAAAAAGAGGTCGACTCTTGGAACAATTATCATTTAGGCGGTCCAAACCACGGCCTGGACACGCTGAGACGTTTAAAGATGTTGGTACACGTGCCGGAGCGCGTCGGTCCGATCGAGCGTGTCATCGGCGCCTTGCTGCTGCCAGCAATCGAGCATGCATTCGATTTGGACAAAGTCGCGGACGCCGTGCGGAACGGCAAACGCTTGCCCACACTTCAATACGAAGAACCTAAACCCGAATTCGCGTGCATCAAGTGCGGGGCGCCCGTCTTCAACAAATATGAAGAGAGGCGGCATCCATGTTCGTGGGGCAAACGAAAAAGGCAACCGGTGCACATGCGATAATCGCCTCGCAGTATGCTCACAAGAAGGCGCGCCGTGAACGTTGGCTCGCGACCGTTCGGCTTCTTCTCTCGGTTGCGTCTGGTAGGATAAAATTATAATACGAGTATATTCAACAATGAATATACATCCGATTACGGGCTTCAAATATTCAAGTCAATGCAGAACATTCATAAACGGCAACGATACAATCAAAAATTCGATTGGCGGGGACATTTGGAACGAAGCGCGTCGTGAATTGGGACTGCATAGTATTGATAAGTCCTCCAATATCATGTATTACTTTAAACACGCGCATACCGAACAAACAAAATGCAGCAACTCACCATTGGAATATAAAGATATTTGGAAGTGTGGGAATGATTTTTTCCAATTCAACCTCCGAGACAACTGTCATAGTGTTGTGAGCCATGGCATGCAACCGCACGACTCCTTTGTATTCAGCTTCGTTCGAAATCCGTTTGATCGTTTTGAGAGTGCCTATAGAGAAGTTGCATATCGTATACATGTGAATTTATGCAAGAACAAACCTGCTTCATATAATTACGGCGTGTCGGGCACTACATGCGGAGATCTGAATCCAACCAACAACAATACCATGAAGGCGGCGAGATATATTTTGCTTCATTTTTTGAATGGTAAGAGAATCTCATACTATTTTGAACATTTTGTGTTAATGACCGCGTTTTTGTATACCACGCGGCCCTATCCGGCGTTCATTGGGCGACTAGAATGCGTTGCACAGGATTGGCATCGTTTGTGCACCAGCACACAGTGTCCGTCTAATATGGATGATTACGCAAAGTTAGAGTTCGCATCGGCGCCAGATGAAACACATCATGCAAGTAGCACCGACGTCTATGGTCACGGTCGGGGCTATCAACAGTTATTGGAGAGCGACCCGCGGTGGCATAAAGTCATAACAAGATTGGTTTCGATCGATTCTTCCTGTTTTGATTTTGAGGATCAGTGCACGCCGACACCTCCTCCCCTTCCTTTTCCTCCGCCGTCACCTCCACAACCTCCGCCACCACCTCCGCCGTCACCTCCGCCGTCACCTCCGCCACCGTCACCGCCGCCGTCG
>MDTG01099101.1_pt1 | contig 13273 bp, 9 predicted proteins | sample 811421 | NCBI WGS metagenome assembly MDTG01 (sample SAMN05326645, study PRJNA326480) | marine metagenome | isolation source: seawater | place: Pacific Ocean: South East | collected 2011 | reverse complement strand
CGATCGGCAATTTGCATGGCAGTTGCCCAATCGTGGGTACTCATAATGATAGACTTCCCTTCTTCTCTACTCAGATTTTTCAACAAAACCGAAAGCTCCATAGTGTGGGCTAAATCTAAAAATGCTGTGGGCTCGTCTAATAGTAAAATATCGGTTTTTTGAGCTAAAGCTCTTGCTAAAATAACGCGCTGTCGTTCGCCATCGCTAAGGCTAGGCATCCATCGATCTATATACTCTAAAGCTCCTACTTTAGACAAGCTAGACTCAATAATCTCTTTATCAGCTTTGGTCAGCTTTGCATTCCAAGATAAATAAGGATAGCGACCTGTAGAAACAACATCTTTAGCTTTCATATTTACATCGCGAAGAGAATCGGTAAGAACAACCGCCAAGTCTTTGGCTTTCTCTTCTGCAGAAATAGAATCTAAAACCTTTCCTTTTAGTAAAATTTCTCCCGAAATACTCGGCAATATTCCCATAATGGTTTTCAGCAAAGTAGATTTCCCTTTACCATTAGCGCCAAGTAAACAAATCAGTTCTCCAGGATTCAGTATAAAAGACACATTTGTAAGTACAGGACAAGAACCATAGCCTACGGTAACTTTATTTAGCGATATATAGTTCTCCTTATCCAATACGATTCTTTTTTAGCAGATAATAAATTACAAATGGAGCCCCAAAAAGCGAGGTAATACTGTTGATTGGTAATACCAGGTCGAAACCTGGAGCTTGAGCAATCATATCGCAAAGCAAAGCTATACAAGCTCCCGTAAGAGCCACCAATGGAATGGTAATTTTATGATCGGATTCTTCAACCCACAAACGTACCAAATGAGGTACGGCCATACCTACAAAAGCAATAGGTCCACAATAAGCAGTAACCCAAGCCACTAGTATTCCAACCAAGTACAATATTTCTCTGCGAATAGACTTTATTGAAATCCCTAAACTCTGAGCGTAAGACTCACCAAGTAATAAACTATTTAAAGCTTTAGAACGCGAATAAGCAAAGACCAATCCTAAGACTAAAACGGGCAACATAATTTGTAAATCGATCCACTGCGTTTTGGCAAAAGAACCTAATCCCCAAAGCACAAAACTTTGAATTTCTTGCGACTTAGAAAAGTATTGGAGCACCCCTACCAAAGCTCCGGTGAGATAAGAAATCATTAATCCTAAAATCAGTAAGCTAACGGAAGAGCGAAAACGTTTAGAAGCCCAAATCATGACAACTAAAACTAATAAAGAGCCTATACAAGCGACTAAAGGAACAGAAAGCAAAAAGCTCCCAGAAAAAAGTAATAGTAAAAGTGCAACGCCTAAACTAGCTCCAGAACTAATTCCTAAAACATAAGGGCCTGATAAGGGGTTTCTGAAAAAGCTTTGCATCAATAATCCGGAAACGGCTAATGCTGATCCTGCAAAACTCGCAGTTAATGCTTTAGGGATTCGGTACTGAAAAATAATGGCTTCATATGACGGATGCGACCAATTATTTCCTTTGAGGTATTCGAAAAAATCGGATAAAGGAATATTTACAGAACCCAAAAAGATATCGGCAATGAGAATAAGCACTAATAATAGTGACATCAAAAGGATTCTGTATACCGTTTTATTCATCCACTAAAGGCTTATAATAGTTCAAATCTCGGTTTGGCATAATTTCAGGATGAAAAATTACAATTAAATCTGCTAATATTTCATCTACATGAAGTAAGCCTGATTCCCAATAATCATTCCCTCCAAAATCATTTATTCTAGCATTGTTATTAAAGGCTTTTTTGTTTGTAAAAGCTTTAAACAAATCCATATCAGGCAATTCTTTCCGTACTTCGGCATAGGAAGAATAAGCACCCGTATTGATCCAAAAATCACTATCGAAAGCCTTCTGGTAAACCAACTCCCAATCGAGTGGGCTACTATTGGTTTTTTGTAAAGTATCCCAAGGGTAATAAGCACCAGCATCTTTAATAAGATGTGCCGAATAACTCAAACCTCCAGGCATATGCCATTGTTCTTTAAAAGGCATATTGATGAGAATTTTAGGGCGATGGGGTACTTCTTCAGTTAAGGATTTCAAGTTTTCATAATTGGTTCTGATTGCTTGAAAAATAGAGTCTGCTTGCACTTCCTTATCAAAGAAACAAGCAAAAAACTTTATCCATTCTGCTCTTCCCAAAGGCTGCTCCTCGAGGTATTCATAGGCATAAGCAAAAGTGATATTTGGATATTTATCTTCAATGCCTGCAGCATTTCCTTGCCATCCAAAAGTATAAATTAAATTAGCTTGAGCCATTAATAAGGCCTCGTGATTTACTTTATCTAAAGAGCCTAATTCAACTATTTCGCGAGTCTCGATCTCTTTTAGAATAGACTCAGAATTAATATAATTCTTCTCGTCTACTGCTACTAAAAATTCCTCTAAACGGAGTTCTTCAATATAAGCAGCATATACTGAAGATAAGGAAGCCAATCGCAAAATAGGCGTTTGCACAAAACCCTCTTTAGCTACTGTGGATAAATAATATCTGTGTAATGTATCTTTTCGGTCGGATGAAAAAACTAAGAGTTCTTTATAGTCCTTATAATAATTCACTGCAAAACCTTTGGCATAGTAGATTTCCAAACTATCAATCGGTTTAGGTGAAGCCTTTGGTCCCTCCTTTACTTGTGATGTACAAGCCAAGAGTATAGAACAGATTAGTATAACAAATATTCTTCTCATTAGTCGATAAAGTCAAATTCTGAAGGGATGATTCCTACTTTCCACTCATCTAATAAAGTCGTTTGAAAATCATAGACCCAAACAGTTCCTTTTTGAACATAATTAATGGCATCGGCAATGTAAATTTTATCATCATTTACGGAAAGTCCATAAAATAACCTACCCTCTGAAGGGATGATAGGACTCGTAATTACTTCATCTATAAACTCATTGATATGCCATACCCCATTTGAAAGGAAATACACATCGTGTCCTTGTTCCGTTACAAATAAATTTGTTGGGTTTTCGCCTTCAAAAGAATAGGAATAGATTTCCATATTTGTTAAAACATCTATACAGCTTATTTTACCTAAACCATTTTCATCACCGCAAATCCACAAACGATTTTGATTGTCTTTTTTTAAGGAATTGATAGAATAATCGAGCTGAAGAACATCTATAATTTCATCTGTAGAAGTATCTATAATAGAAATTTGATTTGTTGTAAGATTCGCCACATAAACCAAATCGAAAATCTGAACCATTTCCTCTGTCCAAGCCATACAATCTATATAACCTGAAATAGACATTGCATTAATATCTACAATAGAAATTTTATCTGCGTACAAGTCTGTAACATAAGCTTTACTTGGGCTCACAATTTGAATATATCTTGGTGAAGTAAAACCTGAAATAGTCCCTTCTAGTTCAAAACTGTTTTTATCAACTACCTCAATAGCACCAGAATTATTAAGAACTAAATAAGCCTTATCATTAGCCAAAGTTATCGACTGCAATACATCACCTAAAGGTCGTTGATTAACTCCTTTAAAGACCTTTTCCAGAATCGTATCAGTCTCTGCATCGTAAAAGCTTACAGAGGCATTTCCCCATTGAAAATTCCCCTCGTTAGCAATAAGAATACCATTGGATAAAAAGTGTTCCTCTTGTGGGTTTGTAATGGGTTTATCGCAAGAGGAAACCAAAACAAAAAGTATTAATATAACAGAATAAACTTTCATTATCTAATGATTATTTTCTGATGATTTATCTTTCCTAAAACCTCATATTCAAGAATATACAAGCCTGTATGAATTCTGTATTGTGAGAGATTTATTTCAGTACTAAAATCGATAGTTTGAACACTTCCTAGTGCATCAATTAGTTTTATATTCTCAATCGGATGAACTGATTTTAAGCGCAATTCAGATTGCAAGTCAACGGGGTTAGGATAAATCAATAGCTGATAATGTTCATCAATCGATAAAAGGTTTTGATTAATTACACCAATAGCATCTAAATCAAATCCACCCGAATCAAAGGCTGTAGGCCAAGGTTCATTAATTATTCTGTCATACGAATCTTTATTGGCAAAAAGAGGATCTATACTTCCTACTACATCAACAATACGGATATGGCTAATCGCATTTATATCTAATCCTGAAAGATCGCTCAATTCACTTAAATCAAAAGGTGTTCCCCATTGCGCTGGATATTTCCCCGCTAAATTATGAATCAACTCAGTAGCTAAATAATCAAAAGGACCTATCTGAGATTCTATATTGGACAGCGATTGCGATTCAAAACGAAAGAAATTTTCACCATCGGAACTCACCTCTACAAAAGCCAACTCAAGAAAATAATCATTAAAAGCATTTTCGAAAACAGCAAAATCATAGCCTTCACCATCAAATAAATTCTGCTCAAAAAATAAAGTTACAGAACCCCCATCTCCTAGACTCAGTACTTCAGGGTTTGGGGCTCCAAAGCAGTCTTCAATCTCACCAAATGTTACTTTACCTAAAGTAGTGTCAGCGATATTTATCCAACCTCTTTCAACTTCTCCTTGTTCAGCCCAACTCACAAACATTGGCGAATCCATAGGAATGGCTATACAACTTTCCTCGCCTATAATTGAGGCGAATTGGGCAAAAGCAGAACAGCTCGTAAGGATCAGTATTTGAAAGATGTTTCTCATTTAATGTTTTTAAAAAATAGGATTCACTTTATACCAGCAAACTGAGAATTTAAAACTGTCAACTAAAAATTATTGTTTTACAATTTTTTGAACTAAAGAACCAACTTTCACAAAGTAGATTCCACTTGCTAATTCGTTTACAGAAACTTTACTCCCAACTTCTACCATTTCACTTTTAACCATAGTACCAGCGATATTGTAAATAGTTAATACACCATCAATATTTACGCTAATTTGATCTTGTACTGGATTCGGATAAACAGCTAAAGTCTCAAGGCTTGGTTCTTTAATACTAAGAGTGTTTACAGATAAATAGTCCATACAGAAATAAGCAGGCGTATTCATTCCCCATTCTCCATTATCTGAAGAAGACCAAGCGAAGCTAATTTCGGTTACATTACCAAGTGCATTTAAATTTAACCAAGTCCAGTCTGTAACAATATAATCTTGTGTATTGTCTTCAAAACGGTAGTCAGCTAAATAAAAGTTAACCGTGTCAGTTACAACACCATCTAACTTACCAATCACAGAAAGCTTAAACCAATCCGCATCATCGCCAGATTCACCTCCAAATTTCTTCGCAAAGTCATCACCATTTAGCATAGATAGAGCTGCATAAGTACTGTTTGTAATATAAAACCCATCAATTACTTTTGCTTCAGTACTGATACTTGCACCCATAGTTGCTATTGCAAAATTAGCTCCATTATAAGCAGTACCCGCACTTACACCATACTGATTTCCCCAGCCTTCCGTCACATTGTCTGTAATATTAGAAACTGAAAAACCAGACCAAGAATACCATGCTGTATCAAAATAATTTCCAAAACTAAATCCTTCTTCCTCATAGACCCCAGATAGATCTGAACCATTCCAGTAAGATGCTGAGTCTAAAGCTAAAGCATCAAAGCTAATAACTTGTGCTACTGATGGAGTTGAAAAGCTTAAAAAGCTAAATACGATAAATAGTGTTTTTTTCATAATCGTTTTGTTATTGTTGTTATTTATAAATAAAAATTGAAACTCAAGTTAAAATGTCTTCCTGGCATAGGCCTATCACTAATCAATTGATAATCAGCATTAAATAAATTGTTTAATTGAAGAGAAACATATAATCTCTTCGACTTAATTTTGGCTGAATACTGAAATCCTAATGCTCCAAGCAGGTATTGATTTAAAAATGAAGAATTATCTGTTGTTGTAAAACGTTTAGATTCGCTATGTTGCTGATAGAAGACTCTTATATTATTTTGAGACCAAGAGAACTTATGATTTGTCTGAAATATCGGTACATATATAATTTGATTATGCTCCCTCTCTAAATTAGTATCTGCATTTAAATCACTTGCCAACTGACAAGAGAATAAATTTTCAAAACGAAAAGTTCCCTTAAGCGTTTCTAACTCAATATTTGTTTCTAACTCAACACCTTTTTGTTCAACTCTAGCTAAATTACTTGGGCTCCAGTATGAAGTATTTGAGTCTGGTAACCAGATAATCCAATTATTAATTCTACCAAAATAACAGGATAAGGCAATGTTCTTTTTTAAATTACCATTTACCGATCCTTTAGAAATTTTCAAATTGGTCATCCAACCTAACTCTTCTTGTAAATCTACATTACCAACAGGAAACCAATATTTATCATTCCAAGTTGGATTTTTATAGGAACGAGACCAAGACCCTTCTATCTTTAAATTTGGAATAGTAAGTAATTTTAAAGCAATACTTGGTAAAAATGGACTTAACTTTTTTCTATATGTTTCTTGTCTAGCTCCGATAGCAATCCGAAGTTTATCCTGGATCTTTTTAGTATAATTTAATGCGGCAGAAGATCTAAATTCATTATTAGAAACAGCATTCAAATTTGTACTTTTAACTGTATCTTGAAAAAAACTAGTCTCAAATCTCAATAGCTGATTATTCTTTAATTGCCACTGGATGTCTTGACTAATTATATAGCGATAGGTATAATGATTGGAGAAAATATCTTTTACAGAATCCTCATAAATTAAATTTCCGTAATGATAAGATAGGTTGGTATTCCATTGAATTGAATCTTTTTGGTAATGAGTTTGAAATTGAAATATATCAGACCTGTCTTTTTGTTCAGCAACAGAAAAACCTTCAGAAATACTCGGTGCTATATTTCTATTTGTATTTAGCCCCAAATATCGCAAAGTGCTTTGCCAATGGTCATTTAACTTCCATGTTAATGAGGATTGAATACCTCTACTGAAAAAATCTGCATGTTCTAATTCTTTTAAGGCATTATTAGAAAATGGGTCTTTATAACAAAAATTATTACGCGCACTTTTATTGTAAAATCTTAAATCAAATGCGATTGTTTCATTAGAAAGCTTAAGTTTTGATCCAAACATTTGACTTCCAAAACTACCGATAGCTGAATATACTTGTGCCTTAATCCCTTGATTGAATTCTGAAGTATTGTTTAAATGAATGGAGCCTCCAATAGCACCTTCTCCCATTAATGAACTTAAACCTCCCGAATGAACATCTAATTCATCAATAAAAAAAGTAGGTATTAAAGTTAGATCAAATTGCCCAGTGGTACTTTGATTGAGTGTTACTCCATTCCACTGCAATAAAGTATGCGAAGCACCAGCGCCTCTAATAGAAGAACTTGCTAAACCTCCTAGACCATAGGAACGTATACGAATGTGTGATGAACTCGATAATAACTGTGAAAGTTCTGTATGAGTATTCTGTTTTAGCGCAGAATCTAAACTAACCACAGAAGAACCTAAAGCCCACAAATTCAATTTACTACTTGTAAGTAATACCTCATCCAACAAAGCTGTTTCTTTAATTTTCAAAGAATCCTGTTCTTGAGCTAAGGACAAAAAAGAGCAAAATAATAGCCCTGTAAATACGCACTTATTCATAACATATGTTAAGCGATAAAAAACAAAGAAATGCCTTAACGTTTCACCCTACTTTTTCACCGAAAGTTGTGACTTCAATTACTAAGGCAGGTCTTCTGACTCACTCTCATATGTCGGTCTTCCCGTTTCCAGTGACCTAAGATATGACATACATTTACAGAGCTTACAGCTGCGGGAACAGTTTAGGATTTACACCTAATTCCCTTTTAAGGATAAACCTGAAAGGTTTTTCCACCAAAGCATTGCAAATTTAAGATATATATTGCCGACTGCAAAATATAAGACACCAAGTAATCTCTAAAAGCATTTTAGCATCTTATTTTTAAACAATAAAACCTGCTCATAATAAAGAAAAAACAACAAAATAAACTTCTATATTAGAGCATTATTTTATCTACCGAATATGAACAAATGAACCACTTTATATATAAAATAACGCTTCTCATTTTTTTAGCACAAATACTTAAGAGTAACGCACAAACGGTTCTATACACTATGCCTTCTGAAGAAGCATTACACGAGGGAACTTGGTTACAATGGCCTCATGACTATACCTACAGTTTTGGAGCAAGTGATTTTGAACCTACATGGGTAGAAATAACAGAAGCTTTAGTTACAAGTGAAAACGTGCATATAATAGCTTATAATGAAGAAGAGAAAAATCATATTGAGTATATACTTGGAGTTTCAGGTGTATCGATGGAAAATGTAGATATTTTTATAATTCCTAATGATGACTTTTGGGTAAGAGATAACGGTCCCATTTTCGTTTATAACCAAGAGAACCAACTTCACATTACCGACTGGGGATTTAATGGTTGGGGCGGAGATACCCCTCATGAATTATGTGATGAAGTACCTAATTTATTAGCTCCCCAGATTAATTTACCGCTGCTAGACTTAAATACAATGGTACTGGAAGGAGGTGCTATAGAAGTTGATGGTGCTGGAAGTATGATGGCAACACGAAGCTCTATTACTGGAAGTGATAGAAATCCAAACCTAACAGAAAGTGAGATTGAAAATTATATGACTACCTACCTTGGACTAACAAATTTTATTTGGTTAGACGGTATATTTGGTGGCTGGGAAGATATTACTGATCAACACATAGATGGTTTTGCAAAATTCCATGAAACAAATACCATTATCACCATGAACGAGGTAGACTTAGATTATTGGTATGTTTCAGCAGATGATATTTATACTTTATACAATGCTACACAAGCAAATGGAGAAGTTTACAACTATGTATATCTACCACTAACTGATAATAATGTAGTGACTACATGGGGACAAAACTTAGGCTATAAAGGATCTTATGTTAATTACTACATTGCCAATACCCTTGTTTTGGTTCCAAATTACAACGACCCACAAGATAATGTTGCCAATGCTATTATTCAGGAATTATATCCTGAAAAAGAAGTTGTAGGTATTGATAGCAGAAATATCTTAGCAAATGGAGGAATGGTTCATTGCATTACGCAACAACAACCACAGACTTTAAATCCAATTGGTCTTAACGAAATTGAATCTTTAAAAAAAGGTAAACTCCTTAGGGTTATTGATCTATTTGGTAGAGATATACTTAATCAAAAAGAGAATACATTGTATTTATACATCTACGAAAACGGAGTTGTAGAGGTAAACATCCGTGAAATTTAATCTATTTTGATCTAAATTCTGAAAGAACAATTCCAGTAGCTGTGGCTACATTTAATGAATCAATACTCGATTTTGAAAATGTAGGAATGGTTATTTTTTTATTCACTAAGTTTAGAATTTCATCTGATATTCCATGAGATTCACTTCCCATTAAGAGAATCGATTGTTTTGCGAAACTAGTTCGATAAATAGAATCACCATTTAAATCACAAGCGTAAATTGAATGTGAGTTTAACAATGACAGCATTTGCTTTAAATTACCATAATGTAATTGAACTCTATCAATAGAACCCATGGCAGACTGGACTGTTTTGGGATTGAATTGATCGACGCTATCTGAGGTGCACAATATGTGTTGAACCCCAAACCAATCTGCTAAACGAATTATTGTACCCATATTACCAGGGTCCTTAACTCCATCAAGTGCTAAAATCAATTCTGCTGATTTTACTTGAGAAAAATCAATCTTAGTACGCTGTTTTAAAACTAATAATACTTCATTTGGTGTTTTCAAAGTTGACACCTGGGCTAACTCTTTCTCTGTAATTAGAAAACTATTTTCCAAACCGATTAATTGTTTGTGCTGATCAAACCAATTAGATGTTGCAAAAACTTCAAACCAAGATGGATTCATTTGTAAAACTTCTTCTACGATCTTCTTCCCCTCAACAATATAAAGGCCTAAAATTTTACGCTCTTTTTTACGCTGAAGAGCTCTAAGTTTCTTTATTTGATTTTTACTTAACATAAGATCAAAGATGATAAAAAGAAGATAGAAACAGAAACCTTAAATGAGAATTTAACAAATATAACAAACAACTCTAAGCAGTTATTTAATTTAAATAAACACTAGCTTACTACTCCACAAAAAATTCTATTGAATCATTATTCATCAACTATGACTTATTTTTAATTTTCAATTTTTAACTTTCAACTTTTAAACACAATTTTTCAGCTATTGAAAGTCAGGCTCAATTTTAAAATTTATATACTACTAATTAGTATCACTATTTGTTTTACGTATTGTTCTACGAATAAACACTTAGGTGAAAACCAATATTTATTATCACAAATTAGAGTCAGCCAAACAGGATCTAAAATAAAGAATAAAGAACTTAATACTTTATTAAAACAAAAGCCAAATAAAAAATTTATAGGCATTGCTCCACTATATTTAGGCATCTACAATTTAGCTCCAGAAGGTGAAAAAGAGAGCTATTTTAAAAGAATTGGAGAGGCTCCTGTTATCTTAAACTATAGATTGACTCGAAAGTCTGCTTCTCAATTAGAATTATATTACAAAAACAATGGTTATTTTGACACTGAAGTAATATTCAATGTTAGTACTAAAAAGCACAAAGCAAAAATTGATTATGTTATTAACAGTGGAGATAAATACAAAATTAATAAGGTGTTTTTCAATTCTGACCCAAATAACGAATTTCACCAACACATAAAATCATTATTAAGGAATACCCCAATCCGAAAAGGGAAATCTTATAATTTCAAAACTCTAGAAACAGAAAGATCTAGAATTGCTGATAAACTACAAAAGCTAGGGTATTACAAGTTTAATAAAGAATACATTCATTTTTTGGCTGATACAAATAAGTTAGAAAAAATTGTTAACCTAAACATTATTGTTAAATCAATTGAACGGAACGATAACGGTACTATAATTCAAGAAAAACACAAGAAAGGTGTTATTGGCCTTATAAACGTACATCTTGACACTAAAAATCATGAGACATTTAAAGATACAGTATCACTACAGGGCATAAATTTTATTTACAGCGGATTAATTCCACAATTTAATTTAGATCGATTAGCTGAAAAAATTATTATCCATAAAGGTACTACCTATAATAAAAGTTATGTTGACAATAGCTATCAAGCCTTATCAGAACTTAAGAATTTCAAAAAAATATCTTTTGAATTTACACCTATAAGCTCAGATTCAGAAAAAGATGTGTTGAGTGCAGATATATACTTAATTCCAGGAAAAAAAATAGCTTATACAATAGAAGTCGAAGCTACTACAAATCCGGAACTCAAAGAAGGTATTTCTGGCTCTGCATCATTAAGCCATTATAATATTTTTAGAGGGGCTGAACATCTACAATTTACCTTCAAAGGATCTAATAACTTTAACAATATAAAGGAGAATGGTGTTATTATGAACCTTGCAATACCCACTATAATAAGTCCTGTAAAACTAAATAGTGTTCTCAATAAGAACTCTCGAACTAAAACTATTTTCTCTACATCGATAACAGAACAACAAAGACCAGAATTTACAAGAAACAGTATCTCTGCGAGTTATAATTATCAGTGGAAGAGCAAACAAGTCTATCAGCATAAATTATCATTATTTAACCTTAGTTATGTTAACTTTCAAGGAGACTCAGCTGATTTGAGTAATATATCTGAATACTTAATAGCCAAAAATTACTCAAACCAATTAATTCCAACAAGCTCTTATACTTTCAGTTTCAATAACCAAAATATCAATAAGCTAAAAAATCATAGCTTTCTTAGAATTCATATTGAGTCATCTGGAAACATATTAAGTAATTTAGCTGAACCCTTAAACTTTAATAAACTTAAGGATGAAGAAGGAAACGAAATAATACAAGCTAATGGCAAGCCTAGTTACACCTTAAATTTATGGCAGCAGGAGAACATCTTTACACAATACATAAAAACCACTATAGACTACAGATATTACTGGGAAATTGACAAAAAAAACAGTCTTGCTGTTAGAGCTATGGGTGGAATTATATATGCTTATGGAAATACTGATCAAGCTCCTTTTCACAAAAAATTTATTGCCGGTGGTGCTAATGATCTAAGAGGATGGAAAGCTTTCAAAAGACCAGCCGGTTCAATTGCTATAACTGACTCACTCTATACTGGAGGATTAAAATTAATCTCAAGCATTGAATATCGTTTTAACTTAATCAAAAAGTTGAAATCTGCTGTATTTTTAGATGCTGGAAACATTTGGGAAATTGAAGAAAATAATCCTAAATATGAATCAGCGAATTTTAATAAAGAAACTTTCGTTGATCAAATAGCAGTTGATGTTGGTTTTGGCTTACGTTACGACTTCCAGTACTTTATATTCAGAGCTGATTTAGGATTTCCAATAAGGGAACCTTCCGAAGGTTCAAACTGGCAATGGGAAAAAATTAACTTTAAAGATTCTCAACTGAATATAGGACTGGGTTATCCTTTTTAATCAAATCTTTCTACCCTCATAAATAATTGATTAGATTTGCAATCTTTAACATCATAAAACAGAATAAAATGAGCAGAAAATTTAAAGCGGGTGTTGCTTCTGGCGATCAAGTACAAGAAATTTTTCAATATGCTAAAGACAATAATTTCGCCCTTCCGGCAGTAAATGTTACTTCAAGTTCTACTGTGAATGCTGTTATAGAAACTGCGGCAGAACTTAACGCCCCAGTTATCATTCAATTCTCACGTGGTGGCGGACAATTCTTTGCTGGTAAATCTTTATGTAATGAAGATGAACTTTCAGCAATAAACGGATGTATTTCTGGTGCGATGCACGTTCACCAAATGGCCGAATTATATGGAGCTACTGTTATTCTTCATACGGATCACTGTCAAAAATCTTGGTTGACTTGGATTGATGGTTTACTTAATGCTAGTGAAAAGTACTTTGCACTTCACGGGAAACCGCTATACTCTTCTCATATGATTGATCTTTCTGCAGAACCAATAAATGATAATATTGCAATCTGTAAAGAATATTTAGAAAGAATGAGTAAAATTGGAATCACACTTGAAATTGAATTGGGAGTTACTGGTGGTGAAGAAGATGGAATTGATAATAGTGATGTTGATAATGCGGACTTATACACTCAACCAGAAGAAGTTGCTTTTGCTTATGAAGAATTAAAAAGCATCTCTAATCGTTTCACTATTGCTGCTTCATTTGGAAATGTTCATGGTGTATATAAACCAGGAAATGTTGTTTTAACGCCAATT
>MDTG01222609.1_pt1 | contig 13274 bp, 11 predicted proteins | sample 811421 | NCBI WGS metagenome assembly MDTG01 (sample SAMN05326645, study PRJNA326480) | marine metagenome | isolation source: seawater | place: Pacific Ocean: South East | collected 2011 | reverse complement strand
TATGCCCGGGTGGTGGAATTGGTAGACACAAGGGATTTAAAATCCCTCGCTAGCAATAGCGTGCCGGTTCAAGTCCGGCTCCGGGCACCATGACTAGAAACGTTCATTTAAATATATAAATTAGAATAAGAATTTAATATATAATGTGTCAAAAATAACTATATTTAGTAATGAAAGTTAAATATCTATATTCTGCATGCATTGAGATAGATTGCGATGGGTTTAGGATATTAACAGATCCATGGTTTTCTCAAGGAGCATATGATGGTTCGTGGTTTCACTATCATAAAATCGATCCTTTTGAGCATATTGATAAACCTGATATTATTTATATTTCACATATTCACCCTGATCACTATGATCCAATTTTCTTAAAAAAAATCATTGAAAAATATGGTGATATTCCGATTATAATTCCAGATCTAGACCAGAATTATCTTCTATTTAAAGGCAAGTCTGATGGCCTAAATTTGATACCAACAAGGCATTTAGAAAATCCTAAAGTAGAAATACACATAGAAGAAAATAATACCGGTAGTATGTCTGATATTGACTCAGCTTTATTGGTGCATGATAAAAAAAATAATAAGACTTTACTCAATCTAAATGACTGTATATTTAATCAAAATCATGTTGACACAATAAATAATATAATCTCAATCAAAAATTATTCTATTGACCTTCTTGCATTAGGATATACAGGTGCAGGACCTTACCCACAGACATATTTTGATCCAACTAATCAACTGGAGCTACTTAATAAAGAAGCCAACAAAAAGAGGCTATCATTCTTTGATAGATACAAAAAATATACAGAAACTTTTGTTGCAGAATATAATTTGCCTTTTGCAGGTGAATACTTATTAGGTGGTAAATTAAGTGAACTAAATCATTATAGGGGAGTTTCTGATGCTATCGAAGTTAAGGATATTGATGAAAAAGCTATTATCCTTGAGGTTGGAGGGGTAGTTAATTTAATTGATAAAAAAATAGATGGAGAGCGACTTACTCCTTACAACGAAGAATACATAAATGAAAGGATATCAGAAATCAGTATAAATAAGATGGATTATGAATCAGAAATAAATATTCAAATGGAAAAGATCAATTTTTTAAGATTATTAAAAAATGCTGCTTTTAAAGCAAACTTAAAGTCAGAAATAGGATTTAATTATAATTTCATTTTTTCAATACAAGATAGTGATGGTATTGTAAAGAAAAGATTTGGTTTAGAAACTGAATCCTCAAAGATATCTATATTTAATCCTGATGAGGAAATTATTCTTAAAGAGTATTCAGAAATAATTATTGATTATAGGTACTTATATGGTCTCTTAACAACAATATACCACTGGAATAATGCTGAGGTTGGTTCTCAATTCAGAACTATAAGAATACCGTTTAATAACTACAATGCATCAGTTCAAGATTATTTAAATTTTTTTACTGTTGCATAAAAAAGAAATAGAGCGCCTTATAATATTTGAATTTACTGGAAAAATAACTTGATTAAAGATATAAAAATAGCAGTTATAGGTCTGGGCTATGTTGGATTGCCTTTAGCAATTGAGTTTAGCAAGAAATATCCTACTATAGGATATGATATAAACTCGACAAGAGTTAATGAGCTTCTAAAAGCAGAAGATAAGACGCTTGAGCTAACCCAAAGTGATTTAGAGTCTTCTACTATATCCTTCACAGATGAAATAGCTAATATTAAAGAATGTAACGTATATATAATAACTGTACCGACTCCCATTGATGATCACAAAAAACCTGACTTGAGACCAATACTTAATGCAAGTGAGTCAGTAGGAAAGATTATTAAGAAAGGTGATTTAATCATCTACGAGTCTACTGTCTATCCTGGAGTTACCGAGGATGAATGTGTTCCAATTTTAGAAAACTATTCTATGCTTGCATATAATCGCGATTTCTTTGTTGGTTATAGTCCTGAGCGTATTAACCCAGGTGATAAAAACCATACAATAAGAAATATTTTAAAAATTGTATCTGGTTCCAATGAAGATACTTTGAATTTCATTGACAAATTATATAGCTCAATCATTGACGCTGGAACCTATAAGGCAAGTTCTATAAAGGTAGCTGAAGCTGCAAAAGTTATTGAAAACACTCAAAGAGACTTAAATATAGGATTAATCAATGAGCTTGCATTAATATTTAATAAATTGGATATAGATACTGAAGAGGTCTTGAAGGCTGCAGAAACTAAATGGAATTTTTTACCATTTAGACCGGGTCTAGTTGGAGGGCATTGTATCGGAGTTGACCCTTATTATTTAACTTACAAAGCTGAATCAGTTGGCTATAGACCTGAAATTATTCTATCTAGCAGACGTTTGAATGACAGCATGGCAGAGTATGTTGCAGCAAGACTTATCAAGTTTATGCATAAAAAAGGTATAAAGACTCATGACTCCTCAATCTTAATACTTGGACTAACCTTTAAAGAAAACTGTCCTGACATAAGAAATAGCAAGGTAATTAGTATAATTGATGAATTAAAAGATTATGGAGCAAATATTGATTGTTATGACCCATGGATTGATGAAGATAATATAAAAAAAGAACATGGAATTAAAATAATCTCTTATCCTAAAAAGAATAATTATGACGCAGTTTTAATAGCAGTTGCCCATGATAAATTTAAAGAATTAGGATTAGAAAATATAAGAAGTTTTGGAAAGAAAGGCTCTATTATATTTGATTTGAAATTTTTATTTAACAAGGGCGAAACAGATCTTCGTTTGTAGCTCATGTATACAAATCTTTATAACAACTCAGAAAAATGGCTTGTAACAGGAGTGGCAGGCTTCATAGGCTCAAATCTTTTAGAATTTCTTCTCCAAAACAATCAAATAGTAATTGGAATAGATAATTTTTCCACAGGCAATAAAAGAAATCTATTGCAAGTTAAAGATACAGTAACTCACGATGAATGGAAAAATTTTAAATTTCATGATGGAGATATATGTGATTATGATCTTTGTCTTAAAACAACGATGAAAGTTGATTATGTTCTTCACCAAGCAGCTCTTGGATCTGTCCCTAGAAGTATAAAGGATCCACTATCATCCAATAGAAGTAATATAAGTGGTTTTTTAAACATGATTATGGCTTCAAAAGAAAATAAAGTTAAAAGGTTTGTTTATGCAGCAAGTAGCTCAACATATGGAGATCATCCTGACCTACCTAAAGTAGAAAATAAAATAGGAAATCCATTATCTCCATATGCAATAACTAAATATGTTAATGAACTGTACTCAAATATATTTTCATCAACATATGGATTTCACTCGATCGGTTTAAGATATTTTAATGTATTTGGGAAAAGACAGGATCCTGATGGAGCATATGCTGCTGTAATTCCAAAATGGATAAATGCCATGATGAAAGGAGAGGAGATTAGTATTTATGGTGATGGTCTTACAAGTAGAGATTTTTGTTATGTTGATAATGCAGTTCAAGCAAATATACTTGCAGCAATGAGTAATATATCCCAAAGTGAGATATTTAATGTTGCTTATGGTGGCAATACAAACTTAAATGAATTATATGAAAAGATTAAAGAGAACCTCGAAAGAAATCATATAAATTATGAACTAAGGCCAGTTTATAAAGATTTTAGAGATGGGGATGTTAGACATTCTCAGGCTGATATTTCTAAGGCAAAAAATTTATTAGGCTATGCTCCAAAATATAATATTGATCAAGGACTTAAAGAAGTAATGCAGTGGCACATCAATTCTCCAGATAATTAAAAATATGAAATCTGATATGCCAATCATAAAAAAAATTTATAACCTTCTTTCATCAAATGAGAAAAAAAAAGCTATTGGATTGCTTTTTATGATTTCTATAATGGCGGTTTTAGATGTGATTGGAGTTGCCTCAATAATGCCATTTATGGGAGTTGTAGCTAATCCTGAAACTATTGAATCAAATAGCTATTTAAATTTTGCTTATAACTATTTTAATTTTAAAAACTATGATGATTTTCTATATTTTTTAGGACTATGTGTTTTTCTTTTATTAGTTTTATCATTATCTTTTAAAAGTATTACACTCTATTTTCAATATCAATTTGCTTATTTTAGAGAATACACGATAGGAAAAAGGTTGCTTGAATTATATCTAAAGCAACCATACGCATGGTTTTTATCTAAGAATAGCTCAGACCTTGGAAAGACAGTTTTATCAGAAGTTCATCAAATAATATATCAAGGATTAACACCTTTATTGATGACTATAGCTCAAACAGTTGTTGCTATTGCAATATTGCTGTTATTGCTACTGATTGATTGGAAGCTTGCATTGATGGTATTTGGAGTCCTTGGAACAAGTTATATGTCAGTTTTTATGTTTTTCAGGAAATTTATAACAAAAATTGGAAATGAAAGATTTAATGCTAATGAAAAACGCTTTTCATCAATAAATGAAGCCTTTGGAGCAATAAAAACTCTTAAAATTGATAATTTAGAAGATTTTCATATCAATAAGTTTTCATTGCCAGCAAAAATATATGCAAAACGGCATGCTGCTGGTCAAGTTGTAGCCCAATTACCTAAATTTCTCCTTGAGGGGATTGCTTTTGGAGGTTTGCTAATAACAATTTTATACTTGCTGTCGGCTAAAGGTTCAATCTCCGAAGCTCTACCAATTTTATCTTTGTATGCATTTGCTGGATATAGGCTAATGCCTGCTCTTCAACAGATATATACAGGTGTGTCAAATTTAAAATTCTCAGAAGTATCCTTAGATGCAATTCATCAAGATTTAGAGTTATTGAGCTTGTCCAACAAAGAAAATGTAAAAGATTCTCAAAATATTAAACTTATTAATTTTAACAATAGGATTCAACTAATCGATATATCTTTTAGATACAGCAATACAACAAAAAGAATTATCAATCAATTAAACCTTAATATAAACAAAGGATCACAAGTTGCTTTTGTTGGTGAGACTGGGAGTGGAAAAACCACCACCATTGATATATTGATGGGGCTTCTTACTCAAGATGCCGGAGATATATTCATTGATGACAAAAAATTAAATGCTAAAGATTTAAAACTTTGGTATAAATCAATTGGCTATGTTCCGCAGAGTATATATTTATCAGACGACTCTGTTATCTCCAATATTGCTTTTGGCATTGATTATGATGATATTAATGTTTCGAGAGTAAAAAAAGTAGCTAAGATAGCTCAACTTCATGATTTCATAACAAAAGAATTAACTGATGGCTATGAAACTATTGTTGGTGAAAGAGGTTCTCGATTATCAGGGGGTCAGATCCAAAGAATTGGAATAGCTAGAGCACTTTATAAGAATCCTGAAATTTTAGTGCTTGACGAAGCAACTAGCTCTTTAGATGCAGAAACAGAATATAAAGTAATGGAATCGATCAAAGATATGGATAAAAAGATTACTGTAATTATGGTAGCTCATAGACTTAATACAATAAAACATTGTGAAAAAATATTTGTTTTAAAGGATGGCTGCATTGAGAAAGAAGGCAAATATGATGACTTATTAATTTCAAGCCAAACATTTAGGAAGTTATCTCAAATTAATATTCAATAAAGGTATAAAAACTGATGAAAAATGATTAGAGCGATTATTTCAAAAATTCTTCCATTAAGAATAAAAAAGATTATTAGAAGAAATATATCAATTTATAAAAATATACCTCCCAACAATATGTCAGATGAAATTTATAACGCCATATTAAATACCGACAACAACAATAGAAAAATATCAATATTACATTCTTATGGAATAAATATTGCTAATTTAAATGGAAATTGTAAGAACAATATAATTAAGTGCCTTTCTGGAGATGATAAAGAAATCCAAAAAACTTATAGATTATTTTCTAAAATCGATTCTAATGAATTAAGTTTTTATTCATGGTTATCCATATATGATCTTTATAGAAGAGTAGGACTCTATTCAACCGGCCTTGTTTTTAGAGAGAAAGCATTAAAGAAAATAATTTCCTTAGACCCTAAAAGCTTAAAAAAAAATCAAATAAAATATTTTATTTCAGGAAATTTAGAACTCAATCTCATTAAAAGCTTTAGTGAATTTTGTAAAATCATAAATAAATTAAAAATATCTGAAAAAGAAAAAAATCATTGGATTATTTATGGGTCTTTTTGGTTTAAAGAATCTGAAAATATTGACCTAAAGCTTAATAATTATTCTGAGCTATATGCAAATGAAGTAAGAAATAAAACTATAGCAATAGTATGCCCAAGTAAATTATCTAATCTTGATGCAAATGAAATAGATCTTCACGACAAAGTTATAAGACTCAACTACTCAACAAAAGGGAAATCTTGTGACCCTATGCATAAAGGATTAAGGACTGATATAACATACTTCATGAAACAGCATGGAGATCATTTTTTCATGAATGAAAAAGGCTTTCTTCCAGATGATTTAAAATGGGCTTGTTTTAAGGATTCCCATCACTCCAAAAGAGCAAAAAGGATTAATGGTAGCGTTAAAGTTAGAACAATGTCATCTGCAAAATGGAGAGATAAATCTTTTCATGCCTCTTACAACGGAATACAAAACATTCTTTTAGATTTATTAATCTATAAGCCTAAATTATGCAAAATATATCATTCAGATATGTTCTTAACATTATTAAGGGCTAAGGGCTACACGCCTAAAACAATGGGTAAAAATGATATCAATTATAGAAAATTAAATATAAATAAAGCATACCATGACCCAGTTACAAACCACATATTTATGAGACGCTTATACCAGCATGGAAGGATTGAAGTTGATATGATTCTTAAAGATGTCTTAGAAATGAAAACAGTTAATTATTGCAAAAAACTAGAAACTGTATATTCACAACATTTATAAACTTTATAGGAAAAACATGGATATTATCATAGCCTCAAGAATGAATAGCTCAAGACTGCCAGGCAAGGCATTAAAAGAAATACAAGATGGATTCTCCCTATTAGATGTAATTGTTCACAGGATAAAACTATCCAATTTAGCAGGAAGAATAATATTAGCAACATCAAATGAATCTTCTGATGATCCATTGGAAGAGTGGGCAATTAAAAATAATATTAATATATTTAGAGGTGGATTATCGGATGTATTGGGGAGGATTTCCAATTGTGCAAAGCATTTTGAATTAGAAAATTTTGTTGAAATACTTGGTGATAATCCTTTTATAGATCCAGAACATATTGATGAGTGCATTAAATTATTTCTATCAAAAAAATATGACTATGTTGCCACCTCAACAATAGAATACGAATTTTCAAATCATAAAGCTTCCTACCCCATTGGCGTTAGGGTTCAGTGTTTAAAAGCAGAATTAATTTATAATGCTAACAAAGAAAATACAGATGACTATAGTAGAGAGCACTCTTCATCCTTTATCTATAAGAAGAATGATAGATACAAAGTAAAGCTTATACAATATGATGGAAAAAGTTTTGAAAATCTTGAGAAAGTAAACCTAGCAGTAAACACTCCAGATGACTTTAAAAGAAATCAGATTATCCTGAATGCCCTAGGAGCTAATGCTAGCCTAGAAGAGATTCTAAATTTTGCTTATAAAAATGACTTAGTATGATTTGTTGGATATTTCTTAATTCTCATCACCATTTGAATATGGCACTAGCATTGAGAAAAAAATATCCTAAAAGAGATTTCATTTTTATTTCAGGTAAACCGCAAACTGAAGACTTTATAAGTAGAATCCCATCAGATATTAAATATCTTCAGACAAAAGAGGAAACTGCTAAAGGTTTTTTTTCCTTAGAAAGAAAATGTAAAAAATTGATAATGACTTTAAAGGATATGGATGATCCTGATGAGCTTATAACTTTTTATGATACTTATAGCAGTTTTTTATACCTCAAACATTCCTTTAAAATAAATTGGGATCGGGTTTCATTAATTGAGGACGGCCTAGGTAATTTTATAGCTCTTTCAATGCCAAGTTTTTTCAATAGGATCATAAAGGCTACTATTAATTTTTTACTCAAAAGGTATCCTGTCCCAATTTCTTACTTATCTCTTGGCCACAATAAGGCAATTAATAAAATATACTCATCATGGCCTGAAAAAATTTCTACTCATAATTCTGCAGAAATTATAAATATCAAGAATGAGTATGAAGAAGTTTTGAACTCTTTCAAATCTAATGAATGGATAAATGGCAATAATCTTAAAGATAATCATATGGATATATTAATGATCCCACCATTATTTAAAACAAGGAATCTCTCCAAGAAAAAGATCATAGCTTTCATTTCAGATTTACTTAACCTAATTGATTACAAGAACGAGATTTATATCAAACTGCATCCTGCTGAGGGGATAGAAATGCAGAAGATTATAGAAGAGGTTCTCAAGTCAAAAGATCTGTCTATAAGTTTTTTAAATCCAAAAACTCCGATTGAATATTACTTTTGCAATTTAAAGACTTTTAGATTGGCTGGCTCACCAAGCACATCACACCTTATTGCAGTAAATAATTTTAGTGAGAAACTTAAGGGAGGTGGTATTATTATTCCTGATCACTCGAATCCCTTTTCAAAGAAGCATCTAGGGTTTCTGAGAAATATAATAGGCTTAAAAATATTAGAAGCATAATGAAGAAAAAGATCTTAGTTAGCGCACCTATGGATTTTGTAGACATTGATGAATCAATAGATGAAGATTTATTGATTTTTGAATCCCTTTCTGAAGTAGACTCAATGAAAACTCTTGATAATAAAGAGCTAATATTCAGTTGGATAGTATCCCCTTGCCCTACTTATTTAATTGATAAGCAAATCACATCTTTTTTACCAAATCTAAGATCTGTTGTAACTCCCTCAACAGGAACTAATCATATAGATAAACAATCATTGGAATCTATCGGAATAAAAGTATATTCACTCAGAGACAGCGAATTATATAATTCAATATTAGCTTCATCTGAATATAGTTTTTCATTGATTCTCTCTCTTATCAGAAAAATACCAAAAGCCTCTCAATTTCCTATACAAGGAAGGTGGCGCGAATCAGAAGATTATCTTCGTTCTAGAGAGGTAAATACTCTCAAGCTTGGTATAGTTGGCCTAGGCAGGATAGGGAAGAATGTTGCAAATTATGCCTCATCTATGGGAATGGATATAATTTATTTCGATCCGTTCGTATTAAATGAAAGTTATAAGAAAATAAAAAGCATCAAAGAAATTTTTCAAACCTGTGATGTTGTACTTTTATCACCAATTCTAAATGATGAAACGGAAGACTTAATCACAAAGGAAGTTTTATCAAACTCTAAAAAAGGTTTGTTGCTTGTTAATACGTCAAGAGGTGAGATCATAGATGAAAATGCAGTGGCAGATTTAGTCAAAAATAATACTTTAGGCGGGTTTGCTGCAGATGTTCTTCGGGGAGAAATAGATGGAAGCTGGAAAAATAGCCCAATATTAGAATTATCAAAAAAAGGATATAACGTAGTTGTTACGCCCCATATAGCAGGATTGACATTTGATTCGGAAACAAAGGCTCAAAATATAGCTTTACACTTAGCTTCAAAAAGCATTGAGGCTTAATGTTCATGAATGATTTAGTTAGTGTATACATCCTAAATCATAACTACTCAGCATATCTAGATGAGTGTATAGAAAGCCTGATTAAACAAACCTATAAAAACATAGAAATTATCTTAATTGATGATAATTCTTTTGACGAATCAAAAAATATAATAAAAAAATGGAAAAGAAAATATGGCTTTATCATTACTCATTTCAATAAAACATCATTAGGACTGATAAAATCTGCAAATAAGGCCTTAAGTCTTTCTTCTGGGAAGTTCATTATTAGGCTTGATGCTGATGATTTCTTAGAAAAGACAGCTATTGATAATCTTTTAAAAGACTTCAATGAATCATATAAAAAAAATAAAAAAACAGTAGGAGTTTTCGGAAATTATAACGAAATTGATATTAATTCAAATTTAATTAGAAAGGTTTATAAAGTCAAAATTAATCACTCCTCCAATGAGCTAGATATACCAATTCATGGAGCATGCACTCTTATTTTAAAAGATTGGTTATTAAATATAGGAGGCTATGACAAAAAATATACACGACAAGATGGGTATTTCCTTTGGGCAGCTGCTGCTGCAATGAAAAAATCATTTGTTTTATCTGAGAAGATTATATTTAACTATCGCCAACATAAGAAAAGTTTAAGTTCCGATAGGAGACGCATCTTAATGGAAAGGTCAAAGATTTCTAGCGGCATTATAAAAAAATTCAAACTAGAAAGTTTTGTTACTTCAATAGTGCCAGTTAGGGGCGAGGACCTCAAAAACAATAATTATGAAATTTTTTACAAGGACACCATACATCCTATTACTAGCATGAAAGAGGTTTCTGAGATTATTGTGGTTTCATCAGATTCTAATTTCCTAGACTATGCAAAAGCTAAAGATCATAAGATTAAAACTGTAAAGCGAGATCTATCTTTGGAATCAAGCACATCAGACCTCAGAGAGACCTTAAAAAATCTTCTTAAGAATCCAACACTTAAAATAAGTAAATCACAAATCATTTTAATAAGAACATTTTCAAAGAATCGAATAAAAAGCTATACACTCAAACAGCTAGTTTGCTATTTGAGTATTTTTATAAATAAAGATACTGCAATTATGGCCAGAAAGATTGAAGGAGCTATATACAAAGATTTATCAACCTCATTGCAATCATTTGGACTTGGTGAAAAGAATTATTATGAGAGAGATATTCTCTATGAGAGAATGAGCGGAGGATTTGCTTTAAGAACAAATAAGTTAAAAGATTTTCTAAAATATAAATCCATAAGAGTTGGTCTAGTAGAGACCGAATAATTAAAATGAACAAAATAGACTATGAAAAGGCCTAGAAATGAATAATCCATTTTCAACTTGTCAAAGTGCTGGAATAATTGTTGAGATTGGCGGAAATCATGAAGGAGATCTAAATTATGCTTTTAAATTAATTGATAAAGCTTTAGAGACCGGAGCTAGATCAATTAAATTCCAGTCATATACAGGCAACTCTTTGGTAAATGAAAAAATAGATCCAGAGAGATCGAAACATTTTGACAAATTTGCAATCTCATATGATCAGCAAAAAGAAATAGCCAAATATGTACTTAAAAGAGGGGGAAACTTCATGTCTTCACTTTGGGATTTAGAGAGTTTAGAAATATTAAATCCTTTGATAAATATTCATAAAGTAGGATCTGGAGATTTAACAAATCTTTTTTTGATTTCTGAGATCTGCAAAACAAAGAAACCTCTTATTTTATCTACCGCAATGTCAGATCTAAAACTTATTAATGAGACAGTTGATTTTATAAAGGCGAATTTCCCGTTCTACTCTAAACCAAACAAACTTGCCTTACTTCACTGCGTTGCCATGTATGGAGATTTAAATGATGTATATGCTAATTTATTGGCAATTAAAGATATTAAACTTGAATTTCCTGATTTAGTAATTGGATATTCTGATCACACATTTGGAGTAGTAGCTCCTATATTGTCTTTAGCTCTTGGAGCTGAGATAGTAGAAGTTCATTTTACTGATGATAAAACAAGAGCTTTTAGAGATCACCATTTGTCACTTGATCCAAATGAGCTTTCTCTTTTAATTGAATCTTTTAAGCGTCATAAAGACATTCTTGGAAACCAAAAAAAGACTATTGTTGAGGATGTGGAATCTACAGAAAGAATAGCAGAGTTTAGAAGATCGTGTTACTTACGAAGAGATTTAAAAAAGGGTGAAGTAATAAGTCAACCTGATCTAATTACTCTTCGCCCCATGAGAGGAGTTGATGCAAAAGACTATTTTAAATTGATAGGCAAAAAGTTGAAAAAAAATATAAAGAAATATCATCCACTAGATTGGCAAGATTTCGAATAAATAAAAAAGTATCAGGACTACACTTTTTTCATTTTATGATAGTAAAAGTGCAGGTCTTATAGCAAAATATATTAAACATTTATGAATGAAGATAAAATGCAACAATATTCAGATTTAGATATATCTGAAATCCTCTCAATTGTTTTTAGATATAAGATTTTCATATTTTCGCTAACTTTTTTTTCATCTATAATACTTTTGATATTGCTATTATTTATTCCAAATAAGTATTCATCAGAGGCACTTTTTTATACCTCAAGCGATCCAGGATCAACATCATCATCAATGAGCTCACTTTCAGCACTTTCGTCTTTTAGTGGTCTTGCTGGTTTTTCCCTACCTACTAACGATGTTGCGTCATATGATATTTCTGAAGCTAGAATTAAATCAAGAAATTTTCTTAAGATTTTAATTAGCGAAGAGGGTATAAAAAATAACCTATATGCTGCAAATGGATTTGATTTTGAAAAAAATAAAATAACCTATGAGCAAAAATTACTTGATGTAATATCGCCTGATATTGATGATATTCATAAAAAATATATCAAAATGTTAAGTGTTTCAAGAAATAAAACAACCGGAATAATGAAAATAAATTTTGAACATTATTCACCATATTTTGCTGCAGATATGATCGACTTAATTCTCAAAAAACTGGATGAAATTTCTAGAGAGGAATCGCTGAAAGAAATTGAAGATTCACTTTCTTACCTTCTAGATAAGAGGATTAATATCAAGGAAAGCGAGCTACAGAATTCTATCAATGCGCTCATTAGATCAAATTTAGAAAAACAGATGCTCGCAAATATTAGAGATGAGTATTTAGTTATTGTTATAAGTGATCCCTTTATTCCAAAATATAAATCTTCACCACCCAAAACTCTAATATTAATTATTGGCTTTATTTCAACATTATTTTTATCAATATTGCTGAGCTTCGCTTTTAATTTTTTAAAAAAAGACAGTCAAAAAAAATTTGATTTATGAAACTAGCATTAATTAGATTGGGTTGTTTTCAATTTGCGAGCTGAGTCACATAATTTTAATTTAATCGAAAGATTAGTTTTTCTTGCGTTCTTATTTGTTCCCTTAAAGTTTTTTACTATTAAGCTTGGTTCAATAAGTTTAACTTTCTCAAGAATAATTATTTTAGTATTGTTGCCAGTTGCTTTTTTTTATATTTTAAGAGAGATCTCAAAGGAAAATCCAATAAGAATTAACTCGATATATTTTAATAATTTTTTAATATTATTATTTATCTATGCCTTATTTTCCTATTTGGTTGCCATAATCTTCTATCATGATTTG
>MDTG01158825.1_pt1 | contig 13274 bp, 13 predicted proteins | sample 811421 | NCBI WGS metagenome assembly MDTG01 (sample SAMN05326645, study PRJNA326480) | marine metagenome | isolation source: seawater | place: Pacific Ocean: South East | collected 2011 | reverse complement strand
GTTCCTCGCCGTGCGGGCCCGCGGCATCGACACCGGGGTCCGACCGCTCGGCGTGAAGGGACTGTGCCTTCTTCGAGACGCCGCGCCTCCCGATGGTCGGTTCCTCGCGGGGCTTCGAAGCGAGGGGAGCGGTTCCTATCCCGGATGCTGGGAATTCCTGCCGGGTGGCGGGGTGCCGCCCGAGTCGGACGGCGAGGCCCGGCCCGATCTGGTGTTCGCCCGCGAACTTCGCGAGGAATGCGGTCTCGATTCGACGGACGAACCCGTTCCGATGGCGATGCTCCGCGACGACGTGGTCGGCACGTGGGAGGTCGTGTATCGAGCCACCGTCGACCGTATCCCGGCCGAGACGCCCGATTGGGAGCATGATCGAATCGTCGCGGTCCGTCCTCGGGAACTCCCCGATCCCGCGAGCGACGCCGCCACGATGCTGGTGCCGCTCGCGGAAGCGATCGCGGGTTGATCGGGGCGTTTCGAACCACGTCGCACCGGGTTCGGATTCAGTTCCGGCCGAAGGGGTCGACGGAGCTGCGGTCGAAGCCCGCCGACCGCGTCGCGAGGAGCTCCCCGGGGCGTGCCCCGGTCGTCGTCGCATCCACCCATCGGGTCCGGCCGAGCCCGTCGGTGACGATCTGGCTGACCACGTCGCGCAGCCGGATCGCGGTCGTTTCGTCGAGTCGGGCGTCCACCTGGCCGGCGAGCCTCGCCGGCGTGAGCAGGTCTCGGAACCCGTCGGTGGAATCGAGCAACGCGAGGTTCGAACCGGAGATCGTCACGCCGAAACCCGCATCCCCCGGCTTTCCCCGCGGCCAGCCGAAGCCGCCACCGCCGTAGATGCCGATCTGCTCGTCGACCATGACCACGTAGCGGATGCTGAGGTTGGTCGCATCAACGCTCACCGGCGTGCGTCCGGCCCTCGGCTTCCAGAGGAACTCGACGTGGACGACCTCGGCCCGATCGAAGTCCCGATCCGCCAGTCGCTCGAGTGGAATGGTGCTGAGGATCACCGACGTCTTGGCCGGGTCGACGGTGTACGCGCCGTGCGCGAACGAGGTGGTCAGCCGCACGGGGTTGGCGGTCCGCGAGGTGAGCGTCACGAGTCCGGAGGTGGACGTCGGGGCGCAGGAGGCCAGGCACAGCGCGGCGAGAAGGCCGGCGGCGAGTCGTCCGGGAGATCGAAATCTTCCGCGAGCGGGGGCCTCAGCCACCAGTATGTTCGCCGGATGCTTCGGCGACGCCCGAGGGGGTCGGGCTCGGCGGATCGGCGGGCGACGTGCGTCCGCCGGCGATCGGAATGCCGAGCGTGGTCGCCACGTCGCGTTCGACGATGGCCCTCAACTGGCTTCGCGGGATGCCCGGAAGCTGGGTTCCCTGGCTGAAGGCGTTGATCGAGTAGAGCGTCTCGATGGCCTTCGCCGGCGTCTCGGTGGGCCAGCCGCTCGCGAAGAGCAGCTTGTCGACGATGTCCATGCTGTTCGCGCCGAGCAGGGCCTGGAAGAGCTGCCACGGGCGATGCACGAGCCCCGCGGTGTCGGCGAAGAGTCGGGCGTGCTTCTGAAGCAGGACGAGCGTCTCCTCGACCCAGGGAGCGCCGATTCCGCTCAGGACCACCGAGAGCCCTGGCAGGCTTCGGGCGACCTCATCCCAGGCCAGCGGGCGATCGAACTCGAGCACGGCGCCGGGACCGACCGGTCCGGGACGGGACACGAAGACCGGGAGTCCGAGCGACTCGCATCGTTCCCAGAGTCGCATGGCGCTGGAATGGGTGGGGTGGAAGCCCTGGTCCGAAGGGCAGACGGTGATTCCGACGAATCCCATCTCGACGGCACGGTCCACCTCGCCGAAGACGTCGTTCGCCAGCGGATCGATGCCGGCGACGCCCATGAGGAGTCCTCGGCTCTTCGCCGCGACCTCCGCGACCCACTCGTTGGGAACGCAGGCGTCCTGGCGATCCGCCCGATAGGCGAAGACGAGCGCGCCGTCGACGCATTCGAGACTGTCCTGCAGCTGCTCCGGCTCGGCCGATTCCTTGATCCAGCGATCGGCCCGGGCGCGACGGAGGATCTCCGAGGTCTCTCGACCGAGTCGGTCCACCGAAGGCCAGATCCGGGTCTGTGCGTCAATCACCATGGTGCGTGGCTTTCCAGGTCCCGGGAGGTCGCTGCCGCACGTGCGTCAGGCGGGTCCTTCCGTTCGTTTCGCATTCTACTCGACCACCGGTTCCAGAATCGAATCCGAGTCGGGTGCCGCTCGGATATCGGGCCGGGAAACACGGCTCCCGACCCTCGCATCGGCGAAATGGGCGGGCGGCCTATACTCGCGGCATGAATCAACGGCCCGACACCGACGTCCGGACGCCCGATTCGGGCCGGATCGCCTGGAACCAGGCCGAGCTGGCCGAGGATCCGCATCGTTCGGCCGAGAAGGCCGGGAAGGTCCGATCGATGTTCGCGTCGATCTCGCGGTCCTACGACCTGAACAACCGGCTGCACTCCTTCGGCCAGGATCAGCGCTGGCGGTCCCGGACCGTCGCCCTCGCCGGCGTCCGCCCGGGCGACTCCGTGCTCGACGTCGCCTGCGGCACCGGGGACCTGACCGAGGCGTTCGCCCGCACCGACGCGGGCGAGGTGATCGGTGGCGACTTCACGCCCGAGATGCTGGATCAGGCCAGGGTGAAGGCCGACCGCCTCGATCCGGGACGTCGGCCGCGGTACGTCCACGCGGACGCGATGCGGCTCGACTACGAGGACGAGCGTTTCGACGTGGTCACGATCGCATTCGGCATCCGGAACGTCACCGATCCGGCGGTCGCGATCCGCGAATTCGCGCGAGTGCTGCGCCCCGGTGGACGCCTGGTGATCCTCGAGTTCGCGGAGCCGAGGAACCCGTTCGTCCGGTGGGGCAACCGGCTCTACACGAATCGAATCATGCCGCTCACCGCGTCGCTCGTGGCCCGCGACGGCTCCGGGGCGTATCGGTACCTCCCGCGATCGATCGAGACCTTCCATTCGCCCGAGGATCTCGCCGACATGATGCGATCGGCGGGACTCGACGTGGTTCGGCAGGTCCCGCTCACCTTCGGGGTCTGCGTCGCGTCCCTCGCGGTCCGGAAATCCTGATCCGCCCGGATCCTCGGCGCAACGGGTTCCGGTCATGACGGCGATGCCCGGAAGATCGCCCCTGCGCCGTCCCTGCGTTGAAACGATCTCCGCCGGGAGCGCTTCTTCTGGTGCCCCCCTTCGATGGAGGATTCCATCGTTCGCATCCAGGCGTCCGGCCGGAGGATCCGACCTTCAGCGCACCTTTGGAGTGACGACATGACCGACGACAGGGAAGTCGACCGTCTGCTCGAACTCGCCCTTCGAGGCGACCGGGCCGAACTGCGTGCATATCTCGACGAGACCATCGGGCTCTCACCCGATCATCCGCGAGAGGTGCTTTCGAACGTGATCTCGCCCGCGCTGGGACGGCTCGAGACCGCCTCGCGGGAGGATCGAGCGACCGCCGCGGCGATCGCGATCATGATGGGTTCCATGCGGCTCGCGACGGCGCGGGTCATCGAACGGCTCGCGGGCTGGGCGCCGCCGCGGGGCGAGGACGCCAGGCGGATACTCATCTTCAGCGGCGCGGGCGCCTTCGAGATGCTCAACGCGGAGATCATGGCGGCGGAGCTGGAATGCGACGGTCACGAGGTCTGTTTCGGCGGTGGCGGCGTGCCCTCCGACGAGATCCTCGGCGCGCTCGGCATCGCGGTCCCGGACGTGCTGCTGCTGTTCGCCTCCTGCCCGACCGACGTGCCCGGAATCAGGGAACTGATCGATTCCATCCACGCGATCGACGCCTGTCCGGACCTGCAGATCGCCGTCGGTGGCGGGGTGTTCGCAAGAGCGCCGGGCCTGGCCGAGGAGATCGGCGCGGATCTCTGGGCGGGTGACGATCCCGATCTCCGGGCCGCGATCCTCGACGATCCCGACCGTCGCGCCATCCCGGAACAGCGGACGGTGGGTCGCGGGAGGCGACCCTCCCGGGCCGCCTGAACCTCGACGTACCCACCGGCCGGGCCTCCGAACCCGATCGAGCCCTCGGCTCGCGGGGTCTCGGAGGCCCGTCCTCGCATGCTTCCGAACGCTTTCTGGAGATCCGGGGCCGCGAGCCGATAGACTCTGGTGATGGAACGGGCCCACGAACTCGAGCTCATCCAGCGGGCGAAGCGCGGTGACGCCGAGGCGCTCGGCGCGCTCGTCGACGGGCACCGGGAGTCGCTGCACCACTTCCTGCTCCGACTCACCCGCCGCGAGGACCTCGCGGAGGACATCGGCCAGGAAGCCTTCGTCCGGGTGCTGCGGAATCTCGATCGCTTCGACGAGCGATTCCGCTTCAGCACCTGGATCTTCACCATCGCCCGCCGACTCTGGATCAACCACATCCAGAAGTTCCGCCCCGTTCCCGACAGCGACGTGGTCGGATCGCGTCCGAGCGAGGGCGAGGGGCCGGCGGCGGCGGCGGAGACGGTCGAACATCGCGAGCAGGTCATCGGTGCGGTGCGCGTCGGGCTCGCGGCCCTCAATCCGCGGCAGCGCGAGATCGTCGAACTCTTCCACGGCCGGGAACTCTCCATCCAGGAGATCGCGATCCGCCTCGAACTTCCGGTCGGCACGATCAAGAGCCACCTCTTCCGAGCCCGCCGACGGATGAACGCCGCGGTCGCCGAGGACGGTCGCTTCGCCCGGGTGCTCGTCGCCGCGGGCGAACCGGCGATCGCGGTCCGTGGGGAGGCGGCCTCATGAGTGAACGGCGGCCGGATCGGGACGCCTTCCGCGAGGCGGTGCTGGCGAGGATCGACGAGGTCGATCCCGGGTCGACGACGAATCGAATCGACCGCGATGCGCGACGGACGCTCGCCGCAATGGCCTGCGTCGTGATGCTGCTCGGCGCCTGGGCCCTCGCGACGCGATGGGTGGCACCGTCCGACGGCGTGGCGTCGCCGGCGACCGCATCGTCCACCCTCGAGGGAGCGTTCGAACGACTCTCCATCGATCCGGTCGATCGAGGGAGTGATGCCGGGAATCATTCCGAATCGGCAACCGAACCCCCCGGTGAGCGGTACGAAGCGGTGGTCGCGGCCGCCCCGGGCCGATCGACCTGAATTCGTCACCCGGGGATTCGTTCCCCGAAACCCGTCGCGGATCACCCCGCCAACATGAACCTTCGTCGCCTCCAGAGCCTTGGACCGGATCCTGTCACGTCCCGCCCCGCGACGGCGTGGCGCGGCGTGCTCGCCGGTCTGCTCGGATTGGCATGCCTGCTGCATCCCGCCCGCGGGGGATCGCCCCGGACCGATGATCCCGACCCCTCGGCGATCGCGCCGGTCGAGTCGAGCGTGATCATCCGGATGGACGCCGCCCGCGGCGACGACGTTCGATGGCGCGGCGTGGTGGTGGACCTGATCGGCATGAGCGTGCCGGATGCGGAAGCGGGTTGGGCACGCACGTCCGAGATCCTGGAACGACTCGAGATCGACGCCGCGGAGCGGATCCACGCCATCGACCGGACGGGCTCCCAGTGGCTGCACGCGGCCCGTTGGCGGGACGCCGGCGGATTGGAGTCCGGACTGCGGGGTGCCGCCGCGCGATCGCTGGGATTCGGACGATTCCGATTCCCGGAGCACCGGATCGACCTCGCGATCGCGGGCGACTGGGTGCTGCTCGCGCCGACCGGATCGCCGTGGCTCGACGACGCCTCGGAGCGAGCTCGCATCATCGGATCGAATCCGCGCGGGGGGGCTCCCGACGGACCGGGCGCCATCCGGATTCGAATGCGGCACGAGACACCGACCGGTGGCATGACCCGCCTCCGGCTGACGCCCCTCGGTCCGACGGAGGCCACGATCGAGATCGACGGTCGCTACGACGCGAGCCCGCTGCCGACGCGAATTCCGGGCCAGGTGGACGCCCGGCTCATCCCATCCCTTCGCGGTCGCGTCGCGGTGGCGATGCTCGAGTCGGGTATCGGCGTCCTCGACCCGATGCTCATCCGACTCGCGGCGGAGATGCCCGGATTGATGCCGCCGCCCGAGCTGCGCCGATCGCTGGCCGCCCGGCGACTGGTGGTTCTCGACGGCGAGACGGTCCGGGTTCCGAGGATCGGCCTGATCGAGGTTCCGGCGGTCTGCATCGCGGTGCCTTTCCGGGCGGAGGCCGCGCCTCGGCTCTCGCAGCCTCCGATCGACGCGATGATCCACGACTGGATGCTCGGATCGGGGCGGGTCCTCGCGATGCGATCGAATCGCGCGACCGACGACGCCCCGGCTGCTCCGGTGGAGGTCCGGATCGCGCGGGACGAGATCCGCCACGTCGATCTCGGAGACGCCTTCGCCGAGTCCTTCGGTCGACACCCGGCCTCGGTCGCGGCCAGCCTGAACTGGGCGATCCATCGCGTGGAAGCGCCCGGATCGGACGCCGTGACCGATCCCCGGACCTGGCTGGTCGTGGGCAGTTCGCCGGGCATCGTTCGGCGCGTCGCCGGCGCCATCGAGGGCGCGAACTTCGGAATGCTCGAGGAGGGGGACCTGGTCTGCAGCCAGGGGGTCGCGAGTCCGGCTCGACTCGGACTCCAGGTGGAGGATCTCGCGGGACTCCGTGCCGGGGCTTCGGACGCGGAGGCGGCGCCGGATGCCGCGATCCTCGCCCGGCTCTCCTCGATCCTCGGCCGCTTCGAACGCGTCGAATGGTCGACCGCCGTGCAGTCCGACGACGCGGTCCGGGCCTCGGTCCGCGTGACGATGGCGCCGGAGGCGTCGGAGGACCGCATCTCCGACCGGCCGGACGGTGCCGGCGACGGGCGTCGCGACCCGTGAGCGAAGCCGTCGATGTCGTGATCGATCGGGAACGCGTCGAGCTCGCCGCATCGAGGTCGTCGTTGACCGGACTGGTCGACCGACGACTGGAGGCCTGCGGGATTCGCGACGGAAGGGCGGTGCTGCTCGCCGTGAGTGGTGGCGTGGACTCGACCGCCCTGCTGGCGATCGCGACGGCGATCCATCGACGACGTCGCCCCGTGCGGATTCGTCCCGTCGTGGCCCACGTCGATCACGGGATTCGACCGGACTCGACGGACGACGCGATCGCCGTTCGCGCCCTGGCGGAAGCGCTCGACCTTCCGTTCCGTTCGACCCGGCTCGACTGGAACGGGACCGCGGCGGTGTCGTCCTCCGCGGCCCGCGACGCCCGTTGGAACGCCCTCGTCCGCCTCGCCGCCGAGGCCGATGCCGCGACGATCCTCGCCGCGCATCACGCGGACGACCAGGCGGAGACGATCCTGCTCCGCCTGGCGCGGGGCACCGGTCTCGACGGGCTCGCGGGGATTCCCGAGCAACGCGAGCTCGCTCCGGGGTGTCGGGTGATCAGGCCGCTCCTCGCCGCTCGACGCGATTCGATCGCGACGCTGGTCGAGGCCGCGGGTCTGCCGGTCCGGCACGATCCGACCAACGACCGTCGGGATCGGGCCCGGGAGATGATCCGGCACGAAATCCTGCCTCGCCTGGAATCGATCCACCCCGGTGCCTCGGGCCGGATCGCCGCCGTCGCGACCGAGGTCGCCGGGATCTCGTCCGGACCAGGGCTCGGCCCACCGCCGTGGCGACGCGCGTGGTTCCGCACGCTCGACCCGAACGGCATTGCGACCCTGGTCCGCGAGGTCGCGATCCGGACGGATCCCGACGCGGCGTCGACGCCCCGATCGGTCTGGGATTCGGCGGTCAGGCTGTTGCTCGATGAGGATCCGTCGCCCCGGACGCTCCGGATCACCGAACGGCTCGACCTCGTCCTGGAGCGAGGGGACGTGACGCTCGAAGTCGACGCGTCGACTTCATCATCATCCAAGGTCGAGTAGATTCCGACTCTTCACGCCAGGCACGCGTCCGTCCGCGACGCGTCCACCGGAGCACGTCCATGTCCGCCGAACCCTTCGAATCCCGGAAGACCACCGTGCTGTCGGTCGGTCATTGCACGCCCGACGCCTGGATGCTGCGAACCGCGGTCCAACGCGTGCTTCCGGATGCGGAGGTCCACCCCGTGAACGACGACGCCGAACTGCGCGATCGAATCTCCGATGCGTCCGGTCCGGTGGTGCTGCTGGTGAACCGCCTGCTCGATGGAAGTTTTCCGCATGAGGACGGCATCGGACTGATCGAGGCCCACGCCGGCGGAACCGCCGCCGCGCTGCTGATCTCGAACCTCGAGGCGTCGCAGGCGGCCGCGACGTCCGCGGGGGGCGTCCCCGGATTCGGGAAGACGGCGCTGAACGACCCCGACACCGCCACGCGTCTCAGGAACGCAGTGGAGGTCGCGGCGGAACGATGCTCAGGATGACGGCCCGGTCGGGGGGCCGACGAGGGGGCCCTCGCCCCGGGCGTTGGTCTCCTCGAGCTCCCGCGCGAACTGGAGTTCGGCGGCCTCGACCATGCCGTCGACGCACCGTTGGAAGTCGTCCACCGAGACGCAGGCGACCTTCCCGTCGACCAGCCCGACCAGGACCGGCGATTCCGCGAGCCAGACCGGTCCCTCCGGGAGCTTGAGTCGGATGCAGTCGTCGCAGTAGACGTCCTCGGGCAGGTCGGATTCGGCGAGTGCCACGCCCTCGGCGGGCGGGACCTGGACCGCGATCACGCGGGCGGGAAGGCTCTTCCCGAAGTATCCGTCGAAGAGATCGTGGCATGCACCGCAGTTCGGTCGGTAGAGCGCAACCAGCGTCGGCTGGTCCTGGCTCAGTCCACGGAGCTGCGGGAGGTGCTCGAGCACCCCGGTCTCCTCGAGCGGCAGACCGCTCCAGTCCTCCCACACCCCGGCGGTGAGATCGTGGACGATGAAACGGCCGTCGTCACCACGACTGCGGCTGATCGACTCGGGGGTGATTCCCACCTGGACGTTCCCGGCGATCGCGGCTCCGGCCACGAACGCCAGCACCACGCCGGTCCCGGCCATCACCGGGTGCCGAAGGCGGTCCGGGTCGGGCTCGGTGCGGAGCAGCACGGCCAGGACCGCGATGCCGACGATCACCTGGATCGCGGGTCGGATCAGGTCCGAGGCCGACGGGGCGAGGGCGAATTCGGCGGAGGCGTCGGCGACCCCCGAGAAGACCACCATCGTCGCCACCACGATGGCGGGGAGCCTGCCCCTTCGACCGAGGGCGAGAAGCATGCCCGCGAGCGCGGCGGCACCGCCGATGGTGAACTTCGCGACGATCTCGGCCCCGGCGGCGGGCGTTTCGCCGGCCTTGGCACCGAGTCCGATGAGCCAGACCGGCATCGCGGGCTCGCCGATGATCGCGATCGAGATGGCGGCGACGACGAGGAAGATGGCGAGGGCGATTCGGGCGATGTTGGACATGGGCGGCTCGGGGGCTGGAATCAGTCGGCGTTCGAGGCGAGGCACGCCTCCACGGCGGCGACGTCGTCGGGATCGTTGGCGAAGCCGGTCACGAGGCCGTCGCGGACCGCGAAGAGGGCGGGGGTCTGGATGACGTAGTCGGGACCGCCCGGCAGGGCGCGTCGCTCGACGATCGTGGATGGGAAGGGCATCGCGTTCGCGGGATCGGTGTCCGGGACCTGCACCGCGACGGTCGGAGCCGGCACGGAGCTCGTGAACCACTGCTCGAGCATGTGATGACAGTGCTCGCAGTCGGTTCGATAGAACATCACGAAGCCGCGACCGGTCTCGAGGGCCTCGGGAATCGGGCGGTTGATGAGCCGCGCGAGATCCTGATCGGCGAGCGGCTTGCCCACCCAGGCATCGAAATCCGTGAAGTAGAACGACTCGACCTCGGTGGGCATCGGCCCCCAGGGATCCGCCGCCGCCGCCGATTCGCCCTGGGGCGTCGAGGACGACGGAGCCTGTTCCGACGCCGGTTCGCAGCCCAGTGCGACGAACGCGAGGGCCAGCGTCGGCAGGAACCGCGGAAGGATGGGGATCTGGGAAATCATGGGCTGCTCCGTCGACTGGGAGGATCGGGTTCGGTCAGCAAGGCATCGGACCGTTGGAAACGTTTCGGACAGCCTTCGCATCGGTTTCGCCCGACTTCGCTCGTTTCCGCCTCAGGGCGTCGCCTCGAGGGTGGCGACGACCGCCGCCTGGTCCTCGGAATCCTCGCAGACCGCGAGGACCGTGCCCCCTTCGATCGTCATCAGGATCGGCGTGGAGATGACGTACTGCGGACCTTCGGGAAGCGTGTGCAGGAGGCACTCATCACAGGGCATGGCGAGGGCGTTGGCGGGATCGACGTCCTGGACCGCGACCGCGATGGCCGGGGTGTCCAGCGGGCCGAGAAAATGATCCTCGAGCAGCGTGTGGCAGTGTTCGCAGTCCTCGCGGTAGAGCACCAGATGGAACCGATCGGTGTCGATCCATTCGGGCAGCGGTCGGGAGATCAGTCTCGCCAGGGGCTGCGACGAGAGCGGCGTGCCGACCCAGCTCGCGAAGTCGGCGACGTAGAACGGTTCGATTTCGGTGGGGGCGGGACCCCAGCCGACGGTCCGTGTCACGTCCGGTGTCGCGGCGACGCCACCGTCGGCGGTGTCGACCGGTGGTGGCGCCGCCGGGACGGTGATCGAGATCTTCGGCGAGGGGACGACGAACGCGAGACCGAAGCCGATGGCGGCCGCGGCGAGGACGGCGCCGATCCGGGCCGGGACGGCGGCCTCGCGGATCGGTCGGAGGAAGATCACGCCGAGCAGCAACAGGGCGTCGATCGCGAACATGCCGAGTGGTGGGGGACTGATCGAGCCGAAGCAGCCGCAGCTGCCGCTCCAGATCGCGCTGATTCCGTCTCGATTCGCGGCCATCGCCATGGTCGCGACCAGCACCGCGAGGAACACGGTGAGGATGAAGCTCGCGGCGAAGCGGGCCAGCCGGGGCGAGGCCAGCATCACCAGGGCGAGCATGATCTCGACGCCGATCATCGACCGGAGCGAGAACCCGAGCCACCAGTTCAGGTCGGTGATCCCGAGCAGTCGGGCGGAGTCCCGCACCACCAGCAGCACGGGTTCCGGGAGGAGCTTGGGGTTCAGGGTGTAGAGCTTCACGCTGGCCCCCGACACCACCCACAGCGGGACGAGGACTCGGACCAGCAGGGTTCCGATGAGCGAGCCCCGGGCGGGCGTGGAGGATGTGTTCGGCATCGTGGCGTCGGTCGTCATGAGGGCATGGCTCGGTACGGATGCGCGATCAGGCGCCCGGATCGGTTTCGAACTGTTCGCAACATGCGTGCATCAGGAACTGGTGGACCTCCTGGATCGCGGCGGAGTCGTGTCCTCCGACCACCACCGAAGCATCGCAGGACGCGCGGGCGTCTCCACCGTCTCCGCCCAGGAATCCGATGGTGGTCGCGCCCCGGGCGCGGGCGGCCTCGAGCGCCGCCAGCAGGTTCGGGCTGCGACCGGAGGTGGAGAAGATCACGAGTGCATCGAGCTCGGTGGCCATCGCCTCGACCTGCCGGGCGAAGATCGCCTCGAACCCGTAGTCGTTCGCGATGCAGGTCAGCGCGGTCGGATCCGCGTTGAGGCACATGCTCCGGATCGGCGGTCGATCCCCCCGGAAGCGGCCGATCAGCTCCTCGGCGAAGTGCAGGGCCTCGGCCGCCGAGCCGCCGTTTCCGCAGGTGAGGATGGTGCCTCCACGTCGCACCGTCGCCTCGACGGCCCGGAGGAGTCGGACGATCGAGTCCGGATCCGCGTCGACGCTGGCGAAGGCCGCCTCGAGGCGGGCGCGTCGATCGGCGAGCAGGGCCCTGATTCGATCCTCGGTGTCGGTGACTGGCATCCGTGAATGGTAGGGTCTCGACGCCGCGGCGGGTGTCTTCCGGACACGGAGCGGCTTTTCCAACGCGGTGCGTCCGGACCGTCTTCCGCGACGAAGTCCAGACCGCGGCCGTCGGCCGCGGGGAACCAGCCAGGGAGTCAGCGTGCCGGATCAACCACGAATCGAACACGGCACCGACGCCGGCGACCGGACCTTTCGCTGCGAGTCCGAAACGTCGGCCTCGAAGACCGAGGTCGCGGCCTGGCATTTCCGGGCGGGCGCCCTCGACCGGCTCCTTCCGCCGTGGCAGGACGTTCGAGTCATCGAGGACTCCGGTCCGCTCCGTACCGGGGTCGAGACCGTCCTTTCGGTGCCGATCGCGCCCTTCGTCCGGAAGCGTTGGCGGGCCCGGATCGAGGAGGCGGTTCCCGGCGAGCGATTCATCGACGTGCAGGTGTCCGGACCCTTCGGCGCCTGGCGACATCGTCATGACTTCCTCGAGACCGGGGATGACCCGACGTCGAGTCGACTGCGGGATTCGATCGCGTACCGGATGCCCATGGGCCCGCTCGGCGGCCTCGGGGCAGGCCTGGTGCGGCGGGATCTGGCGAAGATGTTCCGGTACCGCCACTACCGGACCGCCGCCGACCTGCAGCGGCACGCGGACGCGGGTGATCTCGCCCCGCAGACCGTGGTCATCACCGGCGGGAGCGGCTTGATCGGCACCCAGCTCACCGCGTTCCTCAGAACCGGGGGGCACGTGGTTCGCCACCTCGTGCGCCGCACGCCGGATGCGGGCGCGGGCGAGTACCGCTGGGATCCGGCCCGCGGCGAGATCGACGCAGCGGCCTTCGACGGGGCGGACGCGGTGGTGCACCTCGCGGGGGCGGGCATCGCCGATCGACGTTGGACGCCGGAACGCATGAAACTCATCCGCGACTCGCGGGTCGACGGCACGCGGCTGATCGCCGAGACCCTCGCGGCGATGACCACGCCGCCTTCGGTGTTCGTCTCGACCAGCGCGGTCGGGTTCTACGGAAACCGGTCCGAACGGGTCGACGAGTCGTCCGCCGCGGGCGAGGGCTTCCTGCCGGAAGTCTCCGTCGCCTGGGAGGATGCCGCGGACGCCGCCCGGAAGGCGGGCATTCGCGTGGTCCATCCGCGGATCGGGGTGGTGCTCACGCCGAAGGGTGGCGCGCTCCAGAAGATGATTCCCCCCTTCAAGCTCGGGGCGGGTGGCCCGCTCGGTTCGGGACGGCAGGGCCTGAGCTGGATCGGCATGGACGATCTCCTCGGGGTGTTGCACCGACTCGTGATCGACGATCGCTACGAAGGACCGGTGAACGCCACTGCGCCCGAACCGGTCGACCAGCGGACGTTCGCGAAGGCGCTCGGCCGGGTGCTGCGGCGACCGGCGATCGCGCCGATGCCCGGGTTCGCCGCGAAGATCCTCTTCGGCCGCATGGCGGGACCGCTCCTGCT
>MDTG01123643.1_pt1 | contig 13274 bp, 13 predicted proteins | sample 811421 | NCBI WGS metagenome assembly MDTG01 (sample SAMN05326645, study PRJNA326480) | marine metagenome | isolation source: seawater | place: Pacific Ocean: South East | collected 2011 | reverse complement strand
CTCAAATAGGTGTTAATGGAAATATTGTTTATTCAGATGGAAATCTATATTTTTATGCGATAAATGGATGGAAAAAAATAACAATAGATTCTTAACTAATTATCATACCTAATAATAGTTAAATATTATTAATTTATATATAACATTTAACGTAGTTTTTACTATAATGTTTTTTTAAAGGTAACACCCTTTAAAAACACAATATATTCTAATACTAAATATTAATTATAAATAAAAAATTCTGTGATAATATTAAATGAGTAGTGTAGTAAATCAGCTATTTCAATATGAAAAAAAAAAACAAAAAACATTGAATAATATGACAAACGGAAGAGTTGATATAACAGGTAAATATGAAAAAGGTATGGCACTTCCATTATTTATAGAATCTGATAATGGCATTGATGGTTGCAATTTAAATTCAATAGCATATATGTTTGAGAGTACAGGAACACAAGAAATATTTTTTTCAAAAAAAAATATAGAACACTTACAAAAATTATTAAAATATCACGTATGGCTTCAATCTAACAAAAAACATATTATAGGAGATCAAGATCATAACCAGCTTTCTATCATAATGAAATCGATATATTTACAATATGGTCAAAATAATAATGTAGAATTAAATAAGCAGATTAAGAGACTTAATGCATTTGTATTAGAATATGCAATCCCAAATATATTACTTAATATAGAACAACATAAAGTGTATAAAAAACATGTAAGTACACTACCCAAACCTATGGATTTGCCCACATATATTTCTACTGCTGGAACAAGAACAAATCCAACACCATTTTAGTAATTTTTTCTTATTTTATATTATATGGATATTCTTACAGGAGTCTTATTACTAATTTCATTAGTAGGAATTTTTCAATATTATTATAGTAATTACAAAAAATATAAAGAAGAGCAAAAATCAATTAAATGGCCTCCAAATATAAAACCATGTCCAGATTATTGGGTAGAATTAACAGATGGGTCTTGTCAAAACACATTTTCTATAGGAGATTGTCCTAAAAAATCAGATGGAAGCCAACAAAAAAAGGGTATTATAAATTTTAAAACGGGAGTCTATAAAGGCCCCAATGGCGATAAGTTTAAATGCCGTTGGGCTAAAAAATGTCATAATTCTTGGGAAGGAATTGATAATTTATGTGCTTAATATAATGATATAAACAAATTTTCATAATATATATATTATGAAAATTGCTATTATTGGTAAAATGGGATCGGGAAAAACAACATTGGCCAAGTATATTAAAAATAATTACAATTATAAGATATTATCATTTGCTAATCCTGTCAAAAAATATGCAAATGAGATTTTTAATATAAAAGTAAAAGATAGAGCTATATTACAAGATTTTGCTCAAAAGATTAAAGAAATAGACCCAGACGTTTGGGTTAATTATTTAATACGACAGATAACTACTGATAATATTGTTGTAGATGATTTAAGATTTCCCAATGAATATGATGCTTTAAAAAAACTAGGATTTATATTTATTAAGTTAGAAATTGAACCCGAATTCCAAAATCAACGATTAAAAGAAACATACAAGACATCATATAAAGAACATATAAAAAGACAATATGACGTTTCTGAAAGTCATATATCAAATCTTATAGAAGATTATACATTTAAAGTAAATTCTAATACCCAGGACAAAGTTTTTATATTTATAGATAACATTTTACAAAGAATTAAAGAATAGTCCCTAATATATTTCAGTATGAGTTCCTTGCAATGGGTAGATAAATATAAGCCTGTTAAAATCGAAGATATTATAGGAAATAAAAAACCCATTCAAGAAATATATAATTGGTTAAAAGTTTTTACAAAAGAAAAAAAACCTGGTAGCAACTTTAAAAACTCTATTTTAATATCGGGTCCTCCTGGAATAGGAAAAACATCTACAGCTCATATTATTTTAAAAGAATTTGGATTTAATGTAATCGAATTTAATGCATCAGAACTCCGTACCTCTAAAATTTTATCAGAAAAAATAATAACTATTTTATCTGGTAAATCAGTTCAAATGATGTTTAATAAAAATATAAGAACTGCAATCATTTTAGATGAGATTGATGGTATAGAATCTAAAAAAGAGTGTTCATCAACAGATATTGCCGAGTATATAAATTATAGTTATTTACAAAAATGCAAAAAAATAAAGGGTAAAAATAAATCTGCACTAAAAAAACAACTATTGAAAAATTGTATTAATAATAATCCTATAATATGTATTTGTAATTATACAGGAAAAAGTGTTCAATCATTATTAAAAGAGGTTATTCATATTAAATTTAATAGTCCAAGTGACAATGATATATTAAATATATTAACTAAAATTAATACGAATGAACAGCTTAATATTAATAATGCTATTTTAAATTTATTAGTACCACATTGTCAGAACGATATGAGAAGATCTATTTATATACTTGAATATATATCAGGATTTATTAAAAAGAATCATAATATATCGAATAAAAAGGTTTTAGATATTATTAACAATTTAGGACATAAAGATATGGATATTGGCTTATATGAAGCTATACATACTATATTTTTTACTTATGATAGTTCAATGGAAACTTTACTAAATAGTTATAATGCAGATACAAATTTTGTACCGTTTATTATACACGAAAATTTTATTAATTTTATAGACAAAAATACACAAGGCTCTTATTCCGACAAATTAGATGAATGCATACGTTACTATGAGTACTTAACATATTCACAGATGTTTAAGAATCATTTATTTGGTATGTGGTTTATTACAGAATATATAGGATTTCTCTCTTGTTATTATCCTAATTTTATTATTAAAAATAGCAATCTTAAAAATACACCAAAAGATACAAATATTCAAAAATCTGCTTTGATTTCAAAATATAATTACAGATATTATAACTTAAAATCTATTAATTTTTTATGTAAAAAATTATCTATTGATATTGATAATTTCCATATATTTGCCTCATTATTAATTCATTCGGTTTTTTCATCTGAAAAAACATTATCCAGATATATAGATTTCTTAAATAAGAGAAGATTTACCTTTAAAGAATTTGAAAAAATTTTAAAATTATCTCCATATTTTGATAAATATTCTAAAAAATGGACAAAAAAATATCAAAAGGATTTACTAAGTATGTTTAATGAAAATTAAACCCCAAGATATAATATAAATGTCATCTTCTAATAATAGTTCTTCACAAACAATTGTTAAACAATTATATAGTTATTCTGAAAAGGCAGGAGAATTATTGGGAAGTATATCAGCAGCTGCAGTAAAACATTCAAGTACAATTATTTCCAAAGGTTCAGAAATGGCTAAACAAACCAGAGATACAGCAATGCCTATTATTAAAAATGGAACTAATACTATTTCAAATAAAGCAAAAGAGGTTATACCTGAAAAATATCATAATTATTTTAGTAAAGAAAAGTAGTATAATAATGCTCCCTATTATAAATAATATATATGTATAGAATAAGACTAATGGATTATAGATCTAGATCTAAGAGAAGATATCCAGAAAAAAAACAAGCTCCTATTAAACGTGATATTTATGGATTTAGAAAAGAATATGACAGAACAAGAGATTATACCCCAAATATACGTGGTTATCGTATAACTTCAAATCAAATTAAAAAATGGTTTAAATATTTTTGCATAATTGTGTTGCTATCAATTATAATTATAAGCGGGTCCCACGCTTGGTCTGCTTATCCCGACGACATGTTCATTATTAAATTAATGAGAATGTGGATAGCAATTATATTTTCGCCTTTTTATTTATTTTATGTTTTTACTAAAAAAACAGTTTTTAAACCGGTTTAGTTTTAATATAGTATTATATTAAATGGACCATCTATATACTTTAAAAACGAATATAAAATCTGTAATATCAGATTACAATAATCCTAATAAAAAGAAAAATATAAAGAAACTAATAGTTATAGTTATTTTACGTATTTTTGTTTCAATAAGTGCATTTACGCTTGCCTCTGATTGTACTAAATATAATAACATATTATTACGTACCATTACATTACTTGTATCTATTATATTTAGCGAACTTTACATAATTTATTATTCAATATATAGGGTCTTACTGGGAAATAAATGTTATTAATTTATATTCGTTTAAATTTAAGGGATTTTCTCTATTTATAGATTATATGTCAGAACCAGAAACTCAAGTAAATGAAGAAACCGCACCGGCCGCCGCTGCCCCCGCACAACGTACTGTTACTGCTCAAGCCGTACTATTAAGTGCTGTAGAGCTCGCACAATCCAGAGGTGCTTACAAAGTAAATGAAATGGCTCTTATTACCGAGGCCCATAGAATTGTAACCGCTCAAGAAAATGCTAAACTACAAGAAGCGGCACCACAGACAGATTCCGCAGAGGCATCTGAGACAACAGAGTCATCCGACTAATTATATAGTAATTTATGAAATATAATTTATATTTCATATTTTATATTTATTATACTATTTCTTTAGAAGATTCCTGATGATTCAATATCATCAACTCTGTATTTTTAGAAATTTTTTTTACAATATCTTTATCTTTATTAATTATTTGGTCTGTTAGCTTGTCCATATATTTATTAGAACCATCGTAATGTTCATTTATTATAGTAAGTGCTTTATCGGCCATATTATCAATCGTATTTTGCTTATCAGTATATTCCCATTGATTACCATTAAAAACTTGCGCCAGAGATTGTTTTTTATTAGGAATTTTTATATTCTGATTTTCTTGATGTTCTGAATTAAAGTGTATATGCTTTAATAAACGTGGAATACAATGTATTGCACCCTCGTTAATCAAGTCATTTACATATTTACCTTTAATATAACTTAGATTCTCTTTCCCAAATGGTTGAACTATTATATTTTGACTATAATTATATATGTTACCTTTTCCTTTAAGAAGTACATCTATCTGTTTTTTTAATTCATTTATAATTTCCTGATCTTTTTTTCTATGTATTCTCTCAATATGGAGCTCATTCTTTAGCTCTTGTACTTCTTCTATATAAGGTTTTAATCTATTTCCCATTGTATTTTTAATATATTTACAACTTCTTCTTAGATGGTCGTCTAAATATCGAAAATGTTTAAATGTTTGACCACAATATGTACAAGTAGGGGTATGTACTTTTTCATTACAATCATTTGTGCATTTATTATCTATATCATTATGAAATACGCTATTATTTTTAGATTTTAAAGTATTATTTTTTAACATATCAATAGAGGATTCTCCTAACTGATCTTCTATACACTCTTCTATAGAGCAATTAGATAATAAGTTTTTACATATTTTTTTTTTATTAAAATGCCTTTTTATATTACCCTTTAAATCAGTTGAATACCCACATCTTTTACAATTATATGTTACCATAGTAACAGATATTTATATTATTTAAGAATATATTTTTAGGTGTATATAAATATACTGTTGCATAGTAGAAATATTTCTTTATGATCAATAATTTTAAATGATATTATTGTCTATGGACGATACGCTAATAAAATTCATCTTTTTTATGAAATTTTTATATATTTAGGTAAGTACAAGGAGAATTATTTCATATAAATTATAATTTATGGAAGATATATACATAAATAACTAATATCCTGTCTGATATGCTCATAAACTTTTATTTTTGAATTTAGCACATACCTCATTATAATAAAATTTATTTAATATAATTATCGCTAAATTAATGCTAATTATCGGAAATTGATAAATCCCAGCGTTTTTCAGCGTAAATTTATCAATTTTAACAAATCTCAGCGTAACCAGCGTAAATTTATAAATATTCTCCTTATAGTTCTATTAAATATACGAATGAAAAAAAAACATAGCAGAACGAGCAGCAGGTATACATATAATATTTTAATTTTCATTCTTATTACATTATAAAATATTTGTTATCATTTTATAATAACATTTATCTATACTAATACAAATATCCTGCTAATTATATTTTTGTGGAAATCGAATGAGACCATTATTTTATCCTTTTTTTATTATATAATGTTATCATTACCATAATCCACTACTTGGAATAAATGTTGATAGTTATTTTAAAGGAGGTCGTGTAAGGTGTCCATTCTTTTTTATTATTATTTTACTATAATTAAATCTATTGGTACATATTTTCCGTTTTTAATCATCATTCGTTTTTAGGAAGATTTCCAGAATAAATTTCTAAAAAAACGAATGAAAAAATAGAGGGGGGGGGGAATTTTTTTTTTATAAAACTTTTTTCTAAAAAAAATTTTTAAAATATTTTTTTAGAAAACTATATTTATTCAATAAGTATATAAAACGATATTTTTATATAATATAAATTATGTCTGATTCTATTTCAAGATTACGATTATTATTAAGAGAACTTGCAGATATATCTGATCTTACACATACGCCAAATAATACATATAATATATATAATTACGAAAATTATATACATATGCCTGGTGCTTCAATAACTATAAATAATGCAGATTCTAATGAAAATAATTACGAGAATGCTGCAAGAGGAGATGATACAGAAGACTATTCGAGTACTACTGAAATTTCTGCAACAATATCAATACCTGCACAATTAAATAATACAAATAGTCCTTCTAATGAAAATTCCAACAGTAACAATTATACTAATTCAAATAACTTATATGATAACTCAACTAATATAAATAATAATCGGTCTAATTCAAATCCTCCTCTTTCTAATACAGCAATATCTGGAAATAATAGACCCAGACAGGCTTTTGCCCAAATTATACCATTAGTAAATAATTCTGATATATCTGATACACTGCGTACAAATATTAATGATATTGTATCTAACTTATCATCATTAACACAAGATGTTAATATATCTGATATAGTAACATCTGATAATGTGCTTAATATAGTTGGTCGTAGTATTCAACCGCAAGAACCAGTAAGACAAACTTCTGTACCATTAAGCATATTAAATGAAAAAACAAATGTATTTATTACAGAAGAGAAGACAGAAAAATGCTCTATTTGTAACGAAACATATGAAGAAGATCCTATATGTAGAAGAAATATAGGGTGTAATCATTACTTTCATAGAGGATGTATTGATACTTGGTATAGCGAACATACAAAATGCCCTATATGTAATCAAGAATTTAGCTAAATTTATATATATGTATTATATAATGGATATATATATAATATTGCTTATATGTATAATTTTTTTATGTGCTATTATTAACCCAATTGAATTATTTTCATTAAATCCTCAATACATATTACCTCCTGGATATACTAATTTAAATTATAAATTTAATAATAGTAAAATACCAATTATAAAAAAAACAGAGTACTGTAAAGATAATCCTGATTGTTATCCTTGTTATGGTTGGACAAAAATAGGTAATCCAGAATGTGTCTAAGATAAATAAAATATGTATCGTTTATTTTATTTATTTTCTAACGTTAAAGAATGAAGTTATTTCTGTGTTTTTCATTCTTTTATTTTCTAATATACGCAGTATATCCCTAAAAAGTATCTTACCAGCCTCTTTATTTTTTGAATCCAACATTTTTTTTATAGACTCATTAACAGTTTTACCAGAAGATAGTTGGTTTTTATATATATTATCAAATTCAGATATACGTGTTTTAGGAAAGCCAGGTAAATCTTTTAAACATAGTCCAAATATCTGGCTAACAGGTTTCATTATTTGATTTGTTATATAAAACTCGTAGTCTGGAGTAAGATTATTTTTTATTATATATTCTGGGTTCTCAATTTTATCACCTTGTAGTAAATTAGTTTGCTGTTTAAGATGGTCAGTAGTTATATATACAAATGGTATCCTATCATTTATTTGTGGTTTATTACCAGGATCCCTTTCTGCCATACGATCAGCTAAAACTTTATGTGCAATTCTATCTGGATCTTTATAATATGAAGACAATGTCTTACTTAATACTAATGTATCAAGGCCATACTTACCTTTTACTAAATCACGTAAAGTTCTTCTCAGAAAGTCTATAGCTGGTAAAATACTTTTTTGTTTCATTATAATATCAATAATTCCTCCATATATTATTTTAACAATAGGAGCGTTATCGCGTCTCTTTAATACAATACCCATACTTTTTAATTTATATTTATCTGGATCAACCTCGTATAGATCACCTACATATCTTTTTTTACTCAACAATATAAATGGGTCGAATGTTTTTTCATACTCCAATACTTGTGGATGTCGTAATTTAGTTTTTTGTATCTCTTTTTCTGTAAATTGTGCAAGTTCTATACTTTTAATTCGACTATCTCTTCCAATAAGAGGCTTCCCGTCATTATCAAGAGTTTGAAACCGAATGAATATAGAGTCGGTATCGCCATATACAACCTTATTTTCTAAATAAATAGTTGTACCATCATTTAACTTTTGTGGATAGTTATTCTTATCTTCTGCATATTTTTGAGCAATAACAAGGCGCTCTCTCCCAGTAGCTGTTGTAGCAGCTGCAATTTCTTTATAATATACATCGCTTGTTTTAGCACCAAGCTGACCATATAATGAGTTAGCAGTTACCTTAAATGCAAGCTGCAGGCCATCTAAAATTTCTTTTTCAAAATCTGTATAAGTATCAGTAATACTTATTATTTCATCATTTGCAGGGATTACTACTTTATCTTCTGGTGTTTTTACCTCACGAGAAATTTTATTAAATACTCCTGTATATATTTCACCAGACTTACAAGTAATAGTTTTATATTTAATTTTAGTACGCGTATTTTTTCTTGCAGTCAATAAATATCTTTCTAATTCTGGAATAATACCTTTTTCCCCATTTAAACAAGGGTCGCTATATTGAACAAATCTGACAGTTTTTTCACCTACTTTAATCTTCCCCTTTACAGTTCCTGTAGATGTATAAATTGTTTTAAATATATCATATGTTATATCTTCGTGACCAAAATATCCTAACTCTTTTATTCTTTTAGCACCTTCTTCACCCAAATATTGATGATCATCTTGATGTACTATTGAATCGTGAGATAAATTTCTTTCTATCATAGAAGACGGATAAAGAGAGCCATAATCTAAAACTGCAACAGGTGCATTTATATAAATTCCAGGATTAGGATCTAATACTACAGCACCTTCAAACCCCTCTTTATCAAAACTATCTTTATATAAATATGGTAGAACATAGTTTCTCTGTTTTAAGAAATAGGCAGTTAAACTTAAAATTTTAATACCTTGTCCCCTATGTATAATCCAAGCAAGAGGATTTAAACAAACATTTGCCATACCTATATTATTTGTTAAAAGTGACAATTTTAATAGTAGTTCGTGGCATAGTATTACATCCATCATACAGTAATATGCTAATATAGATCTCTCCTTTGGTCCCTTTTTTTGTAGATTAAATATATCTTGGGGAGATATATCATCTTTTCCTAAACACCAACTATATTTTGAGTATAAATCTTTATTAATATCTAAACTACCTTCTATTTCAAAAGTTTTCTTATCTTTATCAAGATTTGAAATCTGAAATTTCTTACCGTCTTTATATTTATTCTCAAGATAGCCATCAATTTCATTAAGTACTATATAATTCCCATTGTTAAGCCCAATTACACTATTTGTACATAAGAGCGTTTTATCTGTAGATTTATCATATACTAAATTTGCAATTTTACCATTTATAAAGTTTGCAGAAACATTATCTAATTTATAAGAGTCTAAATTAAAACCTTTTTGTACAAGAGGAAGCATATCCATTTGGATTCTACCAGGAATATCTACAAACTCCTTTTTTATAAGTTCTCCTGTTGGACCTTTAATATGTTTTTCATTAAGAACAGATTCAAATGATTTCATACGACTCATATAGTTAAATATATTATCTATTTCCAACTCTTGTGCTCTTTTAAATAACCAAGGAGTATCAAAACCATCTGTATTCCAACCAGTTATTATATCCGGATCTTCTTTCATTATTAGTTTTTTAAAACGCAGTAGTAGTTCTGATTCGGATTTGAAAGATTCTGTTGTAGCATTACTTATTTTATCACAAGTTCCAGTAGGATCATACGTTAGCATATAATTTTTATAAGGAGAAGAATCGCCATATTTTAAAAATGACATGCCTATCTGAATTGTTTGATCACCTTCTACTTCACCGAATGTCTGATTTAAAATTTTATTAATAGTGTTAATTGTTTTAGTACTGTGTTTTTTTCTCTCTATTGAATTATTGCTGGTACTTACTGTAAGTAGTGGGGCTATTTGATCAGAAGCCAGTTTAATAGCCGTTTTTGACACTGTCTTGTTTTTAAGAAATAGCTCTGATATTTCTAACTCAACAGATCCTCCTAATTTCAAAGCAGCATTGATACTATTTTTCGCAAACTTAAGCCTGTTCTCTAATTCAGATTCTATATTTTTATATTCAAGATTATTAGAAGATCTTAACTTAATATATTTTTGATTAAGTTTCATATATGAATTATATATTTCTCTTGCAGTTTTCATACAGTCTTTTTTAGGCAATGGAAAATCCCCATGAGAAGAATCACATTCTATATCATAAGCCATTATTTTTACAGAACTATTATTATTATCTGTCTTTGGTTTTACCTTAAGCCAATTTGCCTGAATAGCGTAATCACTATGATATTCTCTCTTAGCAATATCTGAGAAAATATGCGTATAATTATTAGGACTAATTTGTAACCAACCAACTGGTTTTATTTTAGAATGATGAATAAATTTCAATAATGGGTCTATATTATTTTCATATAAATCATATTGATATTTTGTATTATCTGTTCCGGGAATACCATAAATACACACCTCCTTTGGGAATTTTTTTGATTTCCCCGTAGATGCATTATATTGACTATTTTGAAATATGTTAACAGCTTTTCGCATAGCTGCCAAGTTTGAAAATTTAAGTCTTGCAAATCTATATAGTTTTTTATTATCGAAATTTCTGAAGCTATGTCTATATAAAACTGTTACCCCTAATAGACACTCTTTATATTTAGACCAAAGCTCTTTTTTGACAAAACGTTCAACTGCTCTACCTGCGGCCTTATTTGTATTAGGATTACCATCAGGTAATTTAATATAGAAATATGGGGTAAATCCATTCACCTCTAATGTATATGTTTTTTCGTTTAGGTCTTTACCGAATATATATATTTTATATTTAGATGTATCGGTTGTATTGTTTCTTCTTTTATATTGGTTCTCATCAGAATCTGATTCTGTGGTAGATTCTTCAGAAGATATATCGGCATCTTGATAATCTCCACTATACCAATCTATAATTTGAAATGAAATAGGCAGATTATTGCTATTTGACATATATGTCTTATTTATAAGAGTAAAGTTTAAATAAATATGAATCAATTTTAAAACGTTTATTAAATAGATCTATCTATTATTTTTTTCTCAAAAGATATTAACTATGAGCGAATTAGTAAGTAGTATTATAATAGTCATATTGTTATTAGTTCTTCTGTTACATTATGAGTCAAGACATTCAGAATTGACTTATGTTACGTCAACTGTAGATAACAAGCAATATCTTGTTAGAAACAGAGAGGATAAATTGGAAGCAGCAAATCTACTTGCTACAATAAAACAAAATCTACTTAAAATAGTAAAATATTTAGAAAAAAATAATTATTCTGATCCAAAAGTTAAAAGATTAGTAGAAAAATATAAACCAAATAAAATATCTGAGTCTCTGCCTAATACTAATTATACATCCTATTCTGTAAATAAGGGTGAAAAACTTGTATTTTGTATAAGATCAAAAAAAACACACAAATTAGCTAATATTAATACTATGATGTTTGTTGCAATTCATGAATTGGCTCATGTAATGACAGTTTCAATAGGTCATACTGAAGAATTTTGGGATAATATGAAATATCTATTAAAAAAGGGCATCAAAGTAGGAGTATATAAGCCTGTTGATTATAAGAAAAAACCAGTCCCGTACTGTGGTACAGAAATTACGGACTCCCCATTATAAAAAAATACAGATATATAATAAATGAATACAATGCGACGACGATTACATTCTAGACAAATTAAACAAGCTAATAAAAATTATAATACATTTATTCGTAAAAACCATAACCATATGAAGTATGATAAAAATTTTCGAAAAATAGTACAAAGCGGGGGAGCTTATGCCGAGGGAGAGGGAGGAGGTGGTTCTGGTCATATGATGGATATATCTGACGCATTCGATTATTCTGGTAGAAACAGAAACGCCCAATCTATTCCAGCAATTTTAGAACATATGGGTAATAATCAATATAGTGAAATGGCCCACAAAGGCCAATATTCGATAATGACAATAGAGCAATTTTTAATGAAATATGGCAAGGATATTACTCTTGATGCACTTGTCAGTTATATGGCATCCCACATATGTACTTTATCTAAAAAACATACAGGGCGCGAAGGCGGAGCTGCACGAGGCGCTGCAGAGGCAAGAACGGGAAGATACGGTAAAAGTATAGATAATCCTGAAGTATCAGATGATTATATAAAAGGAAAACTTATGGATCATTTTAATAATATTGAGGAAAGTAATATAGAAATTCCTTTAGAGGGACACGATCAGAATAAGGCAAAATACTTAATATATTTAGTAGTAATTACAGATGCTGATTGGAATATACCAAGCGAATGTATAGATCCAATTATTAGGACATTTCCGGAATTAGGTCGAATATTGGCATTTACAATATTAGATGATAAACCTTGTTATCCCGTACGGCATACATTTCTAAGTATAAATATAATTTGCTCTATATCGAATTTTCAACATAAACAAGACAGAGGACTGTATAGTTTAGTTGGTCGATATTTATTATTATTTATATTTGCTAAAGCTTTTATAGAACAATTTACTAAAATTATATTAGAAGTAACTAATGATATAGTATCTATAGATAGTATTGATTTTGATGATTTGGATTTGGTAAATGATGGACAAACAGAATTATATCATTACCCATCAGAAATAGGCCCAGTGTATATTGATAAAACACAAGTAGATGATGGTGAATCTCGTTTAATTAGTAACGAGGGGTATATATTTGATATAGATTACGGAGAATCATCAGGTGAAGAGGACGAAGATGAAGAGGACGAAGATGAAGAGGACGAAGATGAAGAGGACGAAGATGAAGAGGACGAAGAT
>MDTG01220913.1_pt1 | contig 13275 bp, 10 predicted proteins | sample 811421 | NCBI WGS metagenome assembly MDTG01 (sample SAMN05326645, study PRJNA326480) | marine metagenome | isolation source: seawater | place: Pacific Ocean: South East | collected 2011 | reverse complement strand
TCGCCTGCACCCGCTGCGGCGGCGACAATACCTGCCAGCATGGCGGCCATTACCGGCAACTGCATGCGCTGTTGCGCTTCAACACCGCGGGCAAAGTGGCGTTGCGACAAGTGAGCCAATTCGTGCGCGAGCACCGAGGCATATTCAGCTTCGGTCTTGGCGTAGAGGAACAGGCCGCCGTTGACGCCGATAATCCCGCCAGGCGCGGCAAAGGCGTTGATTTGCGGGCTGTTGAGCAATACGAATTCGAGGCGACGGTCTTGCACCTGGCTGGTTTCGCTGAGGCGATAAACGCTGCTTTCAACGAAGTCTTTCAGTTGCGGGTCGGACAGCTGGCTAACCTGGCCACGTAACAGACCCAACCATGCACGGCCAAGCTGATGTTCTTGTTGTGGTGAGACGATGGAGGAGCTGGCATCGCCTAGAGACGGCAGTTCACTGGCCGCCTGAACAGAAAAAGCGCTCAGGCAGAGCAGTGACAGCAGAGTGGGTCGCAGAAAATTCATGCACGAGGCTCTTTGCGAACAAAGGCTTACTGTAGCTGGGCAGACGCGGGTGTGGGAAGGACTGTTGCTGATTCAATTCGCCTTGGCCGGTATTGAGCGCACTATTGGGTTTGGAGATTTAACAGGCTTGGCGTATGTTTCGCGGCCCCGAACAATAAATGCGGTGGGCCTCTGCCAGTGCTTCCGCCATTGGTATGTGCTGGCAACGGTGGGACAATGCCCGAAAGCCGCGTGTCTTGGAGAAGTTGTTAATGAATATTGCCGATCAGCCAGCGCTGGCCTTCGATGATGAGGTTGATGCCACTGGGCTGAGTTGCCCGCTGCCGCTGCTCAAGGCCAAGCTCGCCCTCAATCAATTGGCCAGCGGCGCGGTGCTCAAAGTGATCGCAACTGATGCTGGTTCACAGCGCGATTTTCGCGCGTTTGCGAAACTGGCCGGGCATCAGCTGGTTCATGAAGAAGTTGATAATGGTGTGTATCGTTATTGGTTGTGCAAGGCCTGAGCGCCCCACAATCTACTGTTAAGGAACATTGATGCTAAAAGTATTGCGTGACTGGCTGCATCGCTATTTCTCCGATGAGCAAGCGGTCATTCTGGCGCTGTTGGTGGTGCTGGGTTTTGCTGCGGTGCTGACGTTCGGCGGCATGCTGGCGCCGGTGCTGACCGGATTGGTGCTGGCCTTTTTGATGCAGGGCCTGGTTGCCAAGCTTGAGCGTTTACGCCTGCCGCATTCGCTCGCGGTATGGCTGGTGTTTGCACTGTTCATGAGCGCGTTGGTGCTGATCCTGCTGGTGTTGCTGCCTTTGCTTTGGCATCAGCTGAGCAATCTGTTCAATGAGCTGCCGAGCATGTTGAGCAAGTGGCAGTCGCTGTTCATGATGCTGCCAGAACGCTATCCCGGCGTGATCAGCAATGATCAGGTGGCACGGGCCATTGCCTCTGTGCAGGGCGAGGCGGGCAAGATCGGCCAGTGGGTGCTGTCGTTTTCGCTGTCGAGTTTGCCGGTATTGGTCAGCGTGATGATCTATCTGGTGTTGGTGCCGATTCTGGTGTTCTTCTTCCTCAAGGATCGCCAGATGATTGCCGAGTGGTTTACCAGCCATCTGCCGCAACAGCGTTCGCTGATCAGTCATGTGGCGGCCGAGATGAATCGGCAGATCGCCAACTACATCCGCGGCAAGGTGATTGAAATCATCATTTGCGGCGTGGTGACTTACATCGCGTTCGCCTGGCTGGGGCTTAACTACGCGGCATTGCTTGCGTTGTTTGTCGGGCTTTCAGTGGTGGTGCCTTACATCGGTGCTGTGGTGGTTACCGTGCCGGTGGCGCTGATCGGTTTGTTCCAGTGGGGGTGGGGCGATCAGTTCCTTTACCTGATGCTGGTGTACTCGGTGATTCAGGCGCTGGACGGCAATGTTCTGGTGCCGCTGTTGTTCTCCGAAGCGGTCAATCTGCACCCGGTGGCGATTATCTGTGCGGTGTTGCTGTTTGGCGGCCTGTGGGGCTTTTGGGGCGTGTTCTTCGCCATTCCGCTGGCAACCTTGTTCAAGGCGTTGCTTGATGCCTGGCCGCGGGTCGAGGGTGTTCAGCAACCAGACTGCCCGCCGTTGCCCGAGCCGCGTTAATCGCGCGGTCTTAGCGTTATGCACTGACTGAAAAAACAAAACCCCGATACCTGCGTGCAGTTATCGGGGTTTTTGTTGGTGTCTTGCTCAGCGCTGTGTGGCTGACGCTTAGCCTTTGTTCAAGGCTTGTGCGGCAGCCAGTACCGCGTCGACATGGCCCGGCACTTTGACGCCACGCCATTCCTGGCGCAGTACACCGTCCTTGTCGATCAGGAAGGTGCTGCGGTCAACGCCCATGTATTCCTTGCCGTAGAGTTTCTTCAGTTTGATCACGTCGAACAGCTGGCACACGGCCTCGTCCTTGTCGCTGATCAATTCGAACGGAAAGCTCTGTTTGGCCTTGAAGTTCTCGTGTGACTTGATGCCGTCACGCGAGATGCCGAATACCTGAGTGTTGGCCGCTTGAAACTCGGCGTACTGGTCACGAAAGCCCTGACCCTCGGTGGTGCAGCCCGGCGTGCTGTCTTTCGGGTAGAAATAAATCACTACCTGCTGGCCTTTGAGGTCAGACAGTTTCACGGTTTTTCCGCTGGTGGCCGGTGCTTCAAAGTCGCTAACCGGAGAGTCGATTGCTACAGCCATATAACCTCCTACTGATTTTGCGGGCGCCACGGTTCGATCAATGCGTCCAGATTCAGCGCATCGGCGAAGTCGAGGAACTGATCACGTAGCCAACTGATCTGCGTGCCGGCTGGCAGGGTTACTGTCAGCGTGGCATTGAGCATCGTGCCGCCGGTCTGCGGGGCTTGATAGGTGTCCAGGGTAAGATTTTCGAGTTCGACGTTATGGTCGAGGAAAAACTGGCACAGCTCGTTGAGAATGTCCGGGCGGTAAACCGAGCTCACATACGCTACATACGGCAGCGCTTGCGGGCGCACGTCTGTGGGCGCACTGCGAATCACGTTAACCGTGAAATCGTGCTTCTTGGCCAGGCCGGGCAGGCTTACTTCCAGGCGTGCCAGGGCGTCCCAGTTACCGGAGATCTGTAACACCAGGGCGCTGAACTCGCCATGCCGGCTCAGGCGTGTGCTCACCACGGCGCAGCGGTTTTCATTGCTGGCGCGGCACAGCACGTTGGTCAACTCCATAGCGTTGAGACCAAGTGCACTGATAACGAGAAATTGTTCGCGAACTGGGGGGGTGGACATGCAGCCTTCCTAAACAATGGGCGATGAGCCGGAAAAACGCGCTCAAACAAAGCCCGAAGGGTAGCGAAAAGCACCGCCGAGGGGAATGCCAGTCGTTGCAACCGCCGCACATTTTGCAGGGCGATAGTCCTCATTTCAGCTTAAAAGCCAGCGGGTGGGCCATTTGGCAGCGCAGCGCTAAGCGTGAAATTTATCCTCGCGCCTTGTGAGTGGCCGGCAAATTGCCGGATGGCAACTGTCAAAGTGGTTAAATTGATGAAAAATCAGGGCATCTGATGACTCATCAGCGGACTTGTCTTGTGCAAGGCTGGTAGCGCCAGTACCATTACGGCTCTCTTTTTCCGGCAGGAGTGGTTGCATGATTGCGGGCAGTATGGTGGCACTGGTTACGCCCATGGATGCGCAAGGCGGTCTTGATTGGGACAGCTTGAGCAAACTGGTGGATTTCCACCTGCAAGAGGGCACCAACGCCATTGTCGCGGTCGGCACCACAGGTGAGTCCGCGACTTTAGAGGTGTCTGAGCACATTGAGGCGATTCGTCGCGTAGTCGATCAGGTGGCGGGTCGTATCCCGGTCATCGCCGGCACGGGCGGTAATTCGACACGTGAGTCGGTTGAACTGACTCGCGCCGCAGCAGACGTTGGCGCAGACGCCGCGTTGCTGGTTACGCCTTATTACAACAAGCCGACTCAGGAAGGCTTGTATCTGCATTTCAAACATATCGCCGAGTCCGTTGCGATTCCGCAGATTCTCTACAACGTACCGGGCCGCACCGTTTGCGACATGCTCCCGGAGACCGTTGAGCGTCTGTCGAAGATCGACAACATCGTCGGTATCAAGGAAGCCACAGGTGACCTGGACCGCGCACGCGAAGTGCTCGACCGCGTCAACAAGAACTTCCTGGTTTATTCCGGTGATGACCCAACCGCCGTTGAGCTGATGCTGATGGGCGGCAAGGGCAACATCTCGGTAACCGCCAACGTTGCGCCGCGCGCCATGAGCGATCTTTGCGCTGCTGCCATGCGTGGCGACACCGCCATTGCCCGCGCCATCAACGATCGTTTAATGCCGCTGCATAAAGCGCTGTTCGCCGAATCCAATCCGATTCCAGTGAAGTGGGCTCTGCATGAAATGGGCATGATGCCGGATGGCATTCGCCTGCCACTGACATGGCTCAGTGAGCGTTATCAGGAGCCGTTGCGTCAGGCCATGCGCCAATGCGGCGTGTTGGTTTAATTGAGGAATTACTGCGCATGAAGCGACTGGCCGGACTCACAACACTTGCACTAATCATCTCCAGTACCAGCGGTTGTGGCTGGATCTGGGGTGAAGATGGCTATTTCCGTGACCGGGGTAGTGACTACCTCACCGAGCGTCAAACACCTCCTATGCAATTGCCTGCCGACGTGCAGAGCAAGCGCCTTGATCCACTGTTGCCGGTGCCTGCGCAAATCAACGACAGCACCGCTACCGGTGAGTACGAAGTGCCGCGCCCGCAAGCCATTGCGGTCACAGAAGACATCAGCGAATACAGCCTGCAGAAGAGCGGCAAGTCGGGCTGGATTCTTGCCCGTCGCGTGCCGGCCGAAGTCTGGCCGGTTGGCCGTCAGTTCTATGCTGACAGCGGCTTCAACATCGTTGATGAGCGTCCGCAAACCGGTGAGTTCAGCACCGATTGGCAGCCGCTCAGCAATCTGTCTTCTGGCCTTGCCCGTCGTCTGGCAAACAAAGCCAGTGACATCGAAGAGGGTGCAGAAACGCGCGTAAGAGTGCGTATCGAGCCAGGCGTGCAGCGCAACACCAGTGAGGTTTTCGTGGTCAGCGCACAGCGTCCTGCTGGCAGCACCGCTGATGTGGCCTTCACGCAGGGCAGCGTCAATCCAAGCCTCGATAACGCACTGCTCGACGAGATGCTCGTGAGCATGGCGCGTAATTCGGAGCAGGGCGGTTCGGTTTCCCTGTTGGCGGCACGTGACTACGATGCGCCAAGTCAGGTCAGCATGACCGAAGACGGTAACGGCAATCCGGTACTGCATCTGGGTTCGGACTTCGATCGCGCCTGGTCTGGCGTCGGTCGCTCACTCGAATCGGGTAATGTGCGGGTAGACGATATCAACCGCAGCGTTGGCGTTTACTACATCAACCTCGCCGAAGGCGCCAAGGTCAATGAAGAAGAGCCAGGCTTCTTTGGCAGCATGTTTGGCAGTGAGCCAGATGAAGAAGAAATCGAAGCTCGCGCCGAGCGTTATCAGGTTCGCCTGACAACCGTCGGTGAAAGCGTTCAAGTGTCTGTAGAGAAGGATATCAACACCTCGGCCCCGGAAGACGTGGCCCGCCGTGTGTTGACTATTATCCAGGACAACCTCGGCTAAACCGTCAGGCGGCGCGTGCGTCGTCTGTTAGCCCGAGACAAAGCCGGCTGAAGTGTTCAGGTGCTAACGCATCGAAACCTTTAGCCGGTTTGCCTTTACCGGTCGCATAACTCGGCGCGGTGCAGGTTCCACCCACATGTGCTGGGCCACCTCAGGCCCGGATGAAACCAATAGGCGCAGCGATGGTTACGCCTGTTTCGTTTGCCAAAGACGGAAGCCCCGATATGACGACGCCAACCTCCCTGAGCCTGAAGAAAATCTACTCGGGTAAAGTCCGCGACCTCTATGAAATCGACGATAAGCGCATGCTGATGGTCGCCACCGACCGCCTTTCCGCGTTCGACGTGATCCTCGACGAGCCCATCCCCGAGAAGGGCAAAATCCTCACTTCGATTTCCAACTTCTGGTTCGACAAACTCGCAGGCGTGGTGCCCAACCACTTCACCGGCGACAAAGTCGAAGACGTCGTCAGTGCTGCCGAGTTGCCGCTGGTTGAAGGTCGCGCCGTCGTTGCCAAGCGCCTCAAGCCAGTTGCAGTAGAAGCCATCGTGCGTGGTTACATCGTAGGCTCCGGCTGGAAGGAATATCAGAAGAGCGGCACCGTCTGCGGCATCCAGTTGCCCGCTGGCCTCAAAGAAGCTTCAAAGCTGCCTGCGCCAATCTTCACCCCGTCGACTAAAGCCGCTGTTGGCGACCACGACGAAAACATCTCGTTCGAACAGTGCCAGGCCATCATCGGTGCCGAGCTCGCTGAAAAAGTGCGTGACACCGCCATCGCCCTGTACAGCGCAGCGGTCGAATACGCTGCGACCCGCGGTATCATCATCGCCGATACCAAGTTCGAATTCGGCCTCGATGAAGACGGCACCCTGACCCTGATGGACGAAGTGCTGACCCCCGATTCAAGCCGCTTCTGGCCAGCCGAGAGCTACGCCGAAGGCAGCAACCCGCCGAGCTTCGACAAACAGTTCGTACGCGACTGGCTGGAGTCCACAGGCTGGAACAAACAAGCTCCGGCGCCAACCGTACCAGCAGACGTCGCGCAGAAAACGGCCGACAAATACCGCGAAGCCCTGACCAAGCTCACCGCATAAGTTAGGTAACTGTTCCTGGCTGCACAGAAGGGCGCGAAAGCGCCCTTTTTAATGCCCGCCGAAAATCGTTCTTCACCAGCGCAAACGCGGGCTAATCCGCTCAAAACACGCAAGCACCTGAAAATATGCGAAAAATTTTGCTCAGGGGGTTCGCCAAACGCCAACAAGCTGCTATTATTCGCGCCGCTGTGGGAAGATGCCGGAGTGGCCGAACGGGACGGATTCGAAATCCGTTGTATCAGCGATGGTACCTAGGGTTCAAATCCCTATCTTCCCGCCACTATTCAAGGGCTCCAGAGGTTTACGCCTCTGGAGCCTTTTTCGTTTGGCGCAATTTTGGGCGAGGCCGCATCAGGGATCCCACTCCAAAAGCCCTCAAAACTCCATCTGAACATCCCGCGATGATTCTCGGCCGCTCACCTGTACGCGGTTCTTGTTATCTCAATTGAATCCGAAAAGCCAATATCCACGCACTTACCGCTAGATTCGATTCGCGCCTTGTATTTGCCACTTGCTTTGTTGAAGAACACGCACCTTGTCCCAGGTGTGAATGACGAGAGAGGGCCTGAATAGTCCCTTTGCTGCTGGTCGTCAATTCGCAGTAGCGCCCTTCTGCCAGGTTCAATGTCTTCGGCATGGGCTGAGGGTGAAGTCAGGCGTACAAGATCACTCGTGAAAAGGACCTTGCAGATTAAGCTCATCTGTCTATACCAACTAGCGAGCTGTTATCGTCACGGTATTGGCTCAGGGATGAAAAATTGGGAGAGTGGAAGAGGGGGGAATCAAAAACGTGCTGATCCGCTAAAAACTATTTATGCAAATAAAACGACTTACACGAACTAAAATCGAGCGCTAGCCACGTGTAAGCCGTTTAGATTAAATTTTACCGTTATTTAAAAGTAGTAACCGATGTTTGTGTATAGCTGGTTTTCCCATTGATCACTCCCTCCCATTGCCAAACTATCTGTGTAGCTACTTCCTCCAACATAAGGATCATTCTTGCCGTGTAGCCACTCAACATAAATGTAGAGGTCTTTGAATGAGAATGATGTGCCTACAATGAAGCGTTGAGAGTTTTTGAACGCGCTTTCAGACTTGTCAAAAAGGCTATAGTTGCTATAAATCTGCATGCCGGAAATAAGCCAGTAATTATCCGGAAGGTCATAGCTGACATGCGCTACGTACAGGTTGCCTTTAGCGGCTACGTTAAAAGTACCGTCGTAACCGCCAAACGTAATGTACTTATTTGAGCCAGAGTTTTCAGGCGATATAATCTGGCGAGCTGCCTGTAACTCAACGCCGAATGGCCCATTCTTCCCACTGTAATGGGCCGCAAAAGCCGAGCGACGACCATTTTTGTCAGTATCTTGGTTCTCTAGAGTTGAAGTGAATGCGGAACCTCCAATTTCGGATGCCCAGTTTGAGATTTCGAGTTTGCGGGTGTAGCGCAGTGCGATTTTGTTCTTTTCAATGTTATCGCTGCCGTCGACTACATAATCGTCAGCGTCAGCAATATTAGTTGAGTAGGATTTCCCGCCGCGGCTGGTACCTTTCCCTTGACCACCATCGATTGGGTAGTAGGCCGCTTGCAAGTTCCAATCGGGGGTGTCTTTTATATACTTAACCCCTAGATTGTGAACATCTTCCAAACCGATGACATTCCCGATGCCTTCAAAGAAGGTCCCGCCAAAGTAAGGCTGTAAGCCAAAAGGTACTTGGTTCAGGCCAACATGAACCTGTTGTCCTTGATCAATTCTATAACCCACCCACGCATGGGAGGGGAATGCAATGTCACAAATACTATCGACGTACTCATAAGGATAAGAGCCACCGTAGCAACGATAAGATCCCGAGCCAATCCAACTGTCGGATTTATAATTAACATCAAGCCTGATGGTATCGAGTGATAGTTTTTGTATGTCTCTGTCAGGGTCGTAATCAAAGCGTGCGCGGATAGCGCCACCGATATCTAAGTTATCTGTAACAGGTGCAGCAACAGTAAATTCCAGAGGGAGAATAATAACAAGTGAGGTTGCTAGAGAAAGGTAAAGATGTGACTTTGAGTGAAGGCGATGCATGACGAAGCCTCTTCTTATTCGTTATGAATACTAAGGTGGTTTGGAATTGTTGGGGGTGAAATGACGAATGTAGTAACTTCTCAAAGGTGTAGCGGCACGCAATAGTAAATATTCGCGTGTTATCCGCTATAACCTCTGAAAATTAAGTTCTTAGTCGTTATCTATTCTGTCAGTGGTGTGATTGTTTCAGGTTGGGCTAGGTTTAGTGCTAATTAATGGGCCTGACTGTCCTGCATAAGGTCGAGTTGATTTACTCTTCGACGCTTCAGTTTCATTGGTCGTAACAGGGCGTTGCTGGGTCTGTGCAGACTTCTGCAAGGCCGTGTCGCTTTTAATTTCTAGAATGACTTCACCGTCTTCATGCTTGATCATTTTAACAATCTTTATGAAAGTGCCAATTGATCCTAAGATGATAAGCAGGCCTGGGAAGCCAGCGAGATTGAACAGCATTTTGATCGCGTCAACGCCGATAAAACTGGCACTGATCCATGCGATGAAGCCAACAGCGCTGCCCCAAAATACTTTTACCCACAACGGTGATTTTGAATCATCTGACATCACACCTTTAGTGCATAGCCCACCGATCGCATCCGTTGTGGAGTCGGCAGCCGTGATGAAGGTGATGAAACACGCAAAAATGAAAACTGCACTTAGTATGCTGGCGCCCGGGAACTGATCGAAGAGAATATATATCAGCGCTGCAAGCCCCTGCTGGTCGTAAGCTTTCATCATCATGTTGTCATTATTGATGTCGAAAAACAGAGAGGATCCGCCGAACACGCTGAACCAGAACATACCGAATAATGACGGTAGGATCAGGTTGACAATCAAGAACTGCCTCACTGTATATCCGCGAGCAATCTTCCCAAGAAATAGGCATGTCAGTGGCGCCCATGCAAACCATGACGAGAAGAATGCGACTGTCCACCAGCCAGGCCACAAATCATTCCCAGAGGCGCCGGTGACTAAATTGCGTTGGAAAAATTCAGAGAGATACACGCCGAAAGATTCGACGCCAAGTGACAGGATAAATACAGTTGGACCCACCAGAAATATGAAGATAGCCCCTGCAAAGTACAGCACTGTGTTAATTCTTGCTTGAATTTGTATGCCTTTGTATAAGCCTGATGCCGCTGAAATTACGGCAATCGTTATGATAAAACCACCAATAATGCCATAAGTGAGTGGTCCCTTAGAGATGCCATACTCTTGTAATAAACCATCAGAGATCAACAATATTCCGGTGGTCAATGAAGCGGACATACCAATGATGATGGCAAATAAAGCAATACCATCGATTATCTCACCGCCAATTCCATCGCATTTTTTACCGAGCCAAGGGCGTAAGAGAGAGCCAATTGAAAACGGCATTTTCAAGTTGTGGAAGCACAGTGCGAATGTTAGAGCAGCCAATGAGTAAATGCTGTATGGCGTGATAGTCCAGTGAACAAACAATGTGGACATGGCAAATCGCATTGAAGCGGGTGACTGAGGCTCAATCCCAATAAATTTAGGCGGTTGATGATAATGAAGAATAGGCTCTGCTACGGCCCAAAAGAGAATGCCCATGGCAATAACAGTGGTCAGTGATACTGAAAACCATTTGAAAGGGCTCAGCATGGGCTTTGAATTCTTTCCGCCTATTTGTACCTTGCTGATGGGAGCAAAGAATGCGTAGGCACACAAGCACACAAGTGTCATGGCTGACAAATTGTACAGCCAGCTAAAATCTCGCATGACAATATTGTTCAATTGCCCAACAGTTTCTACGAAGTTATTCGTGTCTCTTAATGTGATTATCAGCGTCAGTGCCAGGAATATAGCGGCTGGCCAAAACGTGAAATGTTTTAAATTTTTCATTGGAAAGTCCTGTCGTGTTGATCCGTGGGTTGTACCCCAGGGTGTCTAGTTGTAGTTATTCAAGTACTGCCAATGACTACACATTGACGTACTTGCCAGGCCTTAAACAATCAGGGCTAGAAATTGTAGCTATCAATTCCTAGCGGTTAATTCTGTCCTTCATCAGGCTTCTATTTGTAAAGGGGCTGCTTGGTTTGATTAGTTACGCAAGCTCTTGATCGCAATATTTTTAGTCTGTACATAGTTGAACAACGCTTCTCGGCCCTTTTCCCGACCATATCCGGACTTACCATATCCACCAAATGGCGTTTCCACTCCACCTGCATACCACTCGTTAATGAATACTTGTCCGGCTTTGATATGCTTCGCAGCGTGCATGGCATGCTCTAGGTTTTCAGTGAAAATGCCGCCCACTAGCCCGTACTCTGTGTTGTTTACAATGTCCAGTGCTTGTTCTTCTGTCTCATATTTAAAGATGGAAAGCACAGGGCCAAAAATTTCATCTTTGGCAATGTCCATATCAGAAGTTACATCCATGAGAATCGTAGGCTTCAAGTAGTAGCCTCCATGATCTGGGGCCTCGCCGCCTGTCACCAGGATTGCTCCTTGTTCTTGCGCCTTCCGGCAAATATTCAACGCTCTATCACGTTGTTGTGCAGAAGCCATAGCACCCATGGTACTCATGGACATTGATGTATTTATGCCCAGTTCAAGCCGTAGTGAGTGAGCCATTGTCAATATTTCTTCAACAACGGTTTCATAGATGGACTCATGAACTATCAAACGCGACATTGCTGAACAGACTTGCCCCGCATTGAAAAAAATCCCCCAGCGTACGTTCTCGATGAGGTTGGGAATATTGGCATCAGAGCATGCAATGGCTGCTGACTTTCCGCCTAGCTCCAATACGCACGGAACAACATTCTGCGCGGCGGCACTGGCAATGGCGATGCCTGTAGGTACAGAGCCAGTAAATACAATTTGATTAACATCTGGGTGGCTTGCGAGTGCGGCGCCGGCTTCGTGCCCATAACCACAGATAATATTCACTGCGCCATTTGGAAGTCCTGCGTACTCCGCTGCTTTTGCAATGTAGTAGCTCGATAGGGGTGTTAGTTCTGGTGTCTTGATGACACAGGCGTTTCCTGTGACCAGTGCCGCTGATAATGATCTGGCGATCATCTCAATCGGATAGTTCCATGGAATGATATGTGCGGATACACCGTATGGCTCGTAGACAGTAAAGTCCAGGTAGTGCTCACCTAGAGGGATGGACTTTCCTTCTACTGTTTCTGCTTGATTTGCGTAGTACTCGAAGAACCTTGCGGCGCCTTCTATCTCTGTTATTGCTTCCCACAGTGGCTTACCACTTTCACGTGCCAGGACCTGAGCAATCTCATCAATATTTTGCAGTAGATAGTCACCCATACGTCTGACCATCCGACCACGCAAAACAGGCCGCATTTTGGTAAGCGCTCCGCTTGTGTGACATTTCTTTGCCGCTTTAACAGCGCAGTTAACATCATGCGTATTCGCAGCTGCTTGTTCAGCTAGCTTTTCTCCCGTTGCGGGTTCATACACTGCTATTCGCTCTGAACCGCCATCGATAAATTGCCCATCTACGTAATTAAGCCAGTAGGCCTTCATTATCTGATTCATGCGTACTCCAGAGTGTGTGTTGCTATTCGATAACTGTTGACCGTTGAGCCTGCACGTTACGTATTTGTGCCCTTTGCAGTAACCCGGGCTATTGCTCCGGGTTACTGTGTTTAACTTTCCGCTGGATAAAACAAAGGCGTTAAGTTCAACGGCTCGATGGTGCATGGGTTCAAAGAGCTGGTGTTTTTCCATCCAGGGTCAGAAGTGGACCGTATGCATCCGGACGACGGTCACGGAAGACACCCCAGTTCGCTCTCATCTCGCGGATAATCTCTACATCGAACGTAGATGTGATGAATGTCTCGCTGGTCTGGTCAGCTTCTGCGACGACTGCCCCAGTTTGGTCTGCAATGAACGAGCGTCCCCAGAACGTAGTTTCGCCTAGGTCGCCTTTTTCATAGCCAACGCGGTTAGAACATACCAAAGGGGTGAGGTTGGCCCCTGCGTGTCCCTGCATCACTCGCTGCCAATGTCCGTGGCAGTCGGACCCTATCCCTGTTGGATAGAACAGAATGTCTGCACCCATCAGGCACATGATTCGAGCGGACTCAGGGAACCATTGATCCCAGCAAACCCCCGAGCCAATTCGACCATAGGCGGTATCCCATACCTTGAAACCTTTGTCTCCCGGGCTGGTGTAAATTTTTTCATAGCAGCCGGGTGGACCACCTGGCATGTGCATTTTTCGGTATGTACCGAGAATCTGGCCGTCGGCGTCAACAATAGCCAAGGTGTTGTAATAAGCGTTATTAGCCCGCTCGAAGAAATTTACCGGAATGACGACACCCAGTTCCTTGGCAAGTTTGCGCATGTAAGAAACTGTTGGGCCATCAATGGACTCTGACAGCGCAAAGTATTCTGACTTCCAGTCCATAAATGCGAAAAAGTGTTGCGAGAACATTTCTTGGGGAAGAATTATTTGAGCCCCAGC
>MDTG01403972.1_pt1 | contig 13276 bp, 8 predicted proteins | sample 811421 | NCBI WGS metagenome assembly MDTG01 (sample SAMN05326645, study PRJNA326480) | marine metagenome | isolation source: seawater | place: Pacific Ocean: South East | collected 2011 | reverse complement strand
GTCGTTCCTGCTTTCTTGCTTTCCTTCTTCACACACTCGGGTCAGAAGGAGCTGTCGCTCGTGCGACAGCTCCTTCGCGTTCAGAGCTGTCGCTCCCGAGGTTTCGCGACAGCCTCCCGTGCCCGGAGAGCGAGGCAGGGAGGAGCTGTCGCAGTCAGCTCTGCGCAGTTTGATTTGGGCACGGGCGCGGCTGACCATCCCACCCTGCTCGGGCCACACGCTCGTGAGGCGAGGGCGTCCAGACGTGGCGCTCTACGAGGGAAAGCAGGAATCAAGGAAGGACAGGAAGGCTGCGGCTGCCGGGCAGGCGAAGGCAGTCACTCGAGAGCGCTGGCTCGAGGCCGAGATCGCAGATCTTGCTCCTTCCTCGTTTCTTGCTTTCCCTCGTCGAGCGCCACGTCGAGCCGCCTCCGCTGGGCAGACGGGCGAGGACGGGCAGGGGCACGAGGCGCCATGCCAGCCCTCGCTCAGGAGCTGGAGGAGCTCGCGCTCAAGAGGAGGCCAGCGCCGCGATCAGCGCGAGCAGCGCCAGGACCCCCAGCCCGAGGCCGACGAGCAGGCCCTTGCTCAGGCCCTTGCCCTGGGAGCTGCGCCGGCGCCCGGCCAGGAAGTCGTCGAGGGCCTCGGCCAGCTCGGCCCCGCTCTGGAATCGATTCGCGGGGTCCTTCTCCAGGCAACGCAGCACGATCTCCTCGAGCGCCTCAGGGATCTCGGGGCGGATCGTCGAGGGGGCGCGCGGCGGCTCGCGCACGATCTGGAACAGGAGCTGGGTCAGGGCCTTGGCCTGAAAGGGGACGCGACCGGTGAGGAGCTGGTAGAGGGTCGCGCCGAGCCCGTAGACGTCGGAGGCAGGGCCGATTCGGTCGGGCTCGCCGCGGGCCTGCTCGGGGGCCATGTAGCTGGGGGAGCCGAGCACGTCGCCGGCCGCGGTCAGGACGCGCGACTGGAGGTCGTCGCCGAGGACCTTGGCGAGGCCGAAGTCGGTCAGGCGGGGGCGGCCCGCCTCGTCCAGCAGGATGTTGGCCGGCTTGATGTCGCGGTGGAGCACGTCGAGCTCATGCGCGTAGTCCAGCGCGAGCGCCAGGTCGCGCGCCAGGGTCGCGGCCTCGCGCGGCGCGGCGGGTCCCCGCTCCTCGATGCGCTCCTGGAGCGAGCCGCCCTTGACGAGCTCCAGGGCCATGTAGTGCAGGCCTTCCGGCGTCTTGTTGTGCTCGATCACCCGCACGATGTTCTCGTGGCGGAGGCGGGCCACGGCGCGGGCCTCGCGGCGGAAGCGGGAAGCCGTGCGCTCGTCGGCCCCCTCCAGGAGGAGCTTCAGCGCCACGGGCTGCTGGTGGCGCGGGCTCTTGGCCAGGAACACGCGCCCCATGGCGCCGCGGCCGAGCTCGACCTCGAGCACGAAGTCCCCCACCCTCGAGCCGGGGCCGAGCTCGACCTCCTCCTCGCCTCCCTGGGCGGGGGGCGGGTCGCTTCCCTGGGCGGGGGGCTGAGCGGAGGGGGCCCCGCCGCCCCGGCTGGCCTGCTGGAAGACCTGCGAGAGCGCGGCGCGCTCCTGGGGGCCGAGGGCGGAGGCGAGGAGCACGAGCAGGCTGGGGGCGCTGGGGCCGAGCTGGCTCTGCATGGCCCGCGCCTGGTCCAGCTTGACTTGGTCGAAGAAGCCCCGCTGGAGTCCGGCCTGGATCACCGCTTGCTCGACCTGGGGGGAGTAGCCCTGACTCATGGCCCCTGAACATACGGGATCCGGCGAGAGACCCGGAGTACCACAGAGGTTGCACTGGTGGGCCAAGGAGGGCGTCCCCTGACAGGACCAATTCGTATAGTTCCGCCGGTGGATCCAACCCTCCTCTCCCTCGCCTTGCCCGCGCTCTCGCTCAGCTCGCTGGTCGCAGCCGGGGGGCTCTACGCCTTGACCCGTCGCTACACGGCGCGCGCCTGGCGAGAGCTGGCCCAGGCCGAGCAGGACTTCGCCCTCCGGCTGCGGGCGGCCCGGATCCGTCCGGCCCAGCGCGAGGAGAGCGATCCGGCCGTCGCCTGGCAGGGCTTCCGCAAGTTCCGCGTCACGCGCAAGGTGGTCGAGGACCAGAAGCGAGAGACGGCGAGCTTCTACCTGACCCCCCTCGACGGGCGCCGGCTCCCGCCCTATCCGCCGGGGGCCTACCTCAACCTGCGGGTCGAGATCCCCGAGGTCGGGACGGAGACGCGCAGCTACTCGATCTCGGGCGGCTTCACCCCCGAGTACTACCGCCTCTCGATCAAGCGCGTCCCCGGCTGGACCGACTCCAGCGGCAAGGAGATCCCGCCCGGGAAGGTGAGCAACTTCGTGCACGACCACGTGCACGAGGGCTCGGTCGTGGACGTCAGCGCGCCCAACCACTGCCCGCACTTCGTGCTGGACATGGAGAGCGACGCGCCGGTCGTGCTGCTCGGCGGCGGGGTCGGGATCACGCCCATGATCTGCATGTGGGAGGAGGTCGTCACCCGGCAGCCGACGCGCCCGGTGTGGCTCTTCTACGGCGTGCGCGGCTCGGCCGAGCTGATGGACGCCGCCGACGAGATCTCGGCGCTGCACTCCATGCTCCGCCAGGTCGGCGACGACCAGCGCCTCTGGCTCTGCTTCAGCCGGGTCAAGCCCGAGCTCGACGAGGCGGGCAAGGTGATCGGCCTCGCGGGCGGCGAGAGCGAGAACGACCTCCACCTCTGCGAGCAGTCGCGCCAGCAGCTCGTGGTCGGTCAGCAGCCGCGGGTCGTGCACCACTACGGCCGCGTGAGCATCAAGGACTGGATCTGGGACGTCCTGCCGCCGAACTTCCGCGACACGGCCCACTTCTACACCTGCGGCCCTGGCCCCTTCATGAAGGCGATCCGGGTCGACTGCCTGGCCAAGGGCGTGCCCGAGCGCCGGATCCACTTCGAGGAGTTCGGCGCCGACAGCCACGACGCCCTGACCGACGTGGTCGACACGGCCTGCGAGGTCGTGTTCTCGCGCGGCGGGCGGAGCAAGAGCGCGGCCTGGGAGGGCTGGCGGCGCGACCTCCAGCGCCTGGCCAAGGCGAACGAGATCTCGATCCGCGGCCACTGCGGCGTGGGGGCCTGCGGCGAGTGCGAGACCCCGATCCTCTCGGGGCGCGTCCAGCACACCCGCGACCCCCTGCCCTACGAGCCCAGCCCCGGCTGCTGCCTGCCCTGCGTGGCGGTGCCGCACCCCGACTGCGAGCGCCTGGAGCTGCAGGCGTGAGCGGAGTGGCCGAGCACTCCTTGACCCTCGCCTTCGGCGGCGAGGCGCTCCTGGGGAGCGTGGCCGTGTTCTTCGCGGTCGCGCGCTACTCCTGGCGCAGCGTGCGGCACGTGAAGGCCGAGCGCGCGCGCCGGCAGGGGCTCTACGAGCGGCAGCTCGCCGAGGTCGCCGAGCGGGAGCAAGAGGCCGCCTGCTCCTGGAGCGGCTACCGCAAGTTCCAGATCGTGGGTCGCGAGGCCGAGGACGATCGGGGCGCCATGGTCAGCCTCTACCTGACCCCCTTTCGCCACGGCGAAGAGGGGCAGCCCGAGCGCTTGCCGCGCTTCCGGCCGGGGCAATACGTGCAGATCCGGGCCGACATTCCCGGGCAGGCCAACCTGCTGACGCGCTGCTACTCGATCTCGCAGGCCTACGCGCCCGACACCTACCGGATCACCGTCGCGCGGGCCCCCGGCGGGGCGGACCCCGTCACGGGCGAGCGGCACCCCCCGGGCGTCGTGAGCAACTTCCTGTTCGAGGGCGGGCGGGTGCGGAGCGTGCTCGAGCTGACGGTGCCCCAGGGCGACTTCTGGGTGGACATGAGCCGCAGCGAGCCGGTGGTGCTGGTCGGCTGGGGGATCCACACCGCGCCCCTGCTGTGCATGTTCGAGGCGCTGGCGCGCGAGGGGCGGCGAGAGGTGTGGCTCTTCGTCGAGGTCGGCAGCGAGCCGGGCATGTTCCGCCACGCCCTCGCGCCGCTCAAGGAGCTGGCCCAGGCCAACCGGGACCAGCTCAACATCGTGATCTCGAGCTTCTTCGGGAGCGCGTCGGAGGAGGGGCCGCCCCTGCCGCAGGACCCCTTCAGCGAGCTGGGCGACCACGGCAACACGCTCCAGGTCCGCCAGAGCTTCGCCATGGGCGGGGTCAGCAACCGCGAGGGGCGGCAGGGCTTCACCTGGATCAAGCGCGCCCTGCCGGCGCACTACAAGGCGACGGCCTCCTTCTACGTCAGCGCGCCCGCGCTGGCCCTGCGCGAGGCCAAGCACGACCTCGAGGCGTGGGGCGTGCCCGAGGAGAGCGTGCACTTCGAGGTCTTCGACCGCGCCAGCCTGGACGCGATCAGCGAGGTCGAGGAGGACACCGGCAGCAGCCAGGTCAGCTTCGAGACCAGCGGCGTCGAGGCGGCCTGGGACCCGAGCGCGCGCACCCTGCTCGGCCTGGCAGCGGACCACAAGGTGCGGATCCCGAGCACCTGCAAGATCGGCAAGTGCGGCGAGTGCGAGGTCGCGCTCAGCAGCGGCAAGGTCCGCTACGTCAACGAGCCGGACTGGAAGGTCAAGCCCGGCCACTGCCTGCCCTGCGTGTGCGTGCCGGCCTCGAGCAACGTGGTGGTGCGCGCGTGAGCCTGCTCCAGTCGACTCGCGCCGCGACCAAGGAGGACTACCCCTTCGACCCGCGGCTGCAGGCCAGCTTCCAGCTCGCGGCCAAGGGGCTGAACGGGGCCGAGCGGGCCGAGATGACCCGGGCGCGCGTGCGCCTCTTGCTCTACCCCAAGCTGGCGGACGAGGTGCGCGAGCGGCTCGAGGCCGAGTGCGCCGAGCTCGAGGCCAAGGCGCTCTCGGCGCTGACGCCCGAGGAGCGGCAGCGGCTCGCGCAGGCCAGCGAAGAGGTCGGTGACGAGGAGGACTCGAGCCAGGAGACCAGCGCCCTCGAGCGCAGCCTCAAGCGACACGTCGAGAGCGCCGAGCTGCGCTTGAACCCTGCGCTGCGCGACCGGCTGCTGCAGGCGCGCCGCAGCGCGGGCGGCACTCAGGAGCGCGCGGCGCTCGAGGCCGAGCGGGACGAGCTGCAGGGGAAGGTGTGGGGCGAGCTCCCCGAGCAAGAGCGCCTCGCCATGGACTTCTTCTCGGACGTGCTCCCCGACACGCCCCCCGAGCGCGAGCAGCTCGAGCGGGAGCGGCTCGAGCTCGAGAAGCGGGCGCTGGCGACGCTGCCCCCCGAGGAGCTGGCGCGGGTCGAGGCCGGACAGCTGGCCGACCGGGGCGAGGCCTCCCTGGCCAGCGAGGAGCGCCAGCGCGTGCGCGCCACGCCCGAGCGGCGCCAGCAGATCGCCGAGGTCGAGGCGCTGCGGGCCAAGGCCGAGGAGATCCTCGACCCCGAGGAGCGGATGGTCCTCCTCCGCTCGCGCCTGCTCGAGCGGCGAGACCAGGTCGAAGCCAGCCTGACCCAGGCCGAGCGGCGCAAGCTGAGCCAGCTCCGTCAGACGCTGCGCGGCTTGAGCGAGCGGGAGCAGCTCGAGGCCAAGGCCGAGTCGCGGCTCGGCGCCCAGCGGCGGGCGCGCCTCGATCAGCTGCGCGAGCGGCTCTCGCTGCGCCGCGACCTGCGCGACCTGCGCCAGCGCGCCGACCGCAGCCTGCCGCCCGAGGAGCAGCAGCGCCTGCGCCACCTGCGCGCGCAGCTCAAGCTGACGCCGGCCCAGCGCTCCCAGCTCGAGGATCGGCTCAAGCTGCTCGCCTTCGGCAACCTGAGCGGCGAAGAGGACAGCTTCGCCGAGGGCCTGAGCGAGCGCGACGCGCTGATTCAGGCAAACCGCTACCTGGCCGAGATCCTCGCGGTCGCGCCCTTCAACTCCATGATGGACCGCTACGCCCTCGACGAGGACGAGGCGGGGGCCGAGCGCCTGTGCGAGCTGCTGGTCCGCGAGGCGCGCCCGCGCACCTTCCGCCGCCAGGGCGCCCGCCGCGAGGCGATCGTCCGCCAGGGCGACTACGGGAGCACGGCCTTCCTGATCCTGGAGGGCTCGGTGCGGATCCTGCTCCAGTCCGACGAGCAGGCGCGCCAGGCCGCCAAGGCGCTGGGCTCGACCGAGACCCGCCGCAAGGGCTTCTTCTCGCTCCTGATGCGCTGGCTCGGGGCGAGCCCCGGCTGCGAGGTGCGAGCTCAGCGCGGGGACGAGCGCTACGAGGTTCAGCAGAGCGAGCCGGTCCCCATCGTGATCAAGGACTTCGATCGGCTCCCGGCCATGAGCAAGGAGCACACCCTCGGCGAGGGCGAGGTGTTCGGCGAGATCGCCGCGCTGACGCGCACGCCGCGCACGGCGAGCGTGGTGCCCGACAGCGACGAGGTCCGCCTGCTCGAGATCCGCTGGCAGGGCCTGCGGGCGCTGGTGGGCGAGGACGAGGCCTTCCAGCGCTACGTCGAGGAGCGCTATCGCGACAGCTCGCGCCGCTCCTACGTGTTCAGGACCGGGCTCTTCGCGGGGGTCGGCGACACGGACCCGATCCGCGCGCGCCTGAGCGGCGGCGACGTGCGCGGGCTCTTCTTCGACGAGCTGGGCTGGTATCGGCCCCGCGAGCGCAGCGGCTGGCCGAGCGAGTTCCGGATCCCGAGCGCGGCCCCCTCGCCCCTGGCCTATCGGCTCCGCCTCTGGCTCGAGGGCGACGAGAGCTACCTCGACCTCGACCCCAAGCAGGGGACCTATCGCCTCGGCGCGGCGGAGAAGGCGGAGATCAAGCTCCCGCTCCGGCCGCGGGTCTCGGCCGAGCACGCCGAGCTCAGCTACGAGGACGGGCGCTGGTTCCTGCGCAACCGCTCGCGCTACGGCACGGTGGTCGACGGCGAGCGCGTGCGAGACCGGATCGTGCTCTTCCCCGGCGCCAAGGTCCGGATCGGCGAAGGCTGCTGGCTGCTCTTCCAGGCCGCCGACCTCGACGCCCAGGCGACGGGCGGCGAGGGCGAGCTCGCGCTGCGCCTCCTGGCCGAGTCGCCGGTTCACAACGGGATCGGCGGGATCAAGGCCTACCTCTGCGAGCTGGGCCAGCGCGCCCTGCCGGACCAGGCGACCTGCGAGGCGGCCCTGGGGCACCTCCAGCGGCGCGAATACCTGGCCCGCGAGACCAGCCGCCACGTGCTGGTCTTCAAGAACGCCGCCGGCGAGACCGACTGGCGCTGGCGGGTCCCGATCGCCGACGCCCGGCCGAGCGAGGCCCGCGAGCGGAGTGGCCTGCGGCTCGGCAAGGACGTCACGCCCCTGGTGACCAACCTGATCCAGCCCCTGGCGCTGGAGGAGGTGATCAAGGCCACCGACTTCGTCAGCTACGGCAAGTTCCGCTGGTTCGAGCGCGGCCCCGAGGAGGAGCTCGAGGGGACCCACTGGAGCCAGCGGACCCAGAACCAGCCCGTGATCGCCAACCAGGGGCACTACCCCAACGGGGTGATCATGATCCGGGCGGGCTTCGCCCGGCTGACGCGCGAGAGCGACCAGGGCGAGCGCACCGTCAGCTACCTCCGGCCCGAGGCGCCCTATGGCTACGGGCTGGAGGAGGTGATCGAGAACTACCTGCTCAAGCAAGGCGAGGACCCGGGCGCTGGCTCGGCGCCCATGACCCTGCCCTACACCCTGCGCGCGATCGGCTACGCCGACACGGTGTTCTTCCCGAGCCCGGTGCTGGAGCGCTTCGTGCTCCCGACCTACCGGCCGCAGGACCTGCAGGAGCTGGTCGCCGGGCGGGGCGAGCGCGTGGCGAGCAACGGCCTGAACGGGCTCGAGACGGTGCCCGAGGAGGTCCCCAGCGACCTGCGCGAGTTCCTCGTCCAGCACCACCTGATCAACGGCACGCAGGCGATGGTGATCAACCTCGATCGCTGCACGCGCTGCGACGACTGCGTGCGCGGCTGCTCGTCGACGCACCAGCGCGACCCGCGCTTCGTCCGCCACGGGCTGGTCCACGGCAACCTGATGGTCGCCAACGCCTGCATGCACTGCGTCGACCCGGTGTGCCTGATCGACTGCCCGACGGGCGCGATCCACCGTCCGCTGGGCGGCGGGCTGGTGCTGATCAACGACGACACCTGCATTGGCTGCACCGCCTGCGCGCACAACTGCCCCTACGACAACATTCGCATGGTCCCGATCCGCAACGGGAACGAGGACCTGGTCACGGCGCGGGTGATCAACGAGGACGGTCAGGAGGAGGTGGGGCCGCCGCTGCTGCGGGCCACCAAGTGCGACCTCTGCCACGACCAGGCCACGGGCGAGACCTCCTGCGTGCGGGCCTGCCCGCACGACGCGCTCAAGCGGGTGGACCTGAGCCAGATGGGCTCGCTGGTCGACCTGGTCCGGTGGCTGGAGTAGGCATGGGCGGCTCACCGGACATCCGCTCCTTCGTGCGGCGCCCCGCGCCGGCCCTCCTGGTCATGGGCGGCGGGGGCGCGCTGCTGTGGACCCTGCACGCGATGCACATTCGCGTGCTGGGTCACCCCGCATGGTTCAGCGGCTGGATCCTGCTGGTCCTGATGCTCCTGCTGACCGCCTACAACCTGCGCAAGAAGCTGGACTTCCTCCCGCGCATGGTCAGCTCGCGCGCCTGGCTGTGGGCGCACCTCGTGTTCGGCTACCTGTCCTTCTTCGTGTTCATGCTGCACGTGGGGCCTGGGATCCCGGACGGCCCGGTCGAGGCCCTGCTCTGGCTGCAGTACATGGGGCTCGTCCTGAGCGGCGCTGTGGGGCACCTCGTCTCGCGCCGCTTCCCGCGGCTCCTCGCCGACCGCGGCCAGGAGGTCCTCTTCGAGCGGATCCCGCTCCTGACCCGCCAGCTGCGCGAGCAAGTCGAGCGGGCGGTGCTGCGCGCCGCCGAGGACGCCGACTCCGAGGCGATCCCGGCCTTCTACCGCGAGCACCTCGCGGGCTACTTCGCGGGCCCCTCGCACGTGGTCGCGCACCTCGGCGCCTCGCGTCGCCCCGTCGAGCGCTTGCAGGCTGGGCTCGATGCCGTGGCGCAGCTGAGCGGCCCCGACGAGCGCGAGCTGCTCGAGGAGCTGCGCGAGGCGATCGCGCTCAAGGACGACCTCGACTTTCACTACGCGCACCAGGCGGTGCTCAAGTACTGGCTCTTCTTCCACGTGCCCCTGGCCTACAGCGCCCTGGTCGTGACGGCTCTGCACGTGGTCCTGGTCTACGCCTTCGGAGCGATGTCGTGAGCCGCCCCCACGGAGGACGCCGCCTGCAGCTCACCGGCTACAAGGCGAGCAACTACCAGCGCCCCAACGACCGCTGGAGCTGCGGGCGCAACGCCGAGGGCCACCCCTGCAGCTTCGGGCCCAGCTCGGGCGGGGGCTGCGGGGCGGTGTGCACCCCCTGGGTTCGCCGGGACGGCGGCGCCGAATGCGGCATGCCCGCCGGCGAGCGCTGCACCGAGGGCCCCGCCGGCGAGCGCGGCAGCTGGAGCTGCTCCCAGGTCGCCTGCCAGCCGGCGCCCAGCACCCGGCGCCTGCGCGGCCTGGCCAACCTGAGCGCGGTCCTGGTGACCTTGGGCGCGCTGGCGCTGGGCCTGAGCCACCCGGCCACGCGAGACGCGATCAGCAACCCCGGCCCGCTCTCCAACCACCACGCGGCCCTGGCCTGCGCCGACTGCCACACCGCGGCGGTCAAGAGCGAGACCGCGAGCTGGACCGCCGCCGCGATCGGCAACCACGGCGGCGTCGACAGCGCCAAGTGTCGCGCTTGCCACCAGCTGAGCGAGGGCGACAACGCCTGGCACCGGGCCCACACCCTCCAGGCCGCGACCCTGGCGGCCTTGCAGAGCGACGCCCGCGGGCGGGTCCAGTCGGGTCGGCGCCCGCCTGGGGTGCTCCAGCGCGGCGCCGACCTGCTCCAGCAGGCCTACGGGATCGAGTCGGCGGAGACGGGCTACGCGATCGAGCACGAGGTCGAGTGCGCGCTCTGCCACAGCGAGCACCACGGGCGCTCGGCCCCGGTCCGCGAGGCGCCCGAGCACCGCTGCCAGGTGTGCCACACCGCCCGCTTCGAGAGCTTCGAGGCGGGGCACCCCGAGTTCTACAGCTTCGGGCAGCGCCAATTGGCGAGCAACCCGGTGTTCACCCACGTCCAGCACTACGGCTCCTACTTCGGGAGCGAGAGCCTCGCCTGCGCCGCCTGCCACCGGGCCGACGAGCGCGGGCGGCACATGGTGCTCCAGGAGGACGTGTTCGAGCAGGTGTGCCTGCGCTGCCACCAGCACCGGGTCAACCTCGAGCCCTTGCCTCTGATCCAGACCCTGCCGGGTCCGGCGCGGGCCTGGCTGAGCGACCTCGAGGCGCGCCCGGCGGGCCTGGACGAGCTGCCCGAGATCGAGCCGACCGAGCTGACCCGACTCCTCTTGCCCGACGCCGAGCACAAGCAGGCCGAGCGGGCGCTGAAGATCCTGCGCAAGCGCTTCCGCTCGCTGATCCGCAAGGCGCCCGAGGACAAGGACGGCGACGGGCGCTTCTCGGTGGGCGACGGCCTCAAGAGCCGGGACCTGAAGAAGCTGGCCAAGAACAAGGAGGACGCCGAGCTGGCGGGGGCCTACGGCAAGCGCACCGAGCAGCTGCTCGACGCCCTGATCGCGGGTGAGGTCGAGTCCCTGCGCGAGGTCCTGGCGCTCCCCCCCCAGGCTTCGCTCGCCGACCTGCGCCGGGCCCTGCCGGTGGCGGCCCTGAAGCAGTTCCGCAAGGCCTGGTTCGACCCCAAGGGGAGCTCCTCGGATCGCGAGCTGAGCGTGGACGCCAGCACCAGCCTCAGCGACGGGTGGAAGGGCGGCGGCCGCTACGTCGCCAGCGACGAGCGGGGCGGGCTGAGCTACCGCGACTACACCCACCGCGACCCGCTGCTGAAGGCGCTGCTCGGCTTGGCCCCCCAGGCGGGGCGGCCCGAGCAGCAGGAGGCCATGTTCGCCCTCTTCGCCGAGCGCTGCGGCAAGTGCCACGTCGACCCCTCCCGTCCGGCCGCCTCGCGCGTGCAGTGGAAGGCGGCGCTCGACCCCCCCGAGACGGCCCGTCGCTTGACCTTCTTCGCTCACGAGCCCCACGTGGAGTTCGAGTCGGACTGCCGCGGCTGTCACGTCATGCGCGCCGAGCCGCCCGCGAGCCGCTCCCTGAGCGACTTCGAGATCAGCCCGGCCTGGCGGACCCGCGGGCTGCGCAACCAGGCCGGCTGCCTGCAGTGCCACACCGAGGAGCGCTACGGCTCGGGCTGCCAAACCTGCCACGACTACCACGCGGGGGACCAGACGCCGAACTACGGCTCGACCTCGCGGGTCAAGTAGCGCCACTCACCCCTTCGTGCGGGGCGCGGAGGCGCTGTCGCTGACCTAGACGTGCTTGCGCCGGAAGCGGCGCGAGATCTTCCCCATCAGGGAGTCCTCCGCCGCGCCCTCGAGGGCGTCCGCTAGCTCGAGCGCGCTGGGGCGCTGGGCGGGGTCCTTGGCGAGGCAGCGCATGCAGGCCGCCTCCACGCCGGCGCGGACGTCTGGGCGGCGCCGCGAGGGGGGCTCGGGCTCGTCCTGGAGGACGCGCACCGAGAGCTCGACGAGGCCGTCGGCGAGGAAGGGGGGCTCGCCGGTCAGCAAGGTGTAGAGGGTCGCGCCGAGGGAGTAGATGTCGCTCTTGGTGTCGAGGTCCTCGGTCCGCAGCTGCTCGGGCGACATGTAGGCGGGGGTCCCGACCAGCCGGCCGCGGGTGGCGGCCTCTCCGACCTCCGAGACGAGGCCGAAGTCTCCCAGGCGCGGCTTCCCGTCGGCGGGGACGAGCACGTTGCCGGGCTTCAGGTCGCGGTGCAGCAGGCCCTCCCCGTGGGCGTAGTGCACGGCGCGCGCGACGGCGGCGATCGCGAGGGCGGCTGCGCGGCTCTCGAAGGGCCCGTCGCGCTCGACGCGGTGCTGGAAGGTCTCGCCCTGGGGGACCAGCTCCATGACCAGGTAGGGGAGGCCTTCGGCCTCCCCGGCGTCCAGCGTGGGGAGGATGTTGGGGTGGCTGAGCTTGGCCGCCGCGCGGACCTCCCGCAGGAAGCCAGCGCGGCGCGCCTCGCCGCTCTTCTTGCAGATCGGGAAGAGCTTGAGCGCGACCTCGCGGCCGAGGAGGCGGTGGGTGGCGTGGTAGACGACGCCCGCCGCGCCCCGCCCGAGCTCCTGGCCCAGCTCGTAGTTGCCGATCTGACGCGGCGGCCGGCCCTGGCGGCCCGAGGCGGAGGGTTGGCCCGTGGCCGTGGAGATCACCGCGTCCGCCAGGAGCTCGTCGACGCGCCCGCGGGCGAAGCCGCAGTGCTTGGCGAGGGAGCGGAGGTAGCTCATTTCGCAGGCGCTGGCGCGTCCGTCGGCGAACACCACCTGGATCAGGTCCGCGAACACGCCCTCGTCGACCCCGGCCCCAGGGTCGATCCGCACGCGCCCGTCGATCCGCAGCTGATTGAGGATCCGGCCCGCGCTCTGCCGGCCCAGCTCGAGCTTGCAGGCGAACTCGAGCAAGAGCTGCGTCTCGCCGGGCGAGAGCACGCCGTCGGCGAGGGCCACCCCGGCCAACAGCCGGAAGCGCTCCTCGGGGGTGGGCTGGCGCTCGCTCATGGACCCGATCCTCGACCCCAGCCTAGATCTCGGAGGGAGTCGGCGCACGCCGATCCGGGTTCGATCTGGGTCGGATGTCCGGAACGCAAAAGGGCCCCCGAGGGGGCCCTGGTGCTTGCCGGGAATCAACGTGGGCGAAACGCCCTCAGACGCAGATCTGCTCCTCGATCTTCTGGAGCAGGTTGGGGCGGCTCTCCTTGGCGGGGAGCACCTCAGGCTCGATGTTGCGGTACTGCTCGAAGACGCGCTGGCAGACGTAGGCCTCCTTCACGATCTCCCACCCGATCCCGCCCGGATCGCCGACTTCCTTCTTCTTGCGGCGCACGCGGCGCTTGTTGGCGCCAGAGCGGTGGGGATAGAAGACGGGGCGCACCTTGAGGACGACCTTGCGGGCGCGCTGGTTGGGAGGAATGACCTCGCCAGAGATCTCACAGCGATACATATATCGTTCTTCTGCTTCTGTTTCTGTCTGCGTCTTGCGTTGGGTTCCCGGCAGGGAGCCGCGCAATATAGCGACGAGGGAGCCATCCTGCGAGCGCCGGGGCATCCTTTCTGGCTAAGGAGTTAGGCCTCCGAGGGCGGTCCTCGAGCCGATGACTGGGGTCCGATTATCGGCGGCCCGCTTCGCGGGCCTCGTCGCCTGCGGCGACATGGAATGCGCTCGGACAGGCCTGCACGAGCCCCG
>MDTG01298131.1_pt1 | contig 13277 bp, 12 predicted proteins | sample 811421 | NCBI WGS metagenome assembly MDTG01 (sample SAMN05326645, study PRJNA326480) | marine metagenome | isolation source: seawater | place: Pacific Ocean: South East | collected 2011 | reverse complement strand
TGAACGTCTTTTTATACCATGTACTTCGTATCCTTTTTCTAATAAAAATTCGGCCAAATAACTGCCGTCTTGTCCTGTTATTCCAGTTATTAATGCTTTTTTCTTCAAGGAATTCATAATTTAATATTTTTAAACTTCAATTAATACAATTTGGGTTAATTTTTATTGATTAAAAAAGATAGAAATAATTTTAATTTGAATCAATCTTTAGCAAAATTATTTTACTCAAGACGACCATATTTATCCTCGAACCTAATGATATCATCCTCTCCAACATAAGAGCCACTTTGCACCTCGATAATTGATAGTGATTTATCTGTTTTATTGCTTAAACGATGCTTTGACCCTAATGGTATATAAGTACTTTCATTCTCTTTTAAAGTAGAAATTTCTCCATTAATTTCTACCGTTGCTAATCCTTTTACGACTATCCAATGTTCAGACCTAAAGTTATGAATCTGTAATGATAACTTTTCACCTGGTTTTACACTTATTAGTTTAACTTGCCAATTATGATCTTCAACTAAAGTCAAATAATATCCCCAAGGCCTGAAAATTTTTGAATGTCTCTCTCCTTCAGTTATTTTGCTTTTCTTAAGTTTTTCAACAACTTTTTTTATTTCTTGAGATTTTTCTTTATCTGCAACAAGAATTGCATCATGCGTTTCAATTGCAATAAGATTCTCTAAACCAATTCCAACTAATAGCCTATTTTCACTCCTTAAATAGCAGTTTCTGGAACTCTCAATTAAGGTTTTACCTTTAATAAAGTTTCCATTAATGTCCTTATCTGAGTTTTCCCAAAGAGCTTGCCATGATCCGATATCACTCCAGCAAACATCAAGCGGAATAACTATTGCATTATTTGTTTTTTCCATAACTAGTACATCGATTGATATATTAGGACATTTATTAAAAGCATCACTATTTAATCTTTGAAAATCAAGATCTAAATTGCTTTTAAATATCGCTTCTTGACATTGAGAAATAATAGTGGGATTGTTTCTCTTGATTTCAGAAATAATTGTTTTTGCTCGAAACATAAAAATTCCACTATTCCATGAATATCTCTTGTCTTTAGTAAATTCTATAGCTTTCTCTAAGGAGGGCTTTTCAGTAAAATCGATAATTTTTTCACCTTTAATTTTATCCTTTTGTAATGGGTTTTCTGCTTTTATGTATCCATAGCCTGTTTCTGGACTTTTAGGAATTACACCAAAATTGACTAATTTATTTTCTCTTGCAAAATCTGTTCCGTAATTTAAAGCTTCTATAAATTTATTTATTTCTTTAATCTCATGATCTGCAGATAATATTAATAATATTGGATTTTTTTCTTTTTCAATTGACTTCAATGCTGCGATTGTAATTGCAGGGGCAGTATTGCGGCCAAATGGTTCTAATAAAATAGAGTATGGATTTACTTCTATTTCTCTCATCTGTTCCGCTACGATAAATCTATGTTCCTCATTGCATATCAAAATTGGATCTGATTTGTTTTTGAGTCCTTTCAATCTCTCAAGAGTCGATTGAAGAAGAGATTTATTTTTTTCAGAAATTAAAGGTAAAAATTGTTTAGGATAACTCTCTCGCGATAATGGCCAAAGTCTGGTGCCTGATCCCCCACACAAAATTACAGGTATTATTAATTCATTAATCATAAAAATTTATTTACTTCTCATTACATTATTATTTTAACTTATTGAATTTTTTAAAACTATTTTTTAATCCATAGTTGTCAAATTTAGTTTTAATCTTTCTACTTTTGTCTGAATAACATCCATGATTGATCTTCGCAATTGCTTATTTTTTATAAACATATAACACCATAGTCTTTCCATAAAATGACCTTCGATAGGATTCTTATGCTTACTTAATACTTCTAAAAGTTCTTCATAAAATTTTAAATCATATTTTTTTATCAAATCTTTTTTTACTGCAAAACATCCTCCATAAGAAGTGTTAACAAAAAGTGGAATTTCGGGAAAATAATTTTTAGCAAATTTTCTAAAACCAATATTAGATCTAGATATTTCATAGTTATCCCATGCACATTTATACTTTTTATTTTTTTCAATTCCGATATGATATTTCCAATGAAAAGGTGTTAAAAGTCCAAGCCTGCTGGCAACGAAGCCAAACTTTTCTATGTTTTTAAGATAAGAATTAGGATCTTTAAAAGCCATACAATTCAAGTCATCTATTCTCCCTTGTAAAAAAATATTTACATCATCAAGTTGTTCATAATTATTTGTTATGTGTGTAAGCCAGGTATGTGATTCTCTTCCAACATTATCAAGATTAATTATCTTACCTAAAGATTTATCTTTTATTGGATTACCCTTATTGTAAATTGTTATTTTAAATTCCTTATGATTTTGCAACCAATTAAGATCTTCATTAAACCGAGCTATTATTAAGCTTTTAATCATTTAATTAATTAATCTTTTAAAGAAAAAAAAATGAAAACCGAATATAGTAAAAATATATTGGTAGTTGGTGCTGGATTAGCAGGATCAACAATTGCTAGAATATTAGCTGAAAACAATTTAAAAGTCACAATCTTAGAAAAGAGAAATCATGTAGCTGGAAATATTTATGATTTTGTTAATAGCAATAATGAAAGAATTCATAAATATGGACCACATCTATTGCACTGTAATAAAAAATCTAAGGCATTAACTTTTTTGAGCCAATTTACAGAATGGGTAAATTATGAGCATAAAGTTAAAGCTTTGCTAAAAGATGGTAGAACTACACCTTTACCAATTAACAAAATAACATTAGAGCATATATATGGAAAAAAATTTAATACAGAAAGTGAAGTAAGGAATTTCTTAGATTCTATTAGGAATACAGACATCAATCCTATTAATACTGATCAATTATTTGAGGCAACAGTTGGTAATAAATTAGCAGATATTTTTTTTAGACCATATACAAGAAAAATGTGGGGAATTGATCCATCCCAATTATCTTTAAATGTTGGAACAAGATTACCTGTGAGAGTTAATGAAGATACTCGCTACTTTAATGATGATTTTCAAGCTTTACCTAAGAATGGTTATTCAAAGATGGTTGAAAAGATGCTTGAGCATGAAAATATTCAGGTTAATTTAAACACAAGTTACAAAAAGGGAATGGAGAATTTTTATGATCATTCATTTCTTTGTTTACCTATAGATCAATTTTTCGACTTCGAATATGGCGTTTTGCCTTATAGATCGATAATTTTCGAGCATAAAAAAGAATTTGATGAAGATCTTTCAGCTCCTGTAATTAATTTTACTGACGATTCTTGTTATACAAGAAAAACCCAATGGAATTTGCTCCCAAACTGTAAAAAAAAGAAAGAAGATTTTAATACTGTAACTTATGAAATACCATGCAGTATGAATGATAATCCCGATGAATATTATTACCCTGTTCAAACTTTTTCTTCAAAAAATATTTACCAAAAATATGAGAAATTAGCAAAAAAACAAAAATTAATAACATTTTGTGGGAGAACAGGTCTTTATAAATACATTGACATGATTCCTGCCGTAATGATTCATATGAAAATTGCATATAATTTTCTGAAAAATTTTAAAAAGTAAATATTTTGCCAAAAGTTAGGATATTAATGATTTCTTCTAGTTCGCAATTAGGCGGAGGAGCTAAACATATGTTTTCTCTAGGAGAAAAATTAAAAACTGAGTTCGAAGTTTTTTACGCTATTCCAAAAAATGATAATTTCTCGAAATTTATTAATTCGAAAAATCATATTAATATTTCTGAAAGAAAAATGTCCTTAAATGATATTTTGAATATTATTAAATTTATCTCCAGTATTTCAATTGATATTATTCATGCGCATGGAAAAGGTGCTGGAGTATTAGCAAGAATAGCTAATCTTTTTTGTAAAAAGATACTAATTTATACTTTCCACGGAATACATTTTAGATTTCATTCTTTTATAAAAAGAAATATATATTTAATATATGAAAATATTTTTGGGAGAATAGATTCTCATAAGATTCTTGTTTCTAAAAGTGAAAAAGAATATGCAAAAGATTTGAAAGTTTACTTAGGAAGAAAATTTAGCATTATAAATAATGGAGTCCTTAATAAAAAAATAAAAAACTATACATATATTAATAAATCTAAAAATTGTTATTCTTTGAAAAAAAGAATAGAAGTTATTACGGTATGTAGATTTGTAGAACAAAAAAATATTTATGATATTTTGAAAATTGCTACCAAAATGCCAGACTTAAATTTCTCAATTATAGGTGATGGAGAGCTTTGGGATGAAATTAATAGTACTTTACTAAAAACTAAAACTAAGAATGTAAATCTATTAGGATTAAAAAAAAATATCTTTAATTATTTATATTCATCAGATATTTATCTGTCTACCTCTATTTATGAAGGGTTACCATTAAGTATTATTGAGGCAATGTCTGTGGGTTTACCAATTATAGCAAGTAATGTTACTGGTAATTTGGATACTGTATTGCATGGAATTTCTGGCTATTTATATGATTTGGAAGATATAAATAGTGCGATTAAATTTTTAAATAAACTGGCTAAAGATGACTATCATAGAAATTTTATTGGTAAAAATGCTTATCTAAGGCAAAGAAAATTCTTTTCTGAAAAAGATATGATAAATAAATATAGTGATTTATATAAAAATCTTTTAAAAAATTCTGAGAATTAAAATAAATAATTACTAAAAAAGTTTTTCAATATTTTTGTTCGTTGAATTAATCATTTCTCTAAAACTTTGTGAGTTATCAATCAACTCTTTATAATTCCCTTGTGATTTAATTACACCATTTTCGAATTCATATATTCGATCACATTCTCTGATAGTAGATAACCTATGAGCGATGAAAATAATTGTTATTTTTTTATTCATTTTGAAAAGAGCTTTCATTAAATCTGATTCTGTTTTATTGTCTAAGGCGGAGGTAGCTTCATCCAAAATAAGTAATTTTTTATCTCTGTAAAATGCCCTTGCAATTGCAATTCTTTGCCTTTGCCCCCCCGATAATCTAATTCCATTATCTCCTAAATTAGTTTTTAATCCATCAGGCAGTGATTTTACTAAATCTTCTAATTGTGCTGCTATTATTGATTCCCAAACTTTGGATTCATCTACATCATCTTTTTTTAAGCCATAAGCAATATTCGTAATAATATCTCCATTTAATAAATTTATTGATTGAGGTACGTAAGAACATAGGGATTGCCATATTGGCACCTGATTATTTTCTAATTTTTTACCATCTAACAATAATTTGCCTGAAGAAGGTCTAAGCAAACATAGTATTTGATTGGCAATTGTACTTTTACCACTGCCTGTTTTACCTACAAAAGCAACTTTAGAACCAATTTTGATCTTTAGGTTTATATTTTTTAAGGTGAATTCATTTCTGTAAGGGTATTTATAATTTAATGAACAAATTTCTATGTTTTTTTTGGGGGGATTAAATTTATAGTCTTTTTTATTATCAAAATATTCTCTTTTGTCAGAAAGTTCTAAAATTTCTAATGCTTTTTCAAGATCAGGAATACCTCCCCTTAAATCGGTAATTCCTCTAAATAAATCTTGTAAAGGCGGAGTAAGCTTTAGAGATGCGACTGCTATTGTAGCTAAAAATGGAATTACTTCTAAAAGAGTATTTGGATTCCTATCAGATAAAAAAGGGAATAATCCAATTGAGAATATTAGTGTTATTCCAAATGGCTCAACTAATGATCTAGGAAATTCGGGAAGAGTTTCTGCTATCCATAAATAAGGAAATGCTTTTTTACTAGCACCTATATATCTATCTTTAAAATATTTCTCAGATCCAGTTAGATGAACATCTATAATAGTTCTCATTGATTCATTAATAACTCTATTTATTTCAGATTCCAATATTATCCTTTGCCTAGATGCCTTTTTTATAAAAGGAGTTACTAATAAAGAAATTAAAGTGTAACCTATAACTAAACTTATTATTAAATAAAGAGCATTGATCTTTGCAAAACTGAAAATTGCTATAAATATGAAAGAAACAATAAAAAATCCACTTATAATTTGTAAAATTGGCCTTACAAATTTTTCAGAAACTCGTGAAATGTTTAATAATATTTTGGAACTTACATCTTCACTTTCTTTGCTTAGGAAAAAATCATATTTTTGACTAAAGATTTTTTGTTGAATTTTTTCTGAAAGTTCAATAAAAATAGAAGCTCTTAATTTTTCCTGGAAACCCCTCAAAATTAACCTTAAGAATGAAGAAAGCCAGTTTATTAATACATATACAAATACGAGAATAATTAATTTAAAAAAGGGATCATCAGAAACTAAATTAGAGAAAGGTATTGATGGTCTATTTTCTTTTTGTACTACAATAGCGAAAAGTCTAGAAACTAAACCAACTACTAAAACATCAGATAATCCAGTAATAATTGCTAAAGGAATAATATTAAAGAGAGATTTCTTTCTTTCTTTTGAGAGAATATCTAAGAGTCTTAAAAGTAGGTTAATGGTTTTGCTATACATTATTTAAAAATATTTATTATCGAGAATGAAGTTGATAAATTGAGCTCTTTTAGATTTAGTAAGCACCTCTATCCATTGGAAATAATAATACTCCAAATGTCCTTATAATTATTCTTATATCCATAAAAGAATTCATATTATCAACATATAATCTATCAAGATATACTCTTTTTTTATAACTTAAATTATTTCTTCCGCTCACTTGCCATAAACCTGTTATGCCAGGTTTGATAGAAAGAACTTTTTTAATTGAGTCTTCATACTTTATTATTTCTTTTTCAACAATTGGGCGTGGACCTACAACGCTCATTTCCATTCTTAAAACATTTAAGAATTGAGGTAATTCATCTAAGCTAGTTTTTCTCAAGAATTTCCCAATGTTAGTTATTCTAGGATCATTTTTTAATTTATGAGTTTTTTCATATTCATCTTTAAGATTTATATTTTGTGTAATTAAATTTTCTAGAATGTCATCAGCTTCAGGATGCATTGTTCTAAATTTTATACAATTAAAAGATTTAAAGTTCTTGCCTATCCTTTTGTGATAATAAAATAATGGTCCCCTAGAGCTAAATTTAATTAAAATACAAATTACTATAAATAAAGGTGATCCTAAAAAGATTACTAGAAGTGAAAAAAGAATATCGAATACAGCCTTCATAAAAAAATATATATTTATATTAAAACTTTCTTTTAACGAAGAGATCATAATTAATTTTTAAAATTCGGGAAAAATTAGTTTTTTTTACAAAAACTATCCCATGAAGTCTCTAAAAAGTACTGAAATTTATTTTTGAAATCCTCAGGGTTAAATTTCTGTGCATGTTGATTTAGATCTTGGGGCTTAAAAAATTTCCATATTTGTTTATCTTCGAACCAATTTATGGTATCTATGATATCAGAAGAACTTTGTTTCTTAAATAAAATTCCTGTAGATATTTTATTTTTTTTTGGTTGGGTATAACAATTTACTGTATCTAATAAACCCCCTTTCCCTAAACCAATTACAGGCGCTCCTGAAGCCATTGCCTCAACTGGTGCAATACCAAAATCTTCAATACCTGCGTAAACAAATGCTCTACATTTACTAAGAAGTTTTTCTACATTATAATTAGTGCCCTTACCATAGAAAATAATATTTGAATTTGCTATTTTTTTTAATTTATTTTTTTCTGGTCCATCTCCGACAATGACTAATGGTAACTTTAGAGTATTAAAAGCTTTAATAATTAAGTCTACCCTTTTATTAGGGACAAGCCTATTGACACTTAAATAAAAATCTTCTCTTTCAGAATTGTAAGAAAACCTCTTGATATTTACAGGTGGGTGAATAACTTTTGAATCTAATCTCCAATATTTCTTTATCCTTTTTGATGTGAACTGAGAATTTGCGATTAAATAATCAGGCCTATGGCCGCTTATGAAATCCCATGACCTTAATTTGTAAAGTAGATATCTTAACGGTATTTCTAAAACTGAATTTTTCAAGGATGATCGTTCTATATATGTATTCATTTGATCCCATGCATATCTCATCGGTGTATGTATATAACTGATATGTAATTGATCAGGTGAAGTTAAAACTCCCTTGGCAGCTATATGACTGGAACTAATTATTAAATCGTATTCCCTTAAATCTAATTGCTCTATAGCAAAAGGGATAAGAGGAAGATATCTTTGAACTTTTTCTTTACCAAAAGGCAAAATTTGTATCAAACTTGTATTTATTTTTCTTTCACTGAAAATTTCAAACTGCTCTTCACTTATATTCTCAGTAAGTGCAAATAAATCTGGCTCTGAATAGTTCTCTGAAATCAATTTGTCTAATAGAAACGAAACTTCTTCTGCACCTCCAAGAGATTCCCTAATAAACCAATCATGTATTAAAGATATTTTTGCATTATTAATATCCATTTATATATACTCATTAATCTAATTTTACTATCAACTCATAAGATATAGAAATTTTACTTTTAGTTTTTTATGTATTTTAAAAATTCTTATTTTAATAATGCTAAAAATCAGATTTTTAATTAATTCTATACTTTTCTTTCTTCGTTAATATTTCTTAAAGATGCTAAAAGAAGCCATATAAGAATAGCCAATTTACCATCAAAATATTGAATATCAGTTAACTGAGATAAGAAAAAGAAAAATGTTGAAGCCCATATAGCTCTCTCGTAAAAATCTACTTTTTTAATAGAAGAATTTTTTAAAAATATACGAAAAAAAGAGGTAATTATAATTGTTATTATTGTTATTCCAAAAATAAAAGTCACAGGAATCCCATAACTAATTGCTAGTTCAGTTAGTAGATTATGAGAATGACCTTTGTAAAATGTTGTTTGAGATCTAAATATGGCAGTAAATGCTGCTGCTCCGACTCCTATCAATGGACGTATATTAATTATTTTTAAAGCACTTTTTAATATTTCAATTCTCGTAATATCAAGTCCTTCATAACCTTTTTCGGTAAATTCAAGAATTATTCTCTCGGGTATTATATTTAAAAAGAATTTTTGTATTTCACCCGAAAAGAAAGTAGAAGATAAAAATATAATAAAAATAAGACTTACTATAAAAATAATTATCCAAATTGAACCTTCTACTCCAAGTACAATTGGTATTGATATTAATAATCCTGCCCAAGCATTTCTTGAATAGGTTAAAAAGGTTGCAAAACCAATTGAAAAGAAAAAACACATAGACACGGTATTTTTGAAAATTCCTTCTGATTTTTCTATTAACAAAGCTATACAAAATGGCCAAACTAAATTCAACCATGACCCTGCATAATTTTGACTACTAAATAGTCCACTTAAACCACCTGGAACTTCAATAGGTCTTTGGAACCAAATAATTAATCCATTTAAAGTCTCAAATGGCCCATTCCAGTGAAAAAAGAATTGACCAAAACCTGTAATAATTAATGGGAAAGTTCCTGATATTAAAATCAATGCAAAAGTCTTTCTTTTTTGAGGAGAATTTAAGTAGGGCTGTGATGCCCAAAAAATCCAGAAAAAAGGGATCCAGTTTGCTAAACCAATAATCGATAAACTTGGCTCCCATATACCTTCAAAATTATTTAAGAGAAAAAATCTTTGTAATACTGCATTTGTAATGATTAATATTCCACAAATAAAAAATGATAAATTCCAAGTATCTTTAAAATAATTTTTCTTTCTCTGTATGCTAAAAGTAGAAATAAGAAATGCTGGAATGAGAAATAATCCTGATATAAAAATTGATGAACATAAAAAAAATAATCCAAATAAGAAAAATCTTTGGCCCCATTCATAAGAATTTATATTTTTTAAATGTAATAAATTAATATTCTTCATATTCTCACCTTATTATTCAAACGCTTCCTGCAGGATTCGAACCTGCGGCCCACTGCTTAGAAGGCAGTTGCTCTATCCAGCTGAGCTAAGGAAGCATAGGATTATTATATCTGACAGATATATCACAAACCAAAAATAAAAAATTTTTTCAAGATATATATTAAGCTAAAGAAAACTTCTAAAAGTTATAATTTTAATTTCAAAGCTAATAGAATATAATCATTATTAATCTCTTTATTTTGGCTAAAAGGCTCTCAGAAAAAGAAAAAAAAGAAATAATCAATTATTTTTCTAATGGTGAAACGGTTAAGGATTTGTCTATAAGGTATAACTGCACGATTTTAACTATTTCTAGGAATTTAAAAAAAAATCTTGGTGAAAAAAAATATAAAGAAATAATAGAAGAGATTAAATTATCTTTTGATAAAACCAAAAAAAAGAAAACTTCAATTTCTAATCAAAATAAAAATGATACTTCTTTAAGCCTTGACGATGAAAATTTTGGAGAGAAATTTTTTCCTGTTAACCAATTTATGGAGATAACCCCTTTAAATTATGAGATAGATAATTCACCTCAAAAAGATCTATCTTCTATTCCTATTTCAGAGATTGAGTTCCCAAATATTGTTTATATGATTGTTGATAAAAAAATTGAATTAGAAACAAAATACTTAAAAGATTATCCTGATTGGCAGTTTCTTTCTCAAGAAGAATTAAATAGAAAGACAATAGAAATACATGAAGATTTGAACAGAGCAAAAAGATCTTGTAATAAAGATCAAAAAGTAATTAAGGTTCCAAACACAAAGGTTTTCAAAATAGTTTCTCAGCTTTTACTTTCAAAAGGAATTTCAAGAATAGTTAACGGTGATAAATTAATATCATTATAGATTTATAATTTTTATTCAAGCTCAGACTTGATTGTTAGAAAACTCCCTGTTATAGAACCGCTTATAAAACTCATTCCAATTATGAAACTAATTGGTAAATTAACTGTTTCATTTATTATCAAATTAACCTTTCCCTTATTCGAGCTATTTTGAATACCAACCATTAGAAGTAAAAATAAGGAAGTATTAAAAATAAATGTGCAAAGGATTTTCCTTGGTGAAAATAACATCTCATCTTTAGATTAACATTATTACAAATTATATATGGTACTTTTTGAAATATGATTTTTTTTTGCTAAGTATTTAGATGCTGCTGATAAGCTAAGTCCTGCCTCCTTTAAAGCATTAAGTTCCTTTTTTAATTCAAGTTTATTAATTTCTGAATTTTGATCTATTTTTTTAGCACCTTTAATTACAATTGTTATTTCACCTAATATCTCTTTATTCTCAAAAAATTTCAAAACATCATTTATATTATTGCCTATGTGCTCTTCAAATTGTTTTGTTAATTCTCTAAATACTTGGATCTCTCTTTCTAGGCCGCAGAATTCTTTTAATTCATTCAACAATTTTTTTGAACGATGAGGTGCTTCAAATAAAATTGTAGTTTTTTCATTTTTACTAATTTTTAAAAGAAGTTCTTCTCTTTCACTTTTCTTTTTGGGAAGAAATCCTTCAAATGTAAATTTAGAAGATGGAAAACCACTTGAAACTAATGCCGTTAATGCCGCACATGGGCCAGGGATACATATTATATTTAAACCATTGGATTTTGTTGCTTTGATTAGATCCTCGCCAGGATCGCATATGCTGGGCATCCCTGCATCACTTACTAAGGCTAATGATTCGCCTTTATTTAGATTATTTATTAATCTTGGAATTTTCTTAAAAGAATTATGTTTATTAAAACTTATTAGATTATTTGTAATATTAAATTTTTTCATTATTTTTTTGGTCTGTCTTGTATCTTCGCAAGCAATTAAAGAGACATTTTTAAGAATATTTATGGCTCTAAAAGAAATATCATTTAAGTTACCAATAGGTGTTCCGACAATATATAAGAAACCTCTTTCAGGTTCTTGATTTTTATGAGAGGATGGAATATTAGTATTCATTAAGTGTTTAAATTACCATCAGGAATAGATCGCAAAATTCTTATAGATGATTTGCGAGTTTTTAGTTGGGAGGCTGCTGATGCATTACTTTATTATGCCCAAATACTCAAAAATTCAAACAATATAAGGAATGATCTTAAAATTGATAATTACGATGATCCAGTAACTTCAGCTGATTTAAAAGTAAATGAAATAATAATCAAAAGAATTACTGAAAAATATAAAGATGTTAATTGGAATATTTTAAGTGAAGAGAACGTTAAGTCAAACCCAACGACTTATTGTGATATCAGTTCAGAATGGTTGTGGATTCTTGATCCTCTTGATGGAACAAAGGACTTTATTCAGGGCACAAAAAATTATGCGATGCATTTATCATTAAACTATAGGAAAAAACCTTATATTGGAATTGTTCTAATTCCAGAAAGAGATGAATTATGGATTTCTGATGGAGAGAAGGTTTGGTGCGAAAGAAAAGATAAATCTATTAAAGAACCATATCTTCTAAATAAGAAAAGTCTCAAGGAGATGACTATAGTTACTAGTAAAAACCATTCGAATAATATCCTCAGAATTCTTTTAGATAAAATTGGTTTCAAAGAAAAAATAGTTATGGGAAGTATTGGATGCAAAATTGCATCCATTTTAAGGGGAGATAGTGATATCTATATATGTTTGAGCTTGCCTGGCAAAAGCTCGCCAAAAGATTGGGATTTCTCGGCTCCAGAAATTATTTTAAAAAATGCTGGAGGAGCAATTACAACTTTAGATAATCAAGAACTTTCTTATGGCAAATCAAATTTCATGCAAGGAGGAATAATAATCGCATCAAATGATAATCTATCTCACGGAAAATTTTGTTCTCAGATAAAAAATATTATTAAAAAATACGACTTATATCCTCTTTAAAATCAATTTAGAGGAGCTACAGGGGTAGGTGTAGGCTCTGGATAAGACATGCCACTGTTTTGCGCAACTCCTCTTAAGGTTAAATTGATTCGACCTCTACTATCTATTTCACGCACTCTTACAGTAACTTCATCACCTTGTCTGACTACATCCTCTACTCTCTCCACTCTGGCTTCAGACAACTGTGAAATGTGAACCATTCCTTCTTTGCCAGGAAGAATTTCTACAAAAGCTCCTATTGGGATAATTCTAGTTACAACTCCAGTAAAAATTTCACCTTCATGTACTTTTCTAGTTAATCCCTCAATGATCTTTTGAGCTTCTTCGGCGGCAGCACCGTCATGCGAAGCTATAGTTACGATCCCCCCATCTTCTATATCTATTTTGGTATTTGTTCTTTCTGTAATACCTTTAATTGTTCTTCCTCCTGGTCCGATTACAGTTCCAATAAGCTCTGGATCAATCCTAAAGCTTAAAAGAC
>MDTG01337640.1_pt1 | contig 13278 bp, 12 predicted proteins | sample 811421 | NCBI WGS metagenome assembly MDTG01 (sample SAMN05326645, study PRJNA326480) | marine metagenome | isolation source: seawater | place: Pacific Ocean: South East | collected 2011 | reverse complement strand
TTTTTTGAAATTATTTCATGAACCTTTTTGTTTGTGTAGGTCACTCTACATGAAACTTGTTTATTAATATTTTTTTTAGTTAAAAAAGAAAAAAAATAAGGTTTGTCATCTGCATGTTGCTCTTCTAAGTTTTTAAAGTTTATACTTCGAGCATCCAATCTTGGAGGTGTTCCGGTCTTAAGCCTTCCGATTTTAAAATTATATTTTTTTAATTGTTCACTTAATCCTGTCGTAGGTTTTTCATTTATTCTACCTGCTGGGATTTTTTTTTCACCAACATGAATCAAACCGTTTAAAAAAGTACCAGTTGTTAAAATTAATTTATTGCATAAAACTTTTTTACCTGACTGAGTTATAAAACCATTTACGCAGTTTTTACCAAAAATAAAGCTTACTACTGGGTCAGAAAATACGCTTAAATTACAGTAGTTTAGAAGTTTTTCCTGCATATATTTTCTATATAATGATCTGTCTGACTGTGTACGTGGACCTCTTACAGCAGGGCCCCTACTCCTGTTTAATAACCTAAATTGTATTCCAGATTTATCTGCGACTTCTCCCATTACGCCATCAAGGGAATCTATTTCTCTGACCAAGTGTCCTTTACCTAATCCCCCTATAGCTGGGTTACATGACATTTCTCCAATTGTTTTTATATCATGTGTATACAGCGCAGTATTAACACCCAAACGAGCAGCAGCAGCAGCAGCTTCACATCCTGCATGTCCACCACCAATTACCACTACATCAAATATCAAATCGTTATTCATATTTATAATTTATAATTGATCTTTTTTTTTACAAGATTTCTATGAAAAATGATCAAAAAGCTAGTAAAATCAACAATTATTTGCCTATACAAAAATCCCTAAAAATTGAACCTAAGACCTCTTCTACATCTATTTTACCAACTATTATACCTAAATGTTTTGTTGCCAACCTTAAATCCTCAGCTGCAAGGTCATAATCTTTGGAGTTATTTTTTTCCAAAAATTCATTCAAATATGAAATACATTTTTCCAAATGTTCTCTATGTCGTTCCCTAGTTATTAAAATATTTTCATGATTGATAAATTGATTTTTTAACTTATCTTTAATCGTGTTAATAAGTTTATCTAAATTTTTTTCTTTTTTTATTGAAATATAAATTGGATTAAATTTTTTAAATTCATCAAGCAATTGATCAATTCCAAGATCAGATTTATTTATAACTAGTATCGATTTATCTGTTATTAAATCCTTCAAAAAGCCCGTAAAATGGGCATTTTTTGGCTCAATAACGACAATATTTAAATCAGCTTTTTCAGCTTTTTTTAGCGCTAACCGTATTCCCTTTTTTTCTATTTCATCCTCAGACTCTCTAATCCCTGCTGTGTCTGACAAAACAACTGGCAAACCACTTAAATTTAAGTGTGTTTCAATAACATCTCTTGTGGTTCCTGCCGTTTCAGAAACTATTGCAACCTCTCTTCGTGATAAATAGTTTAGTAAGCTAGATTTACCTGCATTACTAGGGCCAACTATGGCAACTTTAAATCCTTCTCTTATTCTTTCTCCAACATTTTGATCTTCCAATACTTTTGCGATTTCTATTTTAACTTTATTAGTTTTTGTTTTTATATCATTTAAAATATTATCTGGAAGGTTTTCATCTGGAAAATCAATTTTAGCTTCAATGTTTGCTAAAACTTTTATTAATGAATCTCTCCAAGAATTATAAATTTTTGAATGTTTACCTGACATGATTTTAATTGCTTGTTTTCTTTGAATTTCAGTTTCAGAAGCAATCAAGTCACCTATGCTCTCCGCTTTTAATAAATTAATTTTTCCATTTTGGAATGCAGTTTTTGTAAATTCACCAGGTTCAGCTAATCTACAATTTTTTATTTTTGATATGGATTGATGAATAGCTTCAACTACGCTTCTGCTACCATGAACATGAAATTCTGCCATATCCTCACCTGTGTAGCTCTGTGGACCTGGAAACCATATAATTATACCCTCATCAATAAGCTCATTAGTGTTGATTTTATTGATCTTTTTTACAGTTGCCACTCTAGGCTTTGGTAAAGGCCCGTTTGTAAGGCTCAATATGACATTTTTAGTTTCAGTCCCAGAAACTCTAATTACACTTATACCTGAAATTCCAGAACCAGATGATAAAGCATAAAATGTCATGAGATTTAGTATAGCTAGAATTAATTTATAATATATATTTTTTTATATGATTATTTGGTGTGCTTCATATCCTAAGAGTGGGAACACTTGGATTAGGGCAATAATTACGTCTCTACTTTATTCTAAAAATGGAATGTTTAATTTTAAAATGCTCTCAAATATTAGTCAATTTCCAGCAAGATCACATTTTAATAAATTTACTGAAAATTTTTCTGATTTAAAAAAAGTTAGTGAGTATTGGATACAAGCGCAAAGAGAGATCAATAATGATGGAAAGTTGAAATTTTTTAAAACTCATAATGGTAATTATAATTTTTTAGGGAATGATTTTACAAATAAAAAAAACACATGTGCAGTTATTTATATTGTTAGAGACCCTAGAAATGTGGTTACATCACTATCAAATCATTATCAGCTAAGCTTAGAGGAAAGCTTAAATTTTCTGTTGGACGAAAAAAGATTCTTATTTAATTTAAATAACCCAAATGACAAGAGTGAAGAAAATATTATTACTTTATTAGGTTCGTGGAAAAATCATTATAATTCATGGAAGATATCATCTAATTCTATAATAATTAGATATGAAGATTTATTATCAAATCCAGAACTCCAAATAAACAAATTAAGTTCTTTTATAAAAAAGTTTTCAAATTTTGAAGTTAATAATGAAAAAATAAATAATATAATCAAAACCACATCATTCGAAGAACTTAAGAAAAAAGAAGAAATAGATGGCTTTGAGGAAGCTTCAACTTCAAATACAAAATTTTTTAACTTAGGTCCAAAAAATAAATGGAAAAATATATTAAATGAAAAATTAATTAAAATCATAGAGGAAAAATTTAGCAAAGAAATGGAAGAACTAAGATATATTTAATTAATGAAAATATTAGTTTTACAACATATTAAAATTGAAGATCCTGGTTACATAAAAGATTTAATGATTAAAGATGGTGTAAATTTAACTACAATAGAGCTTGATGAGGGCGAAAAAATTCCAAATGATCTAAAAAAATTTGATGCAATGTTTTGCATGGGTGGTCCAATGGACACATATATGGAAAGTGAATATCCTTGGTTAGTAGATGAAAAGAAAAAAATTAAAGAGTTTGTAGTAGATTTAAAAAAACCTTATTTAGGTTTTTGCTTAGGTTGTCAATTATTAGGAGAAGTTGTAGGCGGAAAGGTTGTTAAATCTAAACCAGCTGAAATTGGAATAATGGATATTAATTTTTTAAAGGAAAAAGATAATGATATTTTATTCTCTCAATTTCCAAATAAAATAAAAAGTTTACAATGGCATTCCTACGAAGTTCAGGGATTAGAAAAAAATAAGAATATTTCAGTAATAGCTTCCTCTCCTATAACAAAATATCAAATTTTTAGGTATAAAAATCATGCTTATGGTATTCAATTTCATATTGAAATTAAAGACACAACTGTAAGTGAATGGGGTTGTGTTCCAGAGTATAAAAATGCTCTAGAAGATCAACTTGGTGAAGATGCATTAATTAAGTTTGATGAATCTGCAAAGGAAAATATCGTAGATATGAATAATTATTCAAAAATACTTTATTCGAATTTTAAAAAAATTATATAGTAACTATTGGTTAAAATAATAAAAATGGAATTAGAATTTAAAAGAGCTGTTTCTTTATTTGAAAAAAATAAACTCAATAGCGCAGAAGAAATATGTTTAAATATTTATAATAAAAGTCCAAAAAATTTTGATAATTTACGTCTTTTAAACTTTATTTATTTTAAAAAAAAAGAATATACAAAAGCAATTGATTTTATAAATAAAGCAATAGAAATAAATTATAATTATGCTGAATGTCACAACGAAAAAGGTAATGCACTAAATGAACTTAAAAAATTAGATCAAGCAATAGAAAGTTATAATAATGCAATTAAAATCAATCCTAATTATGGTGCAGCTCACTACAACAAAGGAGTTGTATTACAAGAGTTAAAACTACTAAATCAAGCAATTGAAAGTTATGATAATGCAATAAAGATTATTCCAAAATTTTTACAGGCTCACAATAATAAAGGCTTTGCTCTCCAAAAAATTAAAAAAATAGAAGCTTCATTAGAAAGTTACTACAATGTTTTTAAATTAAGTCCTGATTTTGATTTTTTATTAGGTGAATTGCTACATACAAAAAGTAAGTTATGTTTATGGAGTAGTTTTTATAAAGATTTAGAAAATTTAAAAAAAAAATTAATAGAAAAAAAAAAAGTTTCTCCTCCTTTCCCAATATTACAATTGTATGACTCTCCAAATTTACAAAAAATTACAGCTGAGATTTGGAATAAAGAAAAGTTTTATGATAAAATTCCAAAAAATACTTTTGTCAAATCTAAAAATAAAAAAATACGTGTAGGTTATTATTCTGCAGATTTTTATAATCATGCGATGTCTTACTTGTTAGCTGGTTTATTTGAATCACAAAATAAATCTAAATTTGAAATTATTGCTTTTTCTTTTAGTCCAACAAAAAACGATGAAATGAGTAAAAGAATAACTAAAGCATTCGACAAATTTATTAATGTTAATTTTAAAACTGATAAAGAAATAAGCGAACTCTCAAGAGATCTTAATATAGATATAGCAGTAGATTTATTATGTTTTACTGAAAACAATAGAATGGGAATTTTTTTTAACAAATGTGCCCCCATACAATTAAATTATTTAGGATATCCAGGTACTTCAGGTTCAAAGTTCATTGATTACATCGTTGCTGATAAAATTTTAATACCTAAAGAAAATCAAAAATACTATTCTGAAAAAATAATTTATTTACCAAATACTTATCAACCTAGAGATTCAAGTCAAAAAATTTGTAATAAAACATATAAAAAAGAGGATTTAGGATTACCAGAAAATAGTTTTGTTTTTTGCTGTTTTAATCAAAATTATAAAATTACACCTAATATTTTTTCGATTTGGATGAAATTACTTAAACGAATAGATAATAGTGTTTTGTGGTTACTAGAAGAAAATCAAACAGCCTCATCGAATTTAAAAAAAGAAGCAGAAAAAAAAGGTATTAAATCTGATAGAATTATTTTTGCTAAACGGATGGCACAACCTGAACATTTGGCTAGACATAAATTAGCGGATATATTTGTTGATACTTTTCCCTATAATGCGCACACAACTTGTAGCGATGCATTATGGTCCAATTTACCTGTCATTACTCTTACTGGTCAATCTTTTGCAAGCAGAGTAGGAGCTAGCATTTTAAATGCGATTGATTTGAAAGAATTAATTACAACAACAGAAGAAGAATATGAAAACTTGCTTTTTAAACTTGCAACAGACAAAGAAGAATTGGAAAAAATAAAAAATAAATTAAAAAAAAATAAAATTAAAAAACCATTATTTGATACTAAACTTTATACAAAGAATTTAGAAACAGCTTATACAAAGATTTACGAAATATATAATTCAGGATCAGAAGTAAAAAATATTAATATAGATTAAATAAATTTTTTTACGATGGTTTGTTCATGGAGCTGAAAAAATCATCGTTACTTTTGGTATTCTTTAGTTTTGAAATTATGAATTCAATTGCATCCATTGTGCCCATCGGAGCAATAATTCTTCTTAATACATTCATCTTTTGAAGATCATTTTTTTCAAAAATTAATTCTTCTCTTCTAGTACCTGACTTAGTTATATCAATAGCAGGAAAAATTCTTTTTTCAGATATTTTTCTATCTAAAATTGTTTCACTATTACCAGTTCCTTTAAACTCTTCAAAAATTACTTCATCCATTCTACTTCCAGTATCAATTAAAGCAGTTGAAATTATTGTTAAGGAACCACCTTCTTCTATATTTCTAGCTGCTCCAAAAAATCTTTTTGGTCTTTGAAGAGCATTTGCATCTACTCCTCCTGTAAGCACTTTACCAGAACTTGGAACGACAGCGTTGTAAGCTCTGCCGAGTCTAGTTATAGAGTCTAATAAAATTACTACATCTTTTTTATGTTCCGTTAATCTTTTTGCTTTTTCTATTACCATTTCAGCTACAGCAACATGTCTTTGAGCGGGTTCATCAAATGTAGAACTGATTACCTCTCCTTTTACTGTTCTCTGCATATCTGTTACTTCCTCTGGTCTTTCATCTATAAGTAGAACCATTAAATAACATTCTGGATGGTTCGCAGTTATTGAATTTGCTATACTCTGTAAAATCATTGTTTTTCCTGCTTTCGGAGGAGAAATAATTAGTGACCTTTGTCCTTTGCCAATCGGACTAACAAGATCTATTAATCTGGGGGTTAAATCTGGAGTTTTTGTTGTTTTAATACTTTCAATTTCCATTACTAACTGTTTGTTTGGATAAAGAGGGGTAAGGTTATCAAATGCAATTTTATGTCTTACCTTTACCGGATCTTCAAAATTTATTTTACTAACTTGCAGTAATGCAAAATATCTTTCACTTTCTTTTGGCGCTCTAATTGGACCTTCAACAGTATCACCTGTTCGTAAACCAAATCTTCTAATTTGGCTAGGGCTCACATAAATATCATCAGGTCCTGGTAAATAATTTGACTCCATGGCTCTCAAAAAACCAAAGCCATCTTGCAAAAGTTGGAGGACTCCTCCACCAGTAATTTCTTCTCCTTTTTCTGCCAATTTTTTCAATATGGCAAATAAAATTTCTTGCTTTCTTAAAGTACTTGCATTTTCAACACCTAATTCTTCTGCCTGAGCAATAAGTGCTTCCGACGTCTTTTTTTTTAACTCTTGTATATTCATGTTTTGGGATTGTTATTTGTTAGATGTAGTTAATATATATACTATTGGTATTTTTTCAAGTACTTAAAGGTTTAAAAATTACTATAAAAACTATGATAATTAACAAAATCGTAGGTACCTCATTAATAATTCTATAAAATTTCGAAGAATTATTGTTTTGATCGTTCGCAAAATTACCAACACATTTACCCAAATAAAAATGGTAAATTGTCAATATTAATACTAAAACCAACTTAAGTTGCATCCATAATTGATTAAAAATTTCAAAACCTAATTTAGATATTAATAAAAATCCAAAAATCCAAGACAAAATCATAGCTGGCATCATAATATAATTATATAATTTTCTCTCCATAGTTTTAAAAATATTAGATGTATTTAAATCTTTTAAATTTTCAGAATGGTAAACAAAAATTCTAGGTAAATACAGAAGGCCTGCCATCCAAGAAATCACGGCTATAAGATGAACTGATTTGAATAATAAGTATGTATTCATTAATTAAAATTTACAGTTTTAAACATGGGCATTTTTTATATTTGCTAGGGCAAAGTACAGATGAGACAAAATTTTCTCTTACTTCTTGTTGTAATACCAAATCTGTTAAACCTTTAACAAAATTTTCTTCAATACCTAAAGCTGGTATTCTTTTGTAAAAAACACAACCATTTTTTTCTGCTAATTTTTTATATTCTATATCTAATTCTACCAAGGTTTCTGAGTGTTCTGAAACAAAAGCCACCGGAACTATAACAATACCCTTTTTTTCTTTAGAATATTTAATTATCATTTCATCAGTAGATGGTCCGATCCACTTTAAAGGGCCTACCCGACTTTGATAGGTAATTAAAAAATCTAAATTTTCGTTGATTAATTTTGACATTATTGTTTCAACAGTTTTTTCTACTTGCCATTGATAAGGATCGCCCTTTTTAATCTTGTTTTCAGGTAGACCATGTGCTGAGAAAAGTAATTTAAAATTTTTATTTTCTATAGTATTTAATGTTTTTTTAATAAGATTTACATGAGACATTATAAAATTCTCCTGCGTGGGGTAACAGCAAATAGTTTTAGTTTTAATTAGATAATTTTCTTTTTTACATAAATCGTTCCATTCATTAATAGAAGACCCAGATGTTGACGCTGAATACTGGGGATATAATGGTAAAAGTATTATCTCTTTAGGGTCATATTCTTTAACTTTATTAATTACTTCTCTCGCTCTTGGATGCCAGCACCTCATTACAACAAAACATTTATAATCACCTTTTTTTACTAAACTATTTTCTAAACTTTGAGCTTGCTTTTGAGTCAATTCTAAAATTGGAGATTTATTTCCTATTTCTCTGTAAATATCTTTTGCAATTGGTGCCCTTCTTTTAGAAATAAGTTTAGCTAATGGGTATCTAATAAAAGAAGGTATGCTAATTATTGCAGGATCATTAAATAAATTAAAAAGAAACGGCTCTACGCTTTCTAATTTATCTGGGCCTCCTAAATTAAATAATACTACTGCTTTTCTCATTTAATAATCTTTTACGAGTTTTACTAAATAATCAACCATCATCGGATCTGTTTTGGGTAATATGCCGTGTCCTAAATTAAATATATAAGGATGATCTTTAAATGTATTTAAATATTTCATTGATTCTTTTTTCAATTTCTCCTTATCTAGAAGAAGTAATTTTGGATCAAGCCCTCCTTGTATTGGTATTTTAATATCTTTAACTATTTTTTTTGGGTTGATATTATAATCTATGCTAATTGCATCAGGTTTAACAATTTCACAAAAATTTTTATAATTTTTAATTTCTCTTGGAAAACAAATTACAGGAATATTAAAAGTTTTAATATAATTAACTAAATTTAAAGTTGGGTGATAAATATATTCTGATATTTTATTTTCATCAAGCAAACCTGCCCAACTATCGAATATTTGAATAATAGTAGCACCATTTTTAATCTGTTGTTTGATATGAATTTTTAAGAATGTTTCTATAATTGGTAAAATCTTTTTAATTAAATTTTCATCATCAAAAAAATTTTTAATCAATTTTTTTTTTGGTGAAACTTTATTAATCATGTAGACTAATAATGTCCAAGGGGCTCCAACAAATCCTATTAAATCTTTGTTTTTAATTAATGGGTTTTTTTTAACTTTTTTTATACATTTATAAATTGGATCAAGTTTTTTTATAAAATTCGTTTTATTAGCATCTAAAGTTTTATCAAGATAAATTGGACCAAGTTGGGGACCAAAATTTTTTTTAAATTTTACTCTTTGATTTAATCCATAGGGTACCATTAATATATCAGAAAAAATTATTGCTGCATCTAAATCAAATCTTTTAAGAGGTTGTAAAGTTATTATTGAAGAAAGATTACTATCTAAGCAAAGCTTTATAAAATTTGGATTAAGTTTTCTAATTTTTCTAAATTCCGGTAAGTACCTTCCAGCTTGTCTCATAAACCATATAGGTGTAGTACTAGTTTTTTTGTTTACTATACATTTGTACAATGGAGTATTCATATTAATTAATAGATATATATAAGTTTATATTTAGTAATAGGTTATATGAATAACGGTGATTATTTTTTTTAAACATCTTATAAAACTTTATCCACATTATTTAAATACGAAAATGACAATAAATTCATATATATTATCTTCAATTTCCAGTTACTTAATAAACTGTATATTAATTATTAACATGTGTAATATTGTTAATAAATTGGGCTTTAAAAGCTTTAAAAATAAAGAAATTCAAATTTAATTATATGAGTATAATAACCTTAAAGTTATAAACATTTTATTCATGACTAATACATACGAAATTTATTTAGTATCTGATTCAACAGGAGAAACACTAGATAGAATATTTTTAGCTTTAAAAGCACAATTTAATAAGATTCAATATAAAACTCACCAATTTTCTTTCACTCGTACTGAAAACCAAATTTTAAAAATAGTAGATATTTGCAAACATAAAAAAAATTGTATCATTTTATATACTATTGTTGATACAAAACTTGCAAAATTTTTAACATTAAAAAGTCAAGAAGTGAATATACCTTGCTTTGGTGTGCTAGGAGATTTAATTTTATCCTTTTCAAAGTTACTTAATCAAAGAGCCTCTCATATTCAAAGCGGACAACATGTATTAGATGAAGAATATTACAAAAGAATTGAAGCAATACAATTTACTATGAATCATGATGATGGAAATAAAATTGGCGATATTAATAAATCAGATATTATTTTATTAGGAGTTAGTCGTACTAGTAAAACACCAACTTCAATATACTTAGCAAATAGAGGATTTAAAACATCTAATATACCTTTGGTTAATAAAGATTCATTACCTTTAATATTAAAAAAAAATCCAAAGTTAACTTGTATTATTGGCTTAACTACTGAACCGGATAGATTAGCTGATATTAGAAGAAATAGAATGAATACCTTAAAAGAAAAAGAAAATACAAATTATACAAATCTTGAGAAAATATTTAAAGAAATCGATGAAGCAAAAAGAATATTTAAAAAATATAATTGGCCAATTGTAGATGTTACTAGAAAGTCAGTAGAAGAAACTGCTGCTTCAATAATAAAAATTTATGAAATAAAAAAAAATGGTTAATAAAATAGTACTTGCATCCAAAAGTAAGGTGAGAAAAAATATATTAGAAAAAAATGGAATTGAATGTATAGTGAAGCCAGCTGGTGTAGACGAAGACCTAGTTAAAGAAAGTTTATTAAAAGAAGGATCTAGTCCTGAAATAATTTCAAAAAATTTGGCTGAACTAAAAGCTAATAAAATTAGTCAAAAATTAAATGGAGAAATTGTTTTAGGAGCTGACAGTGTTATAGATTTAGAAGGGGAAATTATTTCCAAACCTACCAGTAGAAAAGAAGCGCTTGAGATACTTTTGAAGTTAAATGGCAAAAGGCATTACCTAATAAGCTCTGTATGTATATCAAAAAATGGCCATATGATATGGAATCATTCAGACAAAGCAACTTTAACAATGAAGAAACTATCAATTGAAGAATTAAAAAAATATTTAAATAAAATTAAAGATGAAGCATTATATGCTTATAATGTTTATCAAATTGAAGGAGAAGGTAGATTTTTATTCTCGGGAATAGAAGGTGATGAAAATACAATTATGGGTTTACCAATAAATCAAATAAAAAAATATTTAGAAAATTTTAAATGAAAAAATATTTAGTTATAGGAAATCCAATAGATCATTCTTTATCTCCAAAATTACATAATTATTGGTTAAAAAAAAATAATATTAATGCTTTTTATGATAAAGAAAAAATTCAAGAAAACGATATAGAGACAATAATAAATGATTTAAAAAAAGGTAAAATAGATGGAATAAATGTAACTGTTCCCTTTAAAAAGTCCGTTATACCTTTTATGGATTCATTGAGTAAAGAGTCAAAAGAATCACAATCAGTAAATGTAATTTACAAAAAAAATAATAAAATATTAGGTCATAATACTGATATTAGCGGTTTTGAACTTGCCGTAAGAAGAATTAATTACAATGTGAAAGGAAAAAAAATATTGATTTTAGGTGCAGGTGGAGTGGCTCCCTCCATTATATTGGCTGTGAAAAAGATGGGAGCATCAAAAATTATTTTAAGTAATAGAACTCGAGAAAAGGCAGAAGAGTTTAAAAAAAAATTTTACGATTTAAAAATTATTGAATGGGGAGAAATACCAGAATTCGATATGATAATTAATGCAACAAGTCTGGGCCTTAATAAAAAAGATGAAATTAAAATTAATTATACAGTTTTAGGAGATGATAAATTATTTTACGATGTTATTTATAATCCAAGTCAAACAAAATTTCTCGTAAAAGCAAAAAGTCACGGTCATAAAATTGAAAATGGAAAAATGATGTTTATTTATCAAGCTCATCAATCATTCACAATATGGCATAATATTATGCCTAAAATAGATGAAGAAACTATAAGATTATTAGATTAATGAAACGAATAGCAATTATAGGGGATATAGGATCTGGCAAAAGTTATGTTGCTAAACAATTTGGCTATCCTGTATTTAATGCTGATTTGGAAGTTAATAAAATTTATAAAAATAATAAAAAATGTTTTAAAAAACTTAATAAAATATTTCCTAAATATATTTTTTCTTTTCCTATTGATAAAAGAGAAATTTCAATTGCAATTTTAAGAAATAAAAAAAATATAAAAAAAATAAACAAAATTGTTCACGCAATAGTCCGTTTAAAAATGGAAAATTTTTTAAAGAAAAATAAAAAAAGTTCTTTTGTAATATTAGATATACCTCTTCTATTAGAAAACAAAATTAATAAAAAAAAAGATATATTAGTTTTTGTAGATGCAGATAAAAAAAAAATAATTCAAACGTTAAAAAAAAGACTAAATTTTAATAAAAGGATTTATAATAAATTAAAAAAATTACAACTTCCTTTAGAAGCAAAGAAAAAAAGATCAAATTTTATTATAAAAAATAACTTTAAACACAATTATGTAAAAAAAAATGTTAATAATATTTTAAAAAAACTAAATGAAAAAAAAAACAGCTATAATTAGTGGAATTACAGGCCAAGATGGTAGTTATTTGGCAAATTTACTTATTAAAAAGGGTATTAGAGTTTATGGCATCATAAGAAGAACTTCTACCGATCCTTTTTACAGATTGAAATATTTTAATATAGAAAAAAAAATTGAATTAATTAATGTAGATATGTCAGAGCATCAAAGAATTAATAATTGTATTAATAAAATAAAACCAAATTTTTTTTTTAATTTGGCAGCACAGTCTTTTGTAGCTTATTCTTATTATAATCCTATTTATACAGATACTATAAATAATTTATCAGTTCTTAATATTTTGGAGGCAATAAAAAACTCTTCCAACAAAACAAAATTTTATCAAGCATCCTCATCAGAAATGTATGGGGGGTTAAATTATTATAATAAAAAACTAAATGAAGATTCAAAATTCAACCCTATATCACCTTATGCGATTTCTAAATTATCTGCTTATCATTATACAAAAATGTATAGAAGATCTTATAATATATTTGCTTCTAATGGGATTTTGTTTAATCACGAAAGTCCGTTACGTGGCGAACAATTTGTTACAAAAAAAATAGTTAAAGGTTTAGTTGAAATTTTAAATGGTAAAAAGGAAGATCCTATTTATCTTGGGAACATATATTCAAAAAGAGATTGGGGACATGCAAAAGATTATGTTGAAGTCATTTACAAAATAATGAGTTACAAAAAAGCTGATGACTTTGTAATTGCTAGCAATAAAAACT
>MDTG01262060.1_pt1 | contig 13278 bp, 16 predicted proteins | sample 811421 | NCBI WGS metagenome assembly MDTG01 (sample SAMN05326645, study PRJNA326480) | marine metagenome | isolation source: seawater | place: Pacific Ocean: South East | collected 2011 | reverse complement strand
TGGCCGCGCAAACCCAGCACGATAGCCACACGCTCCCACGTGCAGATACGCCATGACCACGACGCCTGCCACACGCCAACCCTGCCCGCCCGGCACCTGTGATTGCGACCGCGATACCCTGGCCGAGCAGGCCAATGCCGACCCGCGCATCCTGCTGCTGACCCTGCATGAGGAAAAGCGCCTGCTGGCCCGCCTCGAAGCCATCAGCACACTGGAAGAGCTGGAGCGTATGCAGCTGCGCATGTACGAGCAGCTGGGCATCCGCCTGGCCATCGACACCGGCTTTGGTGAAGTGCGCAGTGTGCGCGGTATCGGTATTCGGTTGCTGCCCCAACCCGGCCTCTGCCGCAAGACCCGCAAGTCCATCCCCGCCGCCATCCGCCGCAGCCTAAAAGAGCATCCGGAAATTACCTTCGCGCTGCTGAACAGTCAGGACTTGCTGCGCGACGCCTGAGCGCCGCCGGCAGCCAGCCCTGACGGGGCTCCCAAGCTACAGAGGGCCCTGAGCAAGGCGCAAAAAAAATATCGGCGCACGGTAGCAGATCAAAGCACTCTGCCACTATATTGAGCGGCATGAACCCAGCGCCTGTAATTCCCCACGACAAGCTATTGGATTTGCTGCTGGATGTCGTCTGCGTCGTCAACAAGGAGGGACGCTTTTTATCCGTTAGCGCGGCCAGCGAACGGGTGTTTGGCTATACGCCGGAAGAACTGATTGGCCGCACGGCCTTTGAACTGATCCACCCGGATGATCGTGAGGCCACCCGACAGATCGTCGAGCGCATCACCGCCGGCCAGCCCTCAAGCGATCACGAAAACCGCTACATCCACAAACAGGGCCACATCGTCCACATCATGTGGTCGACCCAATGGTTCGCAGCCGAACAGGTGCGCGTTGGCGTCGCCCGTGACATCACTGCGCGAAAACAGGCAGAAGCCAGACAGGCTGCGGTATATGCGGTATCGGCAGCGGCGCACTCGGCAGAAACCCTGCCCGCGCTTTATCAGCAGATGCACACTCTGATAGATCAGAATCTGCCCATCAAGGCCTTCTCCGTTGCACTCCATGATGCCGAGCGGGATCAGCTGAGTTTTCCATACCAGGCGGGTGATGGTCTGACAGCGCCTGCTCAAATTGCCGCCAGCCCGTTGCTGGAGCGCGCGATTCGCTCATATCCCCACTCCAGCCACAAGACAGAAAACAGCGGGCAACCGGATCAGCTCTGCATACCGCTGCTGCACGACGGCGCCCCCATTGGTGTACTCGTCGTGCAAGGCCGGCGGGGTAGTCCGGTCTTCAATGTACGGGACACCGAGTTTCTTCACTTTGTCGCCAGTCAACTGGCCACCGCCATCAGCCGGCACCGCGCCCATGAAAAACTCTCCTTCCTCGCCCAGCACGACCAGCTGACGCAGTTACCCAACCGCGCGCTACTGATGGATCGCTTGCAGGGTGCCCTGCTCCGCGCCCAGCGCACTAGCGGGCAACTGGCCGTGCTGTATCTGGACCTGGACAGCTTCAAGCAGATAAATGACACCTACGGCCATGGCGTTGGCGATCAGCTGCTGCAACAGGTCGCCGTCAGATTACGCCAGAGCGTACGCGAGTCCGACAGCTGTGGCCGCCTGGGTGGCGATGAGTTTGCGGTCTTGCTCGACAGCATTCGGCAACGGCAGGACGCCGCAAGCGTAGCGGAAGAGATCCTAAGCACGCTGGCGGCGCCCTTCCTGATTGAGGGACACACCCTGACCTGCACACCCAGCGTCGGCATCGCAGTCTACCCTGAGCACGGCCAGAACGAACGCCTGCTGATGCAGCACGCCGACAATGCGATGTACGCAGCCAAGCGCAACGGTGGCGCCGGCTACGCTTTCTCTCCAAACGCCCCAGCCTGACTCGCAAGAAAACCCAGTAGCGCCTCAACAACGGCCGCTGGCTGCTCCTGCTCAACCCAGTGCCCTGCCCCGTCAATCAGCTCACAACCGCGTAGATCGGTGCACACACGCTGGCGCATCGCATCCAGCGCGCCCGGACTCTGCCAGGTGCCCCAATCACTCGCCCCGGACATAAAGTAAGACGGCACGCTGATCTGCAGCCCGGCAAACAACAGCATCTCGGCCTGCGCGGCGGCGGAGCCCAGCATCCGATAGCACTGCAAACCGCCCTGCAGCCCGGTGTCGGCAAAGATAGCGGTGTAGACCGCTAACTCCGACTCGCTCAGCCATCTGCACTCAGCAATCTCGGTCTCAGACGGCATCTCGACAGCCACCGTTTCAGCAATCGTCTTGCCCTGCTCCATGATGTAGTAGGTGGGCATGCTGGCCAGATCGGCCGCACTCGCCGATGGCAGCGGCGCTGGCTGGTTGCCGGCCCAGTCGGCGCTTTTCATATGGAAGTAGGCGCGCAGAAAGTCGTGCAACCCCTGCTCACAGGACAGCATGTGCGCGTTGGCATCGGGCTGGCTGAAGTAGCGCTGATAATGCAGGCGCGGCGGCGTAAGGGCAGCCAGGTCGGCGTGCAGGCGCGCCGCCGCCTGCGCGCCGCCCTGCCCGTCGAAGCGATAATTCGGCGCCCCCGGATAAGGCGCACTCATCATTACCACCGAGCGGAATACATCCGGACGCGTCAACGCGCAGGTACCGGCCACCGGCGAGCCGATATCGTGGCCAACCACCGCCGCAACCGATTCGTAGCCCAACGCATGGACCAACCCCAGCGCGTCGCGCACCAGGTTGAGAAAACCGTACTGCCCGATGTCGCCCTGGTAGCGCGCATCGCCGCCCTCGGTCATGCCATAGCCGCGTTGATCCGGCGCAACCACGTGATAACCGGCCTCAGCCAGCGGCAACATCGCCTTGCGCCAGCTGAACGCCAGCTCCGGAAAGCCGTGCAGCAACAACACACACTCGCGGCCCGGCTGCTCAAAACCGGCCTCCAAAATGTGCACGTCAAGACCATTACCGTTGTTAACCTGACGGGAGCGGATACCGGGCGGCAATTGCGCCAGCATCGCAGCGCGGGCAGCGTCGCTGACCGGGCGGGCATTGAATTCGGGCATGGGGCCTCTTGTTGTTTTGCATGCGTAACGGAGCTAACACGCTAGCCAGCCGCACCCGACTGGTCAACCGTTAGTCCGAGCCCCCTCCAGCAACGCAAAAGGCCGAGTTGGAACTCGGCCCTCCCAGGGGCAAAACGGCGCGGAGTATCACCCTGGCCCAACTGCGGCAGCATCCATCCGGGAAGGCCGAGCTCCCGCTCGGCCAGCGCACCTGCCAGCAACCCAAAAGGCCGAGTTGGAACTCGGCCCTCCCAGGCGCAAAACAGCACGGAGTATCGCCCCGGCGCGACTGCGACAGCATCAATCCGGGAAGGCCGAGCTCCCGCTCGGCCAGCGCCCCAGCCTGCAACGCAAAAGGCCGAGTTGGAACTCGGCCTTCCCGAAGATCAGGCAGCCGCCAGATCAGACTCCGCCTCTGCCAGCATGGCAAACTCTTCGTCCGCCGACTTGGCGACCAGGTGCTTGCGGCTGTAGCCGAAGTAGTAGGCAGCGCCAATCACGAACAGGCCCATGGTGAAGAAGAAGGCGCGCGGGTCAAAGGCGTAGACGCCGGTCAGTGCGATCAACGACAGCACCAGCGCAACACCCGAGGTCACCACACCACCCGGCGTTTTGTAGGGGCGCGGCAGGTCGGGTTGTTTGACGCGCAGCAGGATGTGACTGAGCGCCATCAACGCGTAGGACACGGTCGCACCGACTACCGCCATGGCCAGCATCAGGTCGCCCTCGCCGCTCAAGGAGGCGATAAAACCGAAGATGCCGGGCACGATCAGCGCACGCGCCGGCACCTTGCGCTCGGTTGTCAGCGACAGCGATTTGGGCAGATAACCCGCGCGAGACAGCGCAAACACCAGGCGGCTGTAGCCATAGATGATCGAGAAGAACGAGGCGACCAGACCGGCCAGGCCCAACACGTTCACCAGGGTTGCCAGGCTGGCGTTACCGGTTGCGTTCAGTGCATCTACCAGCGGTACCGCGCTTTCGCCCATGGCTTGCGCGCCGGCAGCGCCCGGCACCAGCACCACGACCAGCAGCGCGGTAAACAGCAGAAAGACCATGGCACCGATGATGCCCTTGGGTACGTCCTTGCCCGGGTCTTTGGCTTCTTCAGCGGCCAGCGGCACGCCTTCAACCGCCAGGAACAGCCACATGGCAAACGGCAGCGCCGCCCATACGCCATACCAGCCCAGCGGCAGCATATCGCTGGCACCGGCGGCATCGGTCATGGCGATGTCGAACAGGTTGTTGATGTCAAAATGCATGATCAGCGCCACGCCAGTGGCAACGATGGCGAACACCGCCAGACCGCTGATCACCATCATCACCTTCAGCGCTTCGCCCACACCCGCCAGGTGAATGCCGACAAACACCAGATAGAAAATCGCGTAGACCCACGGCCCGTTAAAGCCGAGCAGCGCTTCTACCGCAGAGCCGATAAAGATGACGATGGCCGCCGGGGCCAGCGCGTACTCGATCAGCACCGCCAGGCCGGTCAAAAAGCCACCGGTTGGCCCCATCGCCTGACGGGCAAAGCTGTAACCGCCACCCGCTGCCGGAATGGCCGCCGACATTTCCGCCAGTGACAGCACCAGCGTCAGGTACATCAACCCCATGAGCACGGCGGCAATAGCAAAGCCCGCCCAGCCCGCCTGCGCGATGCCGAAGTTCCAACCGGCAAAATCGCCGGAGATAACATAGGACACGCCAAGACCGGCAAGCAAAATCCAGCCTGCTGTCCCGCGCTTGAGCTGCCGTTTGGCAAGGTACGCCTGATGATCGTTAGACATGAGAAAGCCTCAGTGATGTTGCAGTTGTGAATGACGCCTCCCCGACGTCATTCGGAAACCAGAAAATTGCGGCGGCTGCCGCCGTGTTCGATCACCGCGTCTTCGGTGCGGTCCTTGAGGTTCACCCCCGAGAGCTTCAGCCGCTGCGCCTCACGCAGCAGATACAGCGCCCGTTTGGCCCCCTCTGCGTGCGGCAAGCCGGCTGGACGCACGTTGGAAATACAGTTGCGTGAGGCATCGGTCAGCCCCGGTTTGGGTGCCCAGGTCAGGTACAGCCCAAGGCTATCTGGCGAGCTCAAGCCGGGACGCTCGCCTACCAGCAGCAGCACCGTGCGCGCGTTGAGCAAGGCGCCAACGCCATCGCCAATGGCAACCCGGCCCTGCTCGACCACCGTCAACGGTGCTAACGAGCAACCCGGCAGCTCGGTGCCCAGCAGGCCAACAAAGTGCTGTAAAAACGGCACGGCGTTCTGCGCGATCGCCCGGGACGACAAGCCATCCACAATGACCACGGCCAGATCACTGGGCTGCTCGCAGCCCAGCTCGACCAGCCGCTCGCGTGAAGCGTCGTCCAGTACACGTCCCAGGTCCGGGCGCTGCAGATACGTCATGCGGTCGACGGCCTGGCTGTGCAGCCGGATCGGCTCACCCAGTGCTGCCAATTGCGCATCGGCAGCCAGCTCAGCGCACAACGCGTCGGTATCCAGCGGCAGATGCACGGCATCACGGGCTTGGGCGTGCGACAGCTGAAACGCCAGCAGCTCGCTGGTCGGCAAGCTGATACCGGCGCGGCCCAGGCCAATACGTGCATCGGTAAATTCACGTAGCCGACGCCAAGGGTTCTCGACCACCGCGCCCGGCTTGCTGCCGGGCTTGTCGCCGGATGCGCTCATGCTCGGCCTCCCGGCAGCGCCTTGAGTGACCGGGCGAAAGGCTCGGGCAGCGCGTCGTGCAGAATGTGACGGTCGGCGTCGCGCATGATCTGCATGCGCGTCAGCCACTGCTCAAACTCTGGCGAAGGTCGCAGCCCCAGCGCACGGCGCGCGTACAGCGCATCGTGGAATGAGGTGGTCTGGTAATTGAGCATGATGTCGTCCGAGCCCGGGATGCCCATGACGAAGGAGCAGCCCGCCACACCCAGCAGGGTCAGCAGGTTATCCATATCGTTCTGGTCGGCTTCGGCGTGGTTGGTGTAGCAAACGTCGCAGCCCATCGGCACGCCGAGCAGCTTGGCGCAGAAGTGATCCTCCAGCCCGGCGCGGATGATCTCCTTGCCGTCGAACAGATACTCCGGGCCGATAAAGCCGACCACGGTGTTGACCAGCAGCGGCTTGAACTTGCGCGCCACCGCGTAGGCGCGGGCCTCGCAGGTCTGCTGATCCAGGCCGTGGTGCGCGTTGGCCGACAGCGCACTGCCCTGCCCGGTCTCGAAGTACATCACGTTGTTGCCGGCGGTACCGCGCTGCAAACCCAGGGCCGCCTGCTGCGCCTCGGCCAGGGTCGCCAGGTTGAAGCCAAAGCTGCTGTTGGTCGCCTCGGTGCCGCCAATCGACTGGAACACCAAGTCCACCGGCGCACCGGCGTCGATGCACTCGATGGTGTTGGTCACGTGGGTCAACACGCAGGACTGGGTCGGGATCTCGTATTTCTCGATCACCTCGCCCATCAGCTTCATCAACTTGATGGCCTGCGCCACGTTATCGGTAGCAGGGTTGATACCAATCACCGCATCGCCGTTACCGTAGAGCAGCCCGTCGAGGATGCTGGCGGCGATGCCGTTGACGTCGTCGGTCGGGTGGTTGGGCTGCAAACGGGTGGACAAGCGGCCGGGCAAACCGATGGTGTTGCGAAAGGCCGTGGTCACATGGCACTTCTTGGCAACCAGAATCAGATCCTGATTGCGCATGATCTTGCTCACTGCCGCCGCCATTTCCGGGGTCACCCCGGCGCGGATCGACTGCAGTACTTCCGGGGTGGCGTGGTCGCTCAGCAACCAGTTGCGAAAATCCCCGACGGTCAGATGCGATATGGGCGCAAAGGCCGCCGCATCGTGCTCGTCGATGATCAGGCGGGTAATTTCATCCGCCTCATAGGGCACCAACGCCTCGTTCAGAAAGGTCTTCAGTGGTACCTCGGCCAGCGCCATCTGCGCGACCGCGCGCTCTTCGGCAGACAGCGCAATAACGCCGGCCAGCCGATCACCGGAGCGCTGCGGCGTAGCTTTGGCCATCAACTCGGCCAGATCGCGGAAGCCGAAAGTTCGGCTGCCCAGCGTGTAGCGGTAGGTGTAGGTCATAGTGTTATCTCGGGCATGCAAATTGCTGCGAATCAGCACGCAGGCACGGCTGATCAAACGAACCAATGCGAGGGCCGTTCCAGCGCGCTATCAAGATTTGGCAAAGCTGATTTTTGCCTCAAGAATCAGACTACTGGCAGCAGCCAAAACCCGAAGGCCGGGTTAGCATGCCGCCCTCAACCCACGCGAGCGCTCGCCCATGCAGCAGACCACCGAGCAAAGCGCACCAGGACGGAGCACCCGTGAGGCACAGGATGCCGACGAACACGCCCACAACCTGACCAACTGGCAGCAGGAGTACGACCAGTTGAGCGGCGGGCGTTTTTATGGGCGCATAGACGAAGTGGCGCTGGACGGCTGCCAGCTGTTCAAGGAGCACACCAACCGCGCCCTGAGGCAGCAATGCAACGTATGGAAGGACGCCCTGTGGATCGGCATCCCGGCGCGTGCATCAGACTGCCGCATCAACGGCCTCAGCGTCGGCACCGACCAATTGATGTGCCGCCCGGGCGGCCGCGACTTTGAACTGATGACGCCCGACGCCTTCGACATCTACGGCATCGTCATCCGGGAAGAAACCCTGCTGAGCGCCGCCGAGCGCGAAGCGCGCGTACTCGATCTGCAATCACTCGAACACAGCCCACGGCTGACCGTGCCGCAGGCCCAGCTTGACCAGGTGCGCAGCCTGCTGGAACAGGTGCTCTACCGTGACGCCCAGGGGCTGGACAGTGAACACCAGCAGCAGCTCGCCAGCCAGGCCCTGCTGCAGCTGGTCACCAACGCCGCGCAACCGGCTGCCGCGCCCAGCTACGCGCACCGGCGCAAGGTGGTCGAGCAGGTAAAACGCTATCTGGCAGAACACCCGGACGCGCCGCTGAGCATCCCCGAACTCTGTGAGCGCGTACACGTCAGCCGCCGCACCCTGCAGTACAGCTTCGAGAGCATTCTTGGCATCAGCCCGCTGCAGTTTCTGCGCAGCGCCCGCCTCAACCAGGTACGCCGCGCCCTCAGCGAGCCGCAGCAAAATAGCCCCATCGCCAGCATCGCCGCAGAGCGCGGCTTCTGGCATCCGGGGCAGTTTGCGCGGGATTACAAAGCGTTGTTTGGGGAGAATCCGTCGGAGACGGTAAAACGGAGCAGATAAGCCAAGGCCCGGCTCACTCCGCTGCGGGCTCGGCGAGCAGGCGCCTGATTCTCGGCTGCAAAAACCAGATGCCAATCGGGATAAAGATAAAGGCCAGCGTTGCCCAGCCTCTGGAGCGTTGAGCCTCAAACGCGGCCGCCTCACAGGCCACCAGCTTTTGCGCAACGTGCTCGCTGACGGCGTACAACAAGGCAAAGGTGAGCAGCAGAAGCACCCAGGCAAGCTGCACATTTTCCGCAGACGACGCCCCCATCATCACTAGCTGCGACAGCAAAAACGCCACCAAAATCGCAGAAAAGGCACTCTCGCGTTGCGCAGAGCGAAAACCGCAGCGCCGCCCCAGATCAACATTCAACTGATATAGCCAGGCCAGCTGCAACGCCGTGGTCAGCACCGCAGCCAGCTGTACGATAAAGGTCTCGACCGTCGAGCTACCCAGCAGCCCATCCAGCAACCACCACACGCCAAAGAACAGCACAAACAGCATCGCCGCTGACGCGCCGTACAGCTTCCTCAAACTCACACCCACTCCTTATTTAACAGCGTTTCTGTACTGCGGGCTGCCGGCAACCTGTTTGCGCCCCACGTAGAAGAACATGCCAGCGGTAATGCCGAGCAGCGGCAGCCCGGTGGCCGCAATCAGCGTCCAGAGCTCAACCAGCGCACCAAGAAAAGACACCTCGTCAGTCGCCATCACCCACGCCGTACCACCCAACAGCCCGCCCAGCCCCACGGCCAACACCAGACTCACAAGATACGCCAGCAATCCCCCAAGCTGCGCCACCGTCACCCCGCCGGGCCGGCTGAGCATCACGCAATACACCAGCGAGATAACACTCGCGCCGCCAAACAACCCCGCCACCAGACTGTTGGCCTGGTACGACCAGTCGTTATTCACCAAGCCCCACAGCGCAGCAATGCCGCTCGCGATGGCAACACAGCACATCAGCCCAACATTAAAGCGATACATCAACCATCCTTTGTGTCGATACCTCGTTAATCCAGAGTCGGCAGACGCATAGCGTGGGCAATCACGGCCACCTTATCCCTGACGGTCATCGCTACAACCAACCCTGTTCACGGGCAAAGGCTATGTCCTGCTGCTTTTTAAGGCGTTTTTCATTGTCTTTTTGCAGCGCGGCATAACGCGGATGCTGGGCAAAATACGGCCCCAGCAGGCCGTCTTCATGGGTAAAGGCCATGGTCCAGGCCATGTTTTCCGGAAACACGTACACATCCTGGCCAGTGAGGTTGTCTGGGCGCAGATCAGTCAGCATTGCCGGCTCACCGTCATTAGGCAAAATGATATAGCGCGCCGCCACGTGCGAGGCGTACGCCTGCATCGCCGCCCGCCCCTGCAAGGCCGGATAGCCGCCACCGCTGAAGATATGCCACTTGTAGGCCTTGGTATTCAGGCCCTGACCGTTGCGGCAGAACACCTCCAGCCAAGCGCGCTCAATGGCTTTTGACTCATCCCGGTCGAACGTCTTCAGCACCTGCCCCGGCGCTATTTCGTCGTGATCCACAGAAACTCTCTTATCCCTTTAACAGGCGTCCAATAAACTATTGGATTACTCATCCAAGCCTTTTGCCGCTAATGACCCGCTTACCTCATCCGGCACCAAAGGCACCGCCCGACCCAATGAGCTCGCTAATTTAGAGACCTACGGCAAATAGGCTCAGCCACTGTTGATCTGACAACTCTGCTGCCTACGTCTTACCCTTCGTGCCTCGTATAACCGGGAAAACAGAAAAGCCAGCCCGAAAAGCCCTACGCCTATCAACCAACCGAAGGTTCGTAATAGCCAGGAGATAGACCAATACAGCTCCTCGTCACTCCGCATAACGTAGCCAATGGAATCAAAGGCATCAGCACCAACAGCCGGAGAAAAAAGTAGCGCCAGAAATACCTCGGAGTGATAACTGAAAATGCCATATCCGATTGCCGCCCCCACCAAGGCGCAGATCAGCAACACCCCAAGCGAAAACCGGCTCCAGCAGAGCAAAAGGATGCTGAGAAAGACATAGATCACCAACAACGCAGCTAACATTCCCAGCATCACGCCTCCACTCCATAGGGTTAAATCTTCCAGTTGAACGTCAGCCATTGATACTTAAAATCGTGCTCAAATTACCAGCACTATTGGTCTGCCGAAGACGGCGTAATACGGCCATCGCTGAAGCGGCGCATATACGGCAGCAGCACACGCTCATCGCCCTCAGGCTGCTTGGCGATGATCATGCCTTGATCACCGTCGCGGTGGTTAGGGCCGCAGCTGCTGAATACGTACTCCAGCAAAAAGTGCTGCCCCTCATGCACCTCAACCCCAGAGGTAGTAACTACCTCGACAATCTCTGCCCTCGCCCGCCCGCGACCCACCTCAGACAGCACAACACGCGCAATCACATCTGCCTCAAGCGGCGGCTCAGGCAGGGCTTCAAAAAACAGCGTATTTTCAAGGACATGCCCCCTGCAGGCGTGCACAGGCAGCGCGAGAAAGCAGACGACAAACGCGATCAGCAAACGCATGGTTCCCTCCACGGGTCAGTAGTCTTGCCCATTGCCAGCTTTGGCGGCGGCTCACCAGCGGAGTAACCCCAGCGGCAACCAGACTGCAGCCAGTACACACAACTGGTAGTAGGCCAACCGATAGGGGTGCGCCCAGGCCCCGGTATAACCTATCGCCAACGCCGTCGCGCTCACAAAGACTACGCTCACCAGCACGGCCGCGCGCACCGCAAACCTGGGCAACGCCAGCACCACCAGCCCCTCAAGCACAGACAGCACAACAAACCCGGCGCTCCACAGCCACAGCGTCAGCCCCCAACTGTAGCCACCTCTAAACGCCCTGCCTGCCCCATCGGCAACCAGGTGGCCAAGGCTGTACAGCGCCACAAGCATAAACAGCCGCAGTAGCGGCTGTAGCAATAGCAGGTGTAGCGGGCGCAAGGTCATGGGGCGTCTGAGTCTCGTTTTGTATCACCGTGCCCGGCACCGCCAACAGCGGTCAACGGCTGGCCTCCAGACGAGCAACGCAGGCGACAGATGGTCGAGCCAACCTGTGCCCTACTCGTCACTGACCGGCTTGAGCGCGTAGGCCTTGTAGGTTTCTACAAATTCCTTTGCTGCGGCCAGCGTGTCCGGATACGGCACCGACTCCAGCGAATCGCGCGTTGGGCGTATCTTCTGAAACCGAAAGCCGTGCTCAAAGAGATAGGCCACCTTCTCCCACTGCTTCAGGTCATTCTTTCTCGGCGCCTTGAAGTGGCGGCCAAAATTGTAGGCCGCTCCACCGCACTCAGGGCACACAAGCTGACCAGGGCAACCGTCCGCCAGATCGAACTCGCGCTTGAAGGATTTGCGGCAACCCAAGCAGGCAAAGGCCATGTTATAGGGTGTGGGCATAAAGCCTCCTGCTACGGCGCCCCGAGGGGCCAGCCTTGGTGCCTGTTTAAACGGAGAACACGATCTTGTTGCGATCCAGATCGCGGATGTAGGCAGAGTATTTGGGGCCGCGCTGGCCTGGCTCTCCCTCGCAGCTGCCGCCCAGGGTCAGGGCTTTGGCATGCAGGCGGTTAACTTCATCAGCAGAGCCCACATTCAGCCCAATCATGGTGCCGTTGCCATTGGTGGCCGCCTCGCCGTTAAACGGCTTGGCCACGGCAAAGGCAAAGTCCGGCCCCTGCCAAAAGGTCATGCGGTCGGTTGCCAGCACCTGACTGAGGCCGGTGCCGTCGAACAGCGCGTTGTAAAAACTTACCGCGGCGTCCATGTTGTTGGTGCCGAGCACGCAATAGTCCAGTTTCATATCAATAACGTCCTTTTCTCTTTTGTTAAATACGCAGGAATACCTGAGGCCGCAGCACCGGCATCACATCTGACGAGCGGCCTAAATTGAGTGAGCGATCAAGACACAACCGCTGCGTCCCCCCTCGCCCTGAGCGCAGGTCAGCGCAAGGACCGCCCTCATTGGCTTAATTGCTGTACCTCACAACAACTTTCCACTGAGTTCTTTGACGCAGTGCTCCGCCGCCACTTGAAGCTCGCGCTTCAAACCCGCTGCGTGGTAACCCACCAACTGTTGATAGGAGGGTGATGTGGATGATTGTTCAGGAACGCGAGCACAAAAGGCCTCCGCGATGACTTCTTCCTTATGCAAATCAATCAGCCGAGCCTTGACGCTGTAAATGACCCTGTAGTTGTCCCAATCAGAGGGGAAGTACCCAAAGCTCCAATTGATAGTTCTAACATCAAGGGCAAAATCTTGATCGGCATGCGTCGCAGATAGGTAGTCGATGTCATCGTCACTGCTCGGAACCGACAACGGCACAAGCTTCATATTTCGGAGCATCGCCAGTTGTTCTGCGATTTCTTGGCCGATAAAAGCTGCGGGATCGTCCACATCGTGCTTTCGAATGATCTCGTTTCCTTCGCTTATCATCATGACTGCACCCACAACGGGAACCACCATGTTTCCTGCGGTCATGGCGGCGAAATCCGGCTTGTCGCTGGTGGTAACAACCAAGGATTTCTCATGCAATGAGCTGGACTTTTCATCGTCAAGCTTGAGCGTTGCGGTACTCATGCAACCAGTCAGTAAGGTCACGTAGACGACCAAGGAAATACGTCCAAACATCGATACTGCTCCCTGTAAAATGCTGACGCGCACAGGACAGCGCACAACAGCGACCTCTAGGCCAGAGGTACGTATGGGGGCCATCCGTGGACTCATAAACTGGCTTAACGCCAGGCGACGACGTTAATCGCATATCTGCGTCAGGTAAAGCGGCTTGCCCACCCCGTGCCGCAGATTGGGCATAAGAGGGATATGGTAAAGTGGCCGCTTAATTCCACCAGGTAACCCCCATGCTTATATACATTTTCATCGCCTGCGACCGGCTGGATGAAAAGCAGGAAAAACAGCTCAAACAGACCCTGCCAGCTCTGCAAGCCGCGCTGCAAACCTACGTTGAAGAAAACGAAGCCAACCG
>MDTG01379110.1_pt1 | contig 13279 bp, 14 predicted proteins | sample 811421 | NCBI WGS metagenome assembly MDTG01 (sample SAMN05326645, study PRJNA326480) | marine metagenome | isolation source: seawater | place: Pacific Ocean: South East | collected 2011 | reverse complement strand
ACGTTGATAGGCTGGGTGTGGAAGCGCAGTAATGCGTGCAGCTGACCAGTACTAATAGCTCAATTGGCTTGATTTATGCACTGAAAAAAATTTTTAATAACTAGAATTGTATATTTCTCAACTTATCCATATAAATAAGACAGTTTAATGAAAAAGAAAAAAAATATTCTTAATAAAATTTCAACTTCAAGATGGAATGAAAGTGAAAAAAAATTCTATCAATCTTATAAAGATTTATATGAAAAAAATAAAGATAACTTTTTCAACAATTCTTTTTTCAATACTCACAGAGTAGAATTTGCAAGAAGTCTTTTTAGAATTAAAATTTACGAATTGGTTAAAAATGTTAAAGGTTCTATAGTCGAGCTAGGTACCTATAAAGGTAATAATTTGATGCTATTCTATCATCTTATGTTAGCATTAGAACCTACAAACTATGAAGATAAGATAATAGGATTTGACTCGTTTAAAGGATTTACAAACATTGATAAGAAAAAAGACAAAGGAATTTCCTCTAAAGATTTCTCAGAAGCAGATTATTCTTTTTTAAGAGAACTTATAAATATCAATCAAACAAACGATGTTATTAAACACATACCTAAGGTTGAGATTATTAAAGGAGATGCTGTAAGAACAATACCAAAATACGTAAAAGAAAAGAAAAGCTTAATTGTCAAACTTCTCTATTTAGACTGCCCCTTATACAAACCAACTTTAACAGCATTAAAAAACATATATCCTCTTATACCATCAGGGGGAATAGTAGCTTTTGATGAATTAGGAATGGAAAAATGGGGAGGAGAAACTTTAGCTTATAAAGAATATTTTAAAAAAAGTAATATTGAATTAAAAAAGTTTTATTTTGAGCCATCGGCATCATATTTTATAAAAAAATAATAAAGAGTGACAAAAAAATTTACAAATATTATTCAGGCAGAGCGCATTGCAAAAAAATTAATAAGAAAAGGAACTTTTAACTGGCTTGTATCAGGTGCAGAAGATGGACATACATGTAATTGCAATATTGAGGATTTAAAAAAAATTAAAATAATACCTAGAATATTAACAAAAAATAAAAATTTAAAGTTGTCTTCAAAAATCTTTAATGAAGAAATAAAGAGTCCTTTAATACTATCTCCAATGGGACACCAGACACAATTTAATAAATTAGGAGAATATGCTACTGTAGCTGCTTTAAATAAAATTGGTCATTTAGGATTTTTTAGTACTCAAGGAAGAATAAGATTTAGTGAATTAAGAAAAAGAAACCCAAAAGCTAAACTAATTTATCAAATATTCCCTTTTGGGAATAAAGACTGGATATTGAAAGAAATAAGACAGGCCGAGAAATATAAAAGCATGGCATTAAGTTTTTGCTTTGATGCTCCTGTAAGGTCGCATAGGTATTTAGATAGAGAGTCAAATTATGATGCTAGAAAGTATGGAATTGGAGAACCAATTAGTCAAGACCCTTCTTTAGCATTAAATTATGATTGGGAATTTTTAAGATGGATTAAATCTAAAACAAAATTAAAAATAATTCCTAAAGGATTAATTTCGATTGATGATATTATTTTATCCATAAAATATGCAAGTGATGCCTTGTGGATCTCAAATCATGGAGGCAGAATGTTTAATTCAGGAATTTCTGCTACTAGTGTGCTAATTAATTTAAGAAAAAAAACAAAGGTAAAAATTCCTATTATAGTTGATGGAGGAGTAAGAAAGGGTACAGATATAATTAAATATATGTGTTTGGGAGCAAATTTTGTTGGGATTGGAAGACCTGCTATTTATGGATTGATAATAGATGGACAAAAAGGAGTAGAAAAAATATTCTCTATTTTAATTCAAGAACTCAAAAGTGCTATGTTAAACGGTGGTTTCATGTCCATAAAAGATATGGACTTTAAAAGATTAAATATAAGTGAAAAAATATAAAACTATTTGTATTATACCCGCAAGAGGTGGGTCGAAAGGTTTAAAACTTAAAAATTTAAGAAAATTAGATGATAAACCACTTTTATATTATCCTATAAATGCAGCAATCAAAAGTGGTGTTTGTGATCATGTATTTGTATCTACTGATAGTCCTAAAATTGCAAAAGCGGCAAAAAAATATGGAGCAAGAGTTCCTTTTTTGAGAAAACCAAAATATTCAGGTGATAGAGTAACAACAGAGTCTACTCTACAAAATGCATTATTAGAATATGAAAAAAATCAAAACATTAAGTTTGATATTTGTGTATTTTTAACTTGCACAAATGTTTTTAGAAAAATTGAATGGATTAAGTATGCTGTAAATTTTTTAAAAAAAAACAAAGATATAGAAAGTGTATTTTCAGTTCATCATTTGTACAAACATTTTTGGCATTATAAAAAAGGGAAACCCTCAAAAATTTTACCATGGATGAAAACTTATACATCTAGACAAATTGCACCTAAATTGTTCAGGGAAGATACTGGTTTAACTTGTGCTTCGAGATCTGATTTATGGAGAAAAGGAAAAAGAATAGGAAAAAAAGTACATTTTATAATTAATACAGACTCAATTACTGGTGTTGATATCCATAATCAAATGGATTTAGAAATGGCTAATTTTTTAATAAAATATTTAAAAAAAAAGAAAATTAGATATTTTTAGATATATGAAACTCAATAGAAAAACGGCCATTGTCCTTTTTGCTTATAATCGACCATCACATTTAAGAAGAGTGTTAATTTCTCTTGAGGATTATAAAATTCAGAAAGTTTACGTTTTTATTGATGGTGTAAAAAATAATAGAGATAGAATTTGTCAGAAGGAAATTGACTTTATGTTAAAGACGAATAAAAAGATAAAATTTAAAATATACAAAAGTTTAAAAAATAAAGGTCTTGCAAAATCGATTGAAAATGGAGTTAGCAAACTTACTAAAAAATATGATAGATTAATTGTGCTAGAGGATGACTGTATTCCAAGAAAAGAGTTTTTTAGTTTTTCAAATCAAGCTTTAGAAATATTTAAAAATGAAAAAAATATAGGTGCAATTTGTGGATATCAGTTTCCTCAAATTAATAAATATAAAGAAAATTTTTTAAAGACTTATTTTACAAAAAATTTTAATCCATGGGGTTGGGCAATATGGTCCTCTAGTTGGAATCAATATATTAAAGAAAGAAAAAGTATTAAAATTGATAAAATCAATTCAAAACTTTTATTAAAATTGTCTAAAATAATTAAAAACAAAAATAAAGTTTGGACATTGAAATTTATGATTTATAATTTTTTAAAATCAAATTTATTTTTATATCCATCAAAGTCCTTGATTAAAAATATTGGATTTGATGGAAGTGGAATAAATTCTAAATCTACCTTTGAATTCAATACTATTTACTCTTCAAGCAAAAAAATTATTTTTAAACGAGAAATTAAGATAGATAAAAAAATATCTGAAAAGCAATCAAAGATAATATATAAAAATCTAAAACTATTTTACTGATGAATATAGCTATAGTTGGATTTGGAAATGCTGGTAAAAATTATTGTAATTTATTATTAAACAATAGGGAAATTGAAACAATTTATATTATTGATGATAAGGTCAGGAAAAAAGATAAAGAGAATATCAAATTTACTACTTTCGAAAACATTAAGAAAAATAAAATTTATATTGATTATGCCTTTATATGCTCACCTTCTGGACTGCACTTTAAACATGCAAAATTTTTTTTAAATTTAAAAGCAAATGTTCTTATTGAGAAGCCGTTTGTTTTGAATTTAAATCATGCTAATGAATTAATTAGACTCTCAAATAAATTTAAAACTAAGTGTTGGACTGCATTGCAAAATAGACACAATCCATCAACAATTGAATTTAGAAAATATATTAAAAATAATAAGGTTGGTAAGATTAGCTTAGTTGATTGTTCAATGTATTGGAGAAGAGATAAAAAATACTATTCTAATGGCTGGAGAGGTAAATATAAAATGGACGGCGGTGTATTGAGTAATCAAGCTATTCATCTATTAGATATTTTGATAAATACTTTTGGTGAAATAGAAAAATTTAATGTTTTGGCTGGATTTAATAAGAAAAAATTAGAAGCAGAAGATTTGATTTCTATTATTTTTTTACATAAAAATGGTATTTTTTCATCTTTAAAAGCTACAACTAGAGCAAATGACGATTATAAATCAGCAATTGATGCAATTGGTGATAAAGGAAGGTGTTTAGTAAGTGGCATTAGCTTAAATACATTTAATATCTATAAAGATGGAAAACCTATTAAAATTAAAAAATATTCTGAAAAATATAAATTAGGTCTTGGACCTATAAGTGGCATGGGTTTTGGTCATAAAAAGATTTTAGATGAATTCTTAAATCAAAGAGTATCATCGCAAAATCTGGAGATTAAAAAAAATACATATGTATTAAAATTAATTCATTCGATATATAATGCCGTCCAAAAAAAAAAAAATTATAACAAAGTAAAAAACATCAATAGTGAATTAGGTCTCAATGAAAAAAAATAATATTTTTATATCGAAATTAACAAATAAGCAGCCCACCAAAGATATTACGGCTGATGATATAAAATATAAGTTAAAGAAAGTTACTTCAAAAAAGAATTTGATCTCAGTTAAAGTCTCAAAAGATATTATATTTTCAAAAAAAAATATTCCAATTATTGCAGGACCAAATGGTGTTGAAAGTAGAAAATTAATTTTTACTGTTGCAAAATATTTAAAAAAGCAAGGGGTTAAAATATTACGTGGACATGCATACAAACCTCTTACTTTTCCATACAGATCTAAACAATACAACGAAACAATGGGTCAAGGAATGGACTGGTTAGATGAAGTGAAGAGACATGTGGGGATGAAAATAGTAACCGAAGTAACAGAAATACAATATTTGGATAGAATCAATTTAACTGCAGATATACTTCAAATTGGATCAAGAAATATGCAAAATTTAGAACTTCTTAAAGAAGTTGCGAAAATTCAAAAACCAATAATTTTAAAAAGACATTTTGGTGCAAGTTTGAGAGATTTATTAGGTGCAGCAGAACATATATTGGTAGAAGGAAATAAAAATATTATATTATGTGAAAGAGGTATTTCTACACCTCATACACATCGAGAAACATCAAGGTTTATTCTTGATATTCAAGCTATACCTGCTCTAAAAGAATTGATTAATTTTCCAGTCATATCTGATCCATCTCACGCAACATTTTGGGCACCATGGGTAGCACCTTTAGCTTATTCATCGATTGCTGCAGGTTGTGATGGATTAATTATTGAGATGCATCCAAACCCTCCAAAATCAGCGGTAGATCCACTGCAACCTTTAAATTTTGCTCAATTTAAAGAGTTTATTCAAAAATCAAAAAAATTTGCAAAGATTTTAAATAGAAACATAATTTAATGTACTGCCACATAATAGGATTTCCTCTAAATAAACCAAGGTCAGTAAAAATTTGGAGAAATTTTTTCAAGAAAAGAAAAAAAAAAATTACAATGACTGCCAAAGAGATACCACCAAGTGAATTAAAAAATTTTTTTTCAAAAATTAAAAGCGATAAATTATTTAAAGCTACTGCAATTACAATGCCATACAAAGAAAAAGTAATTAAATTTATTAAATATGGAAATATTATTTCACGTCAGGCAAAAAGTATAAATTTGATTATAAAGAATAAAAATTCACTTATTGGATTCAACACAGATGTTGAGGGAGCAATTCAAACAGTTAAATTAGTCAAAAAAAAAAATATTATGGTTTATGGTATAGGCGGTACTGGAAAATCAATATTGAGAGTTTTTTTAAATAGATATAAAAAATCAAATTTTCAACTTGTTAGTTCAAAAAAAAATTTTGAATTTACAAAAAAAAAGAATGTTAATTCGTCAAAAAAAATTGTAAATGAAAAATTAAAAGATATTGATCTATTTATAAATTGTAGCCCGCTAGGAAGTGATCTTAAAAAAAAATTTAAAAAGAATTCGCCATTATCAGAAAATCAAGTTAAAATGTTAAAAAATACCTGTGTTGTATTTGATATTGTTTATAGTCCAAGTTTGACACTGCTTGGAAAATATTGCAAAAAAAGTGATATAAAATTTTTAAATGGTTTAAAAATGAATACAATTCAAGCTAATAATGCTCTTAAAAGAATTTTAAAATACAAATAATGCCTAAAAACTCAAACTTTGGTTATACATTTTCTATCCTCTTTTTTTTAATTTTTATATTTATTTATTTCTATTTTCAAAAATTGAGCATTATTATTTTAACTTTTTCTGTAATATTTCTTGTGGCTTCAAAATTTTTTGAAAAAGTTTTGTATTACCCTAATTATTTATGGTTCAAATTTGGTATTTTTTTATCAAAGTTTTTTTCACCAATTATTTTGCTTATTTTATTCATATTTATATTTATTCCATTAGGTTTTGTATTAAATATTACTAATTTTAAAAAAAAACCAATAAATACAAACTGGAAAAAATCGACATTTCAAAATTTATCTGATAATCAATTTTAATCATGTGGAATATTTTTAAAGAATTGATAGTTTTTTCATTAAAGAGAAAAAAATATTGGATGCTTCCTTTATTGCTAATTCTATTTTCATTAGGAATTATTTTTATTGTTGGTCAAGGTTCAGCGCTTTCACCTTTCATATATACAATATTTTGATATTAAAGTGTTTCTTAAAAATTTAGATAAGATAAACGGAATATATGTGAAAGACCTAGACGATCTTACTGCACAAAAAATTTCAAATTTCTATAAACAAAATCCATTTCCAAATTATTCAATTGACGATAATAAAAGCTCTATTCTTTCTAAAGGTAATAATAATATAATAGCTAAAGAGATAAAAAATAAAATTGGTTTAAATAAAAATGTAATAGAGGTTGGTGCTGGCACTTGTCAAATGTCAAATTATTTTGCAATAGGGACCAATAATAAAGTTGTTGCTTTTGATGCAACAATTAAAAGTTTAGAAGTTGGATATAATTTTTCTAAAAACAATCATATAGAAAATATCCAATTTGTTAATGGAGATATTTTTGATGATATTTTTGAAAAAAATTATTTCGATTTAGTTTGGTGTAATGGTGTACTGCATCACACTCAAAACCCTCAAGGAGCATTTGATCAAATTTCAAAGATATTAAAACCTGGGGGACTTATTGTTATAGGTTTGTATAATTATTATGGAAGATTTAGAACTCACTTTAGAAGAAAAATTTTTACATTTTTAGGAAATAAATTAGGAAGAGGATATTTAAAATTATTCGATCCAACATTAAGAAACATGAAAAAAAGCCAAGAGGCTATTGATGCTTGGGTACAGGATCAGTATATTCATCCAGTAGAATTTACTCATACTTTTAGTGAAGTTTTTTCATGGTTTAAAAAAAATGGTATCCAACCTGTTTATACTTTGCCATCAGTTAATACTAGCTATTTACAAGATGATTTTAATGAATTTCAAATTATAAAAAGGAGAGACAATTTTGATAAAATCAATGATATTTTGATACAAATAAACATGATATTTAGTGATTTAGGGAGTGATGGAGGACTTTTTATAGTTGTGGGAAAAAAATGCTAATTTTTAATAAAAAAATTGATCTGTTATTTATAAATTTTCCAATAATATTTCCAATAATTTATTGTATTATTTTATATGCTTTTCCAAGTTTTGAAAATTTATTAATTTTTACAACTTTGTTTCTTTTGGCAGAGCCTCATTTTGCAGCAACATTTCCAATTTTTTTTAACAGAATAAATAAAGATTATATAATAAAAAAAAGATTATCATTAATCTATGGAAGTATTTTAATTGTAATCTTTAGTATTACCGGTTTTTTTTATTTCAGAGATTTATTTTTAATCATATTTTATTTTTTTAATGTTTTTCATGTCACAAGACAAAGTGTAGGTATAAGTAATTTATATAAAAAGAATGAAATTGACTTCATATTTCAAAGTAACATAATTTATTTTTATAATATTCTTTTTCTGACTATAGGATATCTTAGATTTTATAGCCAAAGTTTAAATATTGATATTTTAAATTTAAATTTAATTGTTATTTCATCGATAGTTTTAGTAGTTTTTATTTTTAGTTTTATTTCTAAATCACTGAAATCAACATTAACAATGTTGACAGGAATTTTAATTTTTTATCCCGTTTGTTTTGTTGAAAATCCCGTTCACGTCATATTAATGGGTGTTACAATGCATTATAGCCAATATTTATTTATCACTCACAAGGTTGATAAAGGTAGAAATAAATTTGATCAAATTAACGTTAAAGATTCTATATCAAATTTTTTTAAATCTAAATATTTTATCTTTATATTAATCTATGCTTTCTTTATGACTTTATTTTCATTAATTGGTAAAAGTATAAGTGAAAATTTATATTTTCTTCTATTAATTCCTATCACTGGTCAAATGTTACATTTTTATATCGACTCTTTTATTTGGCGTTTTAGTGATGAACACAATAGAAATGTGACGTTAAAACATTTACTTAATAGATGAAATAGATGACAACAATATTAGGTATATCTTGTTATTACCACGATAGTTCTGCATCATTAATTAAAGATGGAGAAATTATTGCAGCTGTTCAAGAAGAAAGATTCACAAGAGTCAAACATGATAATAGATTTCCAAAAAATTCTGTTGAATATGTATGTAGAGAAGGGGGACTTAAATTAAATGATATAGATTATATTGTTTTTTATGAGAAACCCTTTTTAAAATTTGAAAGACTTTTAGAAACATATTTGAAGAATGTGCCAAGGGGATTTTTATCTTTTTTAAAATCTATGCCTTTATGGATTAAAGAAAAGATATTTCAAAAAAAAATTATTTTAGAGGAGCTACAAAAAATTGAACCTATTTTTAAACTGAAAAATAAGTTATTGTTTTCATCACATCATTTAAGTCATGCTAGCAGCGCTTTTTATCCTTCGCCTTTTGAAAAATCTTTGATCCTCACATTAGATGGAGTAGGTGAGTGGGCCACAACTACTATAGCAGTTGGTGATAATAATAAAATTGAAATGAAAGAGGAAATTATATTTCCAGATTCTTTAGGGCTAATTTATAGTGCGTTTACGTACTATTGTGGTTTTAAAGTAAATGATGGGGAATATAAATTAATGGGGCTCGCACCTTATGGTGAACCAAAATATAGTGAAATTATAAAAAAAAACTTATTAAAAATATACGAAGATGGATCAATTAAAATAAATATGAAATATTTTTCTTATGATGTAGGTCTAACAATGACAAATAACAAATTTGAGAAACTCTTTAAAAATAAAAGACGAGATCCTAAAAATCAAATTTCAAAATTTTATATGGATATGGCTGCCTCTGTGCAATCAGTTCTTGAAGAAATTATGATAAAAATTTGTAAATATATAAAACAAAAATATAAAATTGAAAATTTATGTCTTGCAGGTGGAGTTGCTTTAAATTGTGTGGCTAATGGAAAAATTGTAAAAGAAAAAATTTTTAAAAATATTTGGGTTCAGCCAGCATCTAGCGATGCCGGAGGTTCATTGGGGGCTGCCATGTTAGTTTGGTATGAATATTTAAAAAATGCGAGAGAAATTGATAATTCAGATGAAAATGACTTAATTGATAATATGAAAGGATCTCTTCTTGGACCAAAATATTCAAATGATTATATTAAAAAGTTTTTAGACGATAATAAAATTAAATATGAATTTTATAATGAGGATATCCTATTTAAAAAAATCTCCAAAATTATATCAGAAAAAAAAATTATTGGATTATTTCAAGGAAGGATGGAGTTTGGCCCCAGAGCACTAGGATCTAGATCTATAATCGGAGATCCTAGAGACCCAGAAATGCAAAAGAAAATGAATTTAAAGATTAAATATAGAGAAAGTTTTAGACCATTTGCACCAATAATTTTGGAAGATTATCTAAATAAATATTTCGATTTTGATTTTTCAAGTCCATATATGCTGATGGTTTCAAAGATAAAAGAAAAATTTAGAAAAGAATATCCTAAAGAATATCAGGGCTTTAAAAAACTTGAATTTGCAAACTCTATTTTTCCATCAATTACTCATGTTGATTATTCAGCTCGTTTACAAACGATTGATAAATCCAATGGTTATATTTATGATTTGCTAAAAACATTTAATCAAGATTATGATTGTCCTTTGTTAATTAATACATCCTTTAATATCAAAGATGAGCCAATTGTTGACTCTCCAGAAACTGCATTCAAGTGTTTTATGTCAACTGAAATTGATGCTTTAGTTTTAGAAAACTTTATTATAAGAAAATAACTATTTTATATGTTTTTTAATTTCTAATGCTATTTTTTTATATCCTTCATTTGAGAGATGTCCACCAGCTGGCGCATAATTATTAAGATCTTTAGGGTCAACAAAAGTAGATGAGTCGAGAAATGTGAGAGAGTTATAATTTGATTTTAATTGAGAAATTTGACTAATAAATTCTTTTTTTCTAAGATCGTATAAATAATCATTATCCCAGTATTTGCTATGAGAAATTAAAATAATTATTGGTTTACAATTATTTTTTAAATTACATTTTTTTGTAAGTATTTTAGAGTCATAAATAGCATTTTCTATATCTTTCTGAATTTTTTTATTAATGGAACCATAAAAACAAAATTCTTTATAACAAACAATTCCTCTCATAATTAAGATACCCAATTCATCTTTTAAAAGAAGTCTAAATTTATTCAGTTTTAAAAAACTAAATAAATCTAATTTTTTAGTATTTTTTGATTGATCGGAAGTCGACTTTTTTTTATTTTCATTTAATCTTTTTTTAATTTCGTAATTTATATATTCAAAATATTTTATACCTTCTTTTGAAAGTACATGTTTTTTTTCTTCATTCGAAAATTTGTAATTAAAAATATTTTTTTTTAATTTATAACCTTCGTAACGGGGATCATTACCCATAAGGTCATTATGAAGAGAGAAAATTAAAACAATATTTTTAGGTGGAATTGGCTCAGAGAATTGAATTATGCCAGAACCATAAATTAAAGGCTGGTTATCTCCTAAACCAAGATTAATGTTTTCAACATTTAATGTGTTTAAATGTCCAGATATTGTATTTTCGTCATTTACACAACTCCCATGAACATAAGAGTCACCAAAGATTAATAAATTGTAGGGATATTTTTCCCATACTTCACTTTTATTTCTAAAACCAAGATGGTCACTTTTGTAAGTTACTAAACCATAACCCTCATCACATAAGTAAAGATTTTTGTCCGGCTGAGATCCTAGTGGGTAAAATTTTAATTTTTTTGACATATCTTCAAATTCATTAATTTTTAGTCCAGTCCCTGGATAAAAAGTTGGTAATATATTTTTATCAATCAGTTTTTTTACCTCTGTGTTTTCATTTTGTAATATTATATTTTGCTTATAAATTACTTTTTGTAGTTTCTTTTTATCTGCTGTGTTTCCATTATAGTTCTTTAAATTTAAGGTAAATTCTAAAAACCAAGGAAATATTAATAAGAATATTAAATTAATGAATATTACTTTTATATTTGCTCTATTAAATAACTTCATTTTCTTACTTTAATAGATTATTCAAATTTTTTTCAAATAATGTAATCATTTTAGATAACTCATTAGTTTGATCAATACCGCTTTTACTTAATATAAAAGAATTCTGGTTGAGAATATTAAAAAATCTTTGAACTAAAGATTTATTAATTTCTTGATGAAATTTTTTTGTCTCAATAAATTGATTTAATTGACTTTTTGAACTGATTTGCTCTACACCTTCACAATTTTTAAACCAAGCATCACCAAACACTAATGATCTTTTTCCCAAAAGTGCAGATTCTAATGCCAATGTGCCTGTAATGGTAGCTACAAACAAAGATTTTTTAACTAGCTGGTCATTGTCAAAGTCAATTGAAATAAATTGTACGTTAGGATTACATTTTATTCTATCTAAAAATTTTATATTTCTTGAAAACATACCTCTATACCAAGCTTTTCTACTAGTATTGAATATATCTTTATGTTCTTTAATAATTATTTTGACATCTTTTGGTATTGATTTACTTAACATTTCAATAGCGTTTATTTGATCTGTAAAAAAACCCCCATAAGGGTATGTAGTTGCCTCAGGTTGAAAATGTAAAGGAAAATAAATAAATTTCTCAGGTAATTTATTAATCGAAAATTCTTTATACTTTTTTAAATAAAAAAATTTTTTAATGTCGTGTTTAAATAAAATTAATGAAATAAAAAATTCGCTATTTTTAGAATTAATGAGAGTTTTGTTTTTTTTTTTTAAGTTGATCAGCTAGATCTAAAGGATTTTGAAATTTTATATTTATATTTAGATTAAAATTTTTAATTATATAAAAAATTAAAGTTTTGATAACATTCTTAATTATTTGAAAAATAAAATAACTTAGAGATTTTAAAAAAAAATTTATTAGACCTATATTCAAAAATTTGATATTAAAAATTTTATTTTCTAATAAATCATGATTTCTAAGTTTTGAATAAAGTTTTTTATTTTTAACAATATTTTTTTCATCTTTTTGAAAATTGATAATTGGATTTGAAAAATTTGACTCATCATGAAAATCCATGTTTTCAAATCTATCATTTAATGAGTTTTCAAAAATATACAAACTTGGTAAAGTTTCTCTTAAAATTATAAATGGTATTTCTAATTTTTTTAATACTTTGAAAAGTACTAAAGTATAATTTGAATGTGGAATATTTGTGAATATATAAAAATCTGAATTAAAATTTTTTATCAAATTTGTGCAAAAATGAAGAGTATCTTTATATTCATACCTAGCTTCTTGAATAGAAAAATCATTACCGTCTGGATTTATGAAATCTAAAACTTTAAAAAAATCTTGCTCCGCACTAGAAAATTTTTTGTAATCTAACGCATCGATTTCCTCAATAAAGTCAAAGCTTTTTTTATAATGTCTCTGCAAATCCTTCCAATAGAAAATATTATCATGATCTATTTTTTTAAATTGTTCAATTTTATCAGAAGAAATTAGAATATTATTTAATATGTATTCATTTTTATTTCTTTCTAAAAATTTTGAAATAAATAATTCATCAAAATAATCGTCATCAGAAATTACAGTGAATTTTTTCATAGAATTATATATTATGATATTTAATTATGATAAATTTATTTATGGTAGATAAAATTAAAAAAATTTTAAGCATTATTAGCATATATATATT
>MDTG01246664.1_pt1 | contig 13279 bp, 8 predicted proteins | sample 811421 | NCBI WGS metagenome assembly MDTG01 (sample SAMN05326645, study PRJNA326480) | marine metagenome | isolation source: seawater | place: Pacific Ocean: South East | collected 2011 | reverse complement strand
CTCTTCAGCAGCAGGAGCATCCTCCGCAGGGGCCTCTTCGGAAGCAGGAGCGGCCTCCGCAGGGGTCTCTTCAGCAGCAGGAGCGGCCTCAGTAGCGGGGACCTCCTCATTCTTGGGGGCCTCTTCCGCCTTCGGAGCGTCCTTCTCGGAGCCGCGCTCAGCCAAACCTTCCTTAACGGCCTCCGTGATGGCGTCGACCACAGCCTTGATGGACTTGCTGGCGTCGTCGTTGGCCGGGATCGGGAAGTCCACAGGACGAGGGTCACTGTTGGTGTCCACCATGGCGATGACCGGAATACCAAGCTTCTTGGCTTCGGCGAGCGCAATGTGCTCCTTCATCACGTCTACGATGAAGACGGCAGCCGGAATGCGGTTCATGTCGGAGATGGAACCGAGGTTCTTCTCCAGTTTGGCACGCTGACGGCTCACCTGAAGACGCTCACGCTTGGACATGGTGCCCAAGGTGCCATCGGCCTCCATCTTGTCGATCTGGGTCATCTTCCGGATGGCCTTGCGAATCGTGGCGAAGTTGGTGAGCATGCCACCGGACCAACGCTCGGTCACGTAAGGCATGTTGACGGACTGAGCCGCCTCAGTCACGATGTCCTTGGCCTGCTTCTTGGTGGCCACGAAGAGAATGCGCTTGCCACTCTTGGCGATTTGCTTAGCTGCAGCTGCAGCGTCGTCGACCAGAGCCACCGTCTTGTGGAGGTCGATGATGTGGATGCCCTTCTTCTCGGTGAAGATGTAGGGCGCCATGTGGGGGTTCCACTTGCGCTTGAGGTGTCCGAAGTGGGTTCCTGCCTGAAGCAGTTGGTCGAAATTGGTGCGTGCCATGATTGCTACGTTCCTGTGGTGAAGCAACAACGGGGTAGCTTCTTTCGAAGGTCCCCGCTGTTTGGATGCTAGCTGTATATGCTGAAAAAAGGGTTGCTGGAAATCAGCGCTTGGAGAACTGGAACTTCTTCCGTGCCTTCTTCTGGCCGAACTTCTTGCGCTCGACCATCCGCGGGTCGCGGGTGGTGAGGCCCTCGGCCTTGAGGGACGGCTTGAGCTCCTCATTCACTTCGATGAGCGCTTTAGAGATGGCGAGGCGCAAGGCCTCGGCTTGACCGGTGATGCCACCGCCGTCGAGGTTCGCCTTGATGTCGAACTGGTCGAGCGTCTCGGTGATCATGAACGGCTGCTTGACCTTGTATTGCAAGGTCGGGAGCGGGAAGTATTCGGTGATGTCCCGCTTATTGATGGTCACCTTGCCGGTGCCCTGGGTCATGTAAACCCGGGCGATGGCGTTCTTACGGCGACCGGAAGTGTTGATGGTCTGCATCTGAATCAGGAGGGGATGGCGTGAGCGGTCGGTTGCTGGGCCTCGTGCTTGTGCTCGGCTCCAACGTAAACGTGCATGTTCTTGAAGATGGCCCGTCCAAGGCGGTTCTTGGGAAGCATGCCGCGAACGGCGTTCTCCACGAGGCGCTCCGGCATGCGGTCGCGCACTTCCTTGGCAGTGCGGCGGTATTGTCCGCCTGGATATCCGGAGAAGCGGATGTATTCCTTGTCCTCCCACTTGTTGCCCGTCAGCTCCACCTTTTCGGCGTTGATGACAATCACATGGTCGCCGCAATCGGCGTGGGGAGTGAAGTTCACCTTGTGCTTGCCGCGCAGCAAGCGCGCGATTTCAGAACAGAGGCGGCCCAGGCGCTGCCCTTCGGCATCCACCAGCAACCACTTCTTGTCGGCGTTCTCCTTATTGACGGAGACAGTCTTGTAGCTCAACGTATCCACTGCGCTTAGAGTTGAAAAACCCCGGAAAATTCGGGGTGCGAATATAGTGGCAATTCTGATGCCCCCCAAACCCCTGTGGCTCAACGTTTCCCATGGAACTTCGTGGACGGTGTTCGAACCGAGGTCAAGCCATGCGGACCAGCCTTCTACCAAAGGCTTTCGCTGCGCCCTTGCCACATCGTAAAATTGGGGATTCATGACGGCATACGAACGGCACCCCCCCCATCCGACCGGCGGCACATTGGAGACCATTGCAGGCCCCATGTTCTCGGGCAAAACCGAAGAGCTCCTCCGCCGCATCCGGCGCGCCGTACTGGCCAAGCAGCAAGTGATGCTCTTCAAGCCGATCCAGGATGACCGGCACAACACCACGGATGTCGTCAGCCATGACGCCCGCCGACAAGAGGCCCTCGCCATGCGCAACGCAGCTGCCCTCGAAGCCGCCGCTCTTTCCGCCCCCGTTCCCCCGAATGTCATCGGAATCGACGAAGTCCAGTTCTTCGACCCGGCCATCGTGGACGTCTGCAACCGGCTGGCCGACGCCGGAATCCGCGTGATCGTTGCCGGACTTGACCTCGACTATCTGGGCCGCCCCTTTGGTCCCATGCCCCTGCTCCTGGCCCACTCCGAATACGTCACCAAGCTCCACGCCATCTGTTCTCAGACGGGAGGCCCCGCCCATTTCTCCCACCGCATCGAAGGCGGAGAGGACGATGTGCAGATTGGTGGGGCTGAATCGTATGAAGCCCTTGCACGCGAACCCTATAACAAGGCTGTCGTCCGCGATCACCACCGGGACGTCGCGCCCACTGCATGATCCTCGACCGATTCGCCCTCCAAGCCCTCGCCGACCAACTCGGCGGCCGGCTGATGTGGCCCAAAGAAGGCCCGGAGGACGTGAGGTTCACCCACCTGTCCACCGACTCACGCCGCCTGCATGACGCCGGTCAAGGACTCGAACACACCTTGTTCGTCGCCCTCCGAGGCGACCGACACGACGGGCACCGACACCTCGCCGAAGCACGGGCCATGGGCGTTCGGGGATTCGTGGCAGCCCTCGATTGGGCAGGCGCCTTGCCGGGCGCAGTGGTCCTGCGTGTGCCACATCCCCTTCTGGCCCTCCAATCCCTCGGCGCGCTTGCGCGCTTTGCCCGTGCTGGTCAAGTCGTCGGCATCACCGGCAGCAACGGCAAGACCATTGTCAAGGAGTGGGCCCACGCTTTGATCAGTCCACACCGCCTGACCTCACGCAGTCCTGGAAGCTGGAACAGCCAAATCGGCGTGCCGCTCTCCTTGTGGGCCCTCGACAATACGGCTGACATCCACCTCGTGGAGGCTGGCATCTCCCAACCTGGCGAAATGGCCGCCCTCGCCCGCATCATCCGGCCCGACATCGGCGTGATGGTCCATTTTGGAGACGCCCACGATGCGCATTTTCCGGACCGCGCCACCAAAGCGCGGGAAAAACTGCGGCTCTTCGAAGGGGCAGGCCGCATCGTGGTGGGCACCCACGACCCGGCCCTCATCGCCGCCATTCAGGAGCGGGACTGGCTGGACCGCTGCGCTTTCTGGTCACTCGATGACCCCATGGACGCGGCCTCCCCAATCGCACCGGATCTGCGCGTCCAGTCTAACACGGAAGGGAGCCAATGCAGGCTGTCAGGACAATGGAAGGACTCGCCCGTCGATTGGGACGTGCCCTTCACGGACCGAACCTCCATCAGCAACGCCCTCACGACGGCATTGCTCGCCCTCGAATTGGGCCTGACACCGGAAGCCGTTGGGGAAGGCCTTCAGCGCCTGCGGCACCTCGGCATGCGGCTGGAGCATCTCGAAGGACAGGGGGGAGGCACCATCATCAACGACACCTGGAACCACGACCTCGACGGCCTGTCCACGGCCCTAGATGCCCTAGAACGCCTGCCCGATGGACGCAAGCGGGCGGTCATCCTCTCGGACCTCGTTCCCTTTGATTCCCAGGACCCCGCCCAATTGGAGCGCCTTCACCGGGCCATCGGCCAACGCCGGGTAGACCGTTGGATCTCCGTTGGACCGGGCCTCGCCACAGGCATCCCCGGCGTGGACCGCACCCACGCCCACCACGCCGACACCGATGCCCTCCTGAACAGCGCCGACCTGGCCGACCTCGAAGGCTGGAACGTGCTGGTCAAAGGCGCGCGGGCTTTTGAATTCGAACGCGTTTCCAATGCCTTAGAAGTCAACCCCCACGCCACCGTCCTCGACCTCAACCTCGGCCGCCTCGCCCACAACGTCCAGCGGTTCCGGGACCGCTTCAACAAGCCCATCATGGGGATGGTGAAGGCCCTGGCCTATGGGGCTGGAGACGCCGTAGCCGTCGAATTGGACCAACTGGGCATTGACCGGTTGGCCGTGGCGTTTGCCGAAGAAGGCATTGCACTGCGCAAGCGGGGGGTCCGTTGCCCCATCCTGGTGCTCAATGCGGACCACCAGCGGTTCGGCGACCTCATCCAATGGCGCCTCGAACCGGAAATCCACCGCCTAACCGATCTCGACCATTGGGCGGACGCCCTTCGCAGAAGCGGGCCCATCGGCCAAAAGGCGGACCGTGCCGGCGTGCACCTCAAGGTGGAGACCGGTATGCACCGCCTCGGATTTGAGTCCCAAGAATGGACCGCCGCTGGCCGGCGCTGTGCCGACCTTGGGCTCCCGGTGATCAGCGTCTACAGCCACCTGAGTGCCGCAGACGAACCCGAGGCGGATGACCATACCCGCCGGCAAATTCTGCGCTTTGACGAGGCTTGCCGTGCCATCGAGTCCACTTTGTCCGAAGCCAAGGGTGGCGCGCCAAACACCCCGTTCCTGCGGCACCTTGTCAACACGGCCGGGGCACACCGCTTCCCGGAAGCCCACTACGACCTCATCCGAATTGGCCTTGGCCTCTATGGTTTGGACGCCTCCAACTCCGTGGATGACCTGCAGCCCATCGGCAGCTTCCACACCTCCGTCAGCCATGTCCACACCGTGCCCGCCGGGGAAGCCGTGGGCTACGGCGCTTGCGACATAGCCGACCACGACCGCCTGATCGCCACCTTGCCGGTGGGGTATGCAGATGGTCTTCCCCGCTCGGCGGGCATGGGCCGGGCCACGTTGTTCGTCGAAGGGGAGTGCCGGCCCATCGTCGGGCCCGTGTGCATGGACAGCTGCATGCTGGATGTCACCGGCCTTTCAATTCAGCGCGGCACGCGGGTCGAGATTTTCGGAGACCACGCCCCCCTTGAGCAGCTTGCCGCGGCCACCGACACCATCCCGTATGAATTGCTGTGCCGCATCCCCCAGCGCGTTCGGCGGCGCCAGCGGCGGACCTGACTCCTGCACCGGGTTCGCTTCAGGCGTACCTTTCCGCTGTGAACCGCGCGCAGAAAATCCCCATTGAACCCGGCGACACTTACACATCTCCGGGGGGATTCCTCGTCTTCACCGAACAATACCACCGCAAACGTGGCTATTGCTGCACGAGCGGATGCAAACACTGCCCCTACGGCTTCGACAAGGGGACAGGACGCGTCCGGAATCCAAAAGGCCTCTGAGATGAATTCCACCGCCACGCCCGCCCCGACCCTTGCCGATTTCAAGGCTGCCATTGCCGAAGGCTTGCCCTCCTTGCTTCCCGCACCTAAGTCGCGCAACCCGGAAGTTCCGCATGCCCCGGTTCGAAAAGACGTCCTAACGCCGAAGCAGAAGGAATTGGCGCTGGCCAATGCGCTCCGGTATTTCCCCGCAGAATACCACGCGGTGCTCGCGCCGGAATTCGCAGAAGAACTGCGCACCTACGGCCGCATCTATATGTACCGGTTCATGCCGGACTACGCGATGCACGCGCGGCCCATTGACCAATACCCGGCCAAGACCCCGCAGGCCGCGGCCATCATGCTGATGATCCAGAACAACCTGGACCCGGCCGTCGCCCAACACCCCGAGGAGCTCATCACGTATGGCGGAAACGGCGCCGTCTTCCAGAACTGGGCGCAGTACCGCCTCGTCATGCGCTACTTGAGCGAAATGACGGAAGAACAGACGCTCGTCATGTACAGCGGACACCCGATGGGCCTGTTCCCCTCCCACCCCGGTGCCCCCCGGGTGGTGGTGACCAACGGCATGGTCATCCCGAACTACAGCTGCGGCGACGATTACGAGCGCATGAACGCCCTCGGGGTCAGCCAATACGGCCAAATGACCGCCGGATCCTACATGTACATCGGCCCGCAGGGCATCGTCCACGGCACGACCATCACAGTGCTCAATGCCGGACGACGCCTCGACCCGGAGAACCCGTCCCTTGCCGGAAAACTGTTTGTCACCGCTGGGCTCGGCGGCATGTCCGGCGCCCAACCCAAGGCGGGCAACATCGCCGGAGTGGTCTCCGTCACGGCTGAGGTCGACCCAGCAGCCGCCTGGAAGCGCCACGAGCAAGGCTGGGTGGACCACGTCATTGAGGACGTTGCTGTGCTGGCCGAGAAGGTCCGCGCCGCCATGGTCGCCAAGGAGGCCGTGAGCTTTGCCTACCTCGGCAATGTCGTCGACGTCTGGGAGCACTTCGACACAGCCGGCATCCACATTCACCTCGGCTCCGACCAGACCTCCCTCCACAATCCTTGGGCAGGCGGGTACTACCCAGCAGGGCTCTCCTTGGAGGAGTCGCAGGCCATGATGGCAGAGGATCCCGATCAGTTCAAGGCCCATGTTCAGGAAAGCCTGCGCCGCCATGCCGAGGCCGTCAACCGCCACACTGAACGCGGCACCTACTTCTTCGATTACGGCAACGCCTTCCTGCTGGAAAGCTCGCGCGCCGGCGCCGACATCATGGCAGAAGACGGAGAAGCCTTCCGCTACCCCAGCTACGTGCAAGACATCATGGGTCCCATGTGCTTCGATTACGGCTTCGGCCCATTCCGGTGGGTCTGTGCGAGCGGCAACCCTGCCGACCTCGACTCCACTGACGCCATCGCCTGTGAGGTGCTCGAAGCGATGATGGCCGAATCCCCGGCGGAGATCCGACAGCAGATGGCCGACAACATCCAGTGGATCCGCGGTGCCAAGCAGAACCAAATGGTCGTGGGTTCCCAAGCCCGCATCCTCTATGCAGATGCCGAAGGCCGCATGCGCATCGCCAAGGCCTTCAACGACGCCATCGCCGACGGACGGCTCTCCGGACCGGTCATCCTCGGCCGCGACCACCACGACGTAAGCGGCACAGACAGTCCTTACCGCGAGACCTCCAATATCTACGACGGCTCCGCCTTCACCGCCGACATGGCCGTTCAGAATTTCGTCGGAGACGCCTTCCGCGGCGCCACCTGGGTCTCCCTCCACAACGGAGGAGGCGTGGGCTGGGGCGAGGTGATGAACGGTGGTTTCGGCATGCTCATCGACGGGTCAGATGCGGCCGAACACCGCCTGACCTCCATGCTGCACTGGGACGTCAACAACGGCATCGCCCGCCGCAGCTGGGCCCGCAACGAAGAAGCCCAGTTCGCCATCCGCCGCGCAATGGAAGCCGAGCCCCGCTTGCGCGTCACGTTGGCCCAGAACGCCGACCCGGATCTCATTCGCCGCACCCTTTCCTGATGGAGCATTGCCCGTGGATCTGGACACCGGAGTCCTCTAGCGCAGATGCCTTGCCCGCTGGGCACTTGGTTCGGCCTCCACATTGAGAAATGTGAATCCCGTGGGGCCGACCTGACTCGTGCAGTCGCCCGGCGTTCGCCTAGATGGACAGAACCTTTCGGGCCCGAAACGCCGGAAACGTTTTAACACGATTTTCGTTTCCAAACCACACGTGAAGGGCTACTTTCGCGGCCTGAAATCCAGTTTGGATGTCTCCAGCCGCACAAGGATCAACACAAGACACACGCCTCATCGAGCTGCTCGCAGGCTGTGAACAAGTCTTCCGGCGCATTGGGGTCCGCGCCGTGAGCATGGACGACCTCGCCCGTGAACTCGGCGTGTCGAAGAAGACCCTCTACAAGTATTGCAAGGACAAGTCCGACCTCGTGTTGCAGGTTTTCGACCGCATGTGCAACCGCCAGGACGCCCGCATATGCGCCTTAAGCGAAGGGGGCGAAAACGCCATTGACGGCGTCATCAGCACCATGGAGTACATGCAAACCGAGCTCCGCAACATGCACCCGAGTATGCTGTTCGACCTACAGAAGTATTACCCCTCCGCCATGCAACGGCTCGAAGCGCATAAGCAGGAGAACATGGAGGGCTACCTGCTCCGCAACATCGAGCGGGGGCAACGGGAGGGTTTCTACCGCAAGGATTTCGACGCCAAACTCATTGCCCGGCTTCACATGGCCATGGTCCAGACCTTGACCACCGTGGCCACGATTGAGGAATTCGGCCGTCCCCTCTCCGAACTCCAACAGGAACTCAACGCCTACCACCTCCGCGGCATCGCCACGGAGCAGGGAATGGCCTATTACAACAACCGCAACCGGGCCAAGGAGGCCCACGCCGTCTCATGATCCGTTCCCTTTTCCTCGCCATCGGCCTCTTGACGGGCTGCGCCATCCAGGCCCAGTCCGGCATCCGCCTGACCCTGGAAGAAGCGCAGTCCGTGGCCGCAGAACGCGCCTACGCCGTCCGCTATGCCGGCTTCGATAAGGACCAGGCTGCCAGCACCACACGCGAAACCATCGCTTCCGGCTTCCCCCAAGTCAGCGGTTCCATCGAATACAACCGGTACATCGACATCCCGACGCAGGTCTCCAGCGGGGACGTGTTCGGCTTCCCGGACTACCTGACCACCTTCCTCGGCGGCGTGGCCCAAGCCACCGGCGTACCGCTCGACACCCCCCCCACCAATCCAGACGCCATACAGGAATTCCAATTCGGGGCGGAACAAACCATGACCGCCGGAATCACCGCCACCCAACTCGTGTTTAGCCCGAGCTACTTCGTCGGCATTCAAGCCGCCAAAGCCTACGCCAGCGCCATGGAAGCCGCAGAATCGAGCTCCATCTCCGACGCCCGGCGTGCCGCCGGTGAAGCCTATGCTGCCGCCATGGCAGCCAACCAGAACGTGGCCATCCTCCGCGAAGCCGAAGCCCTCGCCGCGGAAGCCTTTGAGCAGACCCGCGCCCTGGTCGAAGCCGGCCTCGCCGAATCCACCGATGCCGACCAACTCGAACTTGCGGTCTCCGATGTGGCCCAACAGCGCGCCACGGCCGAAAGCATGGCGCAGGTCGCCCTCGACGCATTGAAGTTCACCATCGGCATGCCCGTGGAAACCACCGTCATCCTAGCGGACTCCTTCGAAACCCTCGAAGGCACCTTCGACGGCGCCTCCGTCCTCGGCACGCCCTTCGATGCGGTTCGCCTCCCCGAAATCCGGACCCAAGCCAAGAACCTCGAGCTGTCCGAACTCGGTATCCGCAATGAAAAGGCCGCCGGAATGCCCAGCATCGGAGCCTTCTACACCAACCAGCGCAACGCCCAGCGATCCACCTTTGACTTCTTCGGCGAAGGCAGCTGGTACCCGATCCAACTCGTGGGGGTCCAAATGACCATTCCCATTTGGTCCAGTTTCGCCGGCAAGGAGCGCGTGCTCCAGGCCGAGTTGACCCGCGACCGCGCCGCGACCGCCCTTGAGCAAATCACCGAAGCTGCCGAACTCGAATACCGGACCGCCATGTCCGAGTACACCTCCGCCCTCGAGCAACGACAGCAAGCCCAGCGCGGGCTCGACCTCGCCACCCGAATCCTCGAACGCACCCGAACCAAGTTCACCGAAGGCCTGGCCAGCAGCTTTGACTTGACCCAAGCCCAGAACCAACGCGTCAGCGCTCAAGGCGGCCTCACCCAAGCCACACTCCGCTGGCTCAACGCCCACCTCCGTCTCCAACGCTCCCTCAACGCCTGATCCCATGATCCGCACCCTCCTCCTCCTGGCGGTTCCCGCCCTGTTCCTCACCGCCTGTGGAGCGCCAGACGCCCCTGCCGGTGATGCCCCCAATCCCGATGTGGACCTGGCCAGCGGCAATGCCCGAAAGGTCACGACGCTCACCCTCGAGACGGCCCCCTTTGACCACTACTTCACCGTCCAAGGCAATGTGGAGACCGACCGCATGGCCCGCCTCTTCCCGATGACGCAGGGCACGGTCGAGCGCATCCGCGTGGGCGAAGGAGAGTCGGTCCGAAAAGGGCAGGTCCTCCTCGACCTCGACAATGACGCTGTCGCCAGCAACCGTGACGAACTCGACACCCGCCTGAACCTCGCCCAAGACCTCCTCGCGCGGCAAGAACGCCTTTGGGAACAGGGCATTGGCACCGAGATACAATTGCTCGAGGCCCGCACCAATGTGGAGGCCTTGGAAGAGAGCATCGCCGCCTTCAACGAGCAGGTAGAACTCGGTCAAATCACCGCCCCCTTCGACGGCACCGTCGACCGCATCTTCGCCAAGAAGGGAGAAATGGCCTCGCCGATGCAACCCGTGGTTCGTGTGCTCGACCTTGAAGACATGTACGTCCGCGCTTCCGTCAGTGACCACTACGTTGGAGCGGTCAACGAAGGCCAAAGCGTCGACATCATCATGCCCGGAATGGACACCCTTTCCTCCGCCATCGGCCGGGTCGGCCGCTACATCGAACCGGCCAACCGCACCTTCGAAATCGTGGTGCCGATTCTAGGGGACCATGGCCTGCTGCCCAACCAGTTCGTCTCCCTGCGCATCAACGACCTCCACATCGACACGGCCCTGACCTTGCCTTCCAGCCTGATCCTTCAGGATCGCGCCGGAAAGGACTTCGTGTACCGCATTGAAAACGGCCAAGCCAAGCGACAACCCGTGACCATCGGCACCGCCTACGAGGACCGCGTGCTGGTCCTAGACGGATTGGACGTTGGCATGGACATCATCGACCGCGGCGCCGGTCAGGTGGTCGAAGGCGAGGCCGTCCAGGTCCTTCGTTGATCGCGAATTCCGACTGATTCCCATGAATTCAGAGAAACTCAAGGAGTTCGGGCTGAGCACCGCCTCCATCCGCAACCGTACGACGGTCGGGGTGCTCATCGTGATCATCCTGCTCGCCGGCGTCTCCAGCTACATCACCGTCCCGAAGGAGAGCTTCCCGGAAGTAAGTGTGCCCGAGGTCTACATCGGCACCGCCTACCCGGGCAACAGCCCCAGCGACATCGAGAAACTGATCACCCGCCCGATCGAAAAGGAGCTGAAAAGCATCACGGGCATCGACAAAATCATCTCGACAAGCCAGCAAGGCTACAGCGCAATCGACGTCAAGTTCGATTTCTCCGTCACCCCGGAGGTGGCGTTGCGCAAGGTCAAGGACAAAGTGGACGTCGCGATGAGCGACCCCAGCTTCCCGGACGACCTCCCGAGCGACCCCAACGTCTTTGAGCTCAACTTCTCCGAGCTCATCCCGGTCATGCAGGTCAACCTGTCCGGCGACTACCCCATCGACCAGCTCGAGGACTACGCTGAGGAACTGCAGGAGCGCATCGAGAACCTCCAACAGGTCAACGAAGCCGAGATCCGCGGGGTCAACAAAAAAGAGATGGAGGTCGAGGTGGACTACCTCAAGGCGGAGGCCCGCTTGGTCAGCTTCAACGACATCGCACAAGCCATCGCACAGGAAAACGTGTCCATCTCCGGGGGCGACATTCTGATGGACGGCCGGCGACGCACCGTCCAGGTGGTCGGGGACTTTCGCGATGCCGCCGAACTCGAGGCCATCATCGTGAAGGCCGAAGGCGGAAAACCCGTCTACCTCCGAGATGTGGCCAAGGTTCAATTCGTCGACCAGGAAGCCACCAGCTTCGCCCGCGAGTGGGGCAACCCTGTGGTCTCCCTAGACGTGCGGAAGCGGTCCGGAGAGAACCTCATCATCGCCTCGGACGAGATCAACCGCATCATCGCCGAAGCCAAGGCCGAATTCCTGCCCACTGACTTGAACGTCAGCATCACCTCCGACCAATCGGACCAAACCCGGACGCAAGTCGAGGAACTGCAAAACAGCATCATCCTCGGCGTCCTGCTGGTGGTCGGCGTGCTGCTCTTCTTCCTCGGACTCCGCAACGCTCTGTTCGTCGGGGTGGCCATCCCGCTGTCGATGTTCCTCAGCTTCGCCATCCTCAACGCCCTCGGCATCACCTTCAACGTAATGGTGCTCTTCGCCCTCGTCCTAGCGCTCGGCATGCTGGTGGACAATGGCATCGTGGTCGTCGAGAACATCTATCGCCTGATGGACGAGGGCATGTCGCCCTTTGACGCCGCCCGTTATGGCGTGGGAGAAGTCGCCTGGCCCATCATCGCCTCCACCGCCACCACGCTGGCCGCCTTCATGCCATTGGCCATCTGGCCCGGCATCATCGGAGAGTTCATGAAATACCTGCCGATGACCCTCATCATCGTCTTGTCTTCTTCCTTGTTCGTGGCCCTCGTCATCAACCCCGTGCTGACAAGCCTCTACATGCGCATCGAGGAAGCGGAGATGAAGGTGCGCCGGCTGTTCATCACCACGGGCATTCTCGTGGTCCTTGGAATGCTCCTTCTGGGGGCCGGCTTCAACACCCTGGGCAACCTGTTCGTACTGGGCGGTGTGGTTGGGCTGCTGAACCGTTACGCACTCACGCCAGCAACAGCCTGGTTCCAGAACCGGATGCTGCCCACGCTCGAAAACGCTTACGAGAAGGTGCTGCGATTTGCACTCAGTGGCGCCAAACCCTGGCTGTTCTTTTACGGCATGATCGGCCTGCTCTTCAGCTCACTGGTCCTATTGGGCATCTTCCCGCCCAAGGTGGAATTCTTCCCGCAGAACGAGCCGCAGTACGTCAACGTCTACATCGACATGCCAATCGGCACCGACATCGAGGAGACCAACCGCGTCACCGAAGAGGTCGAAACCATGGTCATGGCCGCCATCAACCGCTCCGAATTTCTGAGGACTGGCGAGAATGGTCAGCCAAAGCAATACCTGACAAACTCGGTCATCGCCCAAGTCGGCGAAGGCACGTCCGATCCGGCAGAAGGGCCCCAGCTCGGCGCCACTCCACACAAGGGCCGCATCACAGTCAGCTTCGCCAAGTTCCAGGACCGCGACGGCATCCGGACCACGGATGTCTTGAATGCCATCCGCGCGGAAGTCAAAGGCTACCCAGATGCCATCATCCGTGCCACCAAAAACTCGGACGGGCCGCCCCAGGGCTTGCCCATCAACATCGAGATCACCAGCCCTGACTACGCCACCGCCCTCGCATACGCAGACGGCATGAAGCGATTCATCGAGGGCACCGGCATCGAGGGCATCGAAGGCCTCAAACTGGACGTCGAAAAGTCCAAGCCGGAAATGCCGATTACCATCGACCGAGACAAGGCCCGCCGCTACGGACTGAGCACCCAGCAAATCGGCTATGCGCTGCGCAGTGCGCTCTTCGGCCGTGAGGTCAGCCGGTACAAGGATGGTGAGGATGACTACCCGATCAACCTCCGATTTG
>MDTG01157507.1_pt1 | contig 13279 bp, 11 predicted proteins | sample 811421 | NCBI WGS metagenome assembly MDTG01 (sample SAMN05326645, study PRJNA326480) | marine metagenome | isolation source: seawater | place: Pacific Ocean: South East | collected 2011 | reverse complement strand
TCGAGGTCGCTCACGCCCCTTGGCTGGTACAACCTCAGGGTGATGCTCCGCAAAATTGGGAGGAGGTCTGTTTGGCCGTTCGGCTAGCAGAGGGCGTCAACAAACGGTGGTTGGTAGCCCTTGAAATCGGAGACTCACATGCGTTCCTCAACATTCAACGCTTCGGTTGAGGAATCATCAAGCGGTCGCCCCCAAGCATCGGTCTCGATAGGACGAACAGGTTCGTTTTCCATTGAGGTTTCTCCTTCTTGAGGGTTGGAATGCTTTGTGGTTCTTCGAGGCACCAGCGATGTGAGGGCCGAGAACCCGATGATGGTCAACATCAAACCGATGACACGGCCGGGTTCCACCCATGAAGTCCACCAACCCTCTCCCGAACCTGAGGCCTCAAGGGTGACGTCAATCGTCCAAGCCATGCCCTCCTCGGTCATCAACTCAATCGTTCCGTAGACCAGCATGTTTTCCTTCAGCAGCCCGCTTGGGTTGATGTCCAGTTGATAGACGCTCGTGTTTCGGAGAACCACGATTGATTCTCCGGATGCAACTCGTGAGAGAGGGCCATCCAGATGAACCGTGAGTCGTTGGTCTCCAGCGCCCATGGAATCCACTGGCACATCGAGAACGGTCAACGATGTCGGGTGGATGGTTGACGCAAACGTTGATTCTATCGGAATCCTGTTCATGATGTGAGCATCGTATTCAAGGTCCACGACGTCACCTCCGCACGTGATGCTTCCCCGTACTGTGAGCATGGAATTGGCCGTCCCGTCTCTTGAAAACTCAAGTCTGGCTCCTTCCTCGTCCAGCACGAGTTCAACACCTCGTCCGTCCGAGGAGGTTAGTTCACTGGAACACGTATCCACCTCGCCCGTGAGGGAAATCTCGATGTCCTGTGCCTTCAGCAGCGTGGCGCTGTGGTCGGGCAAATCAAGCTCAAACGATGGTGTGCAATTCCGTGCAGAGAACGACACGGTCAATGCATCCTCTCCTGAAATCGTCGCTGTCCAAGGAACCAACACACCGTCATGGGTGCGAATTTTCACGCCCTCCATACCAAAAGAAGTTCCGTTGAGGAAGAGATCACTTTGTTCACCCTGATTTGACCCGCGTACCAAATCATCACCCTCGTCGGCTTCGATAACTTTCAACCAGGGCTGGTTTGGATTGGTGTTCACTTCGTTCCGACCAAAATCCCCTGCATTCAAATCTTGCTGGCTTACCAGAATTCCGTGACCGGGTAACCGACCATCATAGCCGGAGTCTGTACGGTGCTCGATGAAAATAGATTCTGTCTCGCTAAGCGGAATTTTCAGGACCTTTCCGCTTTCTGTTATGCCGTGAAGGAGGACGGTTGGTCCGATACACGGGGAAGATGCCGAGCTTGGCCATGATAGATCGATGGTCTTGATTCGCTCCGGTCGGAGTAGTTCCATGTTTGCTCCTGTTGGCATGGCGGGCCAGCGACCGCCTCCGTTCCAGTTGCCGCTTGCCATGATGTCCCAATCACCTGGTCCTTTCCACGATTGAAAGCCGACTTCGTCATGAACGGGATACAAATCAACCGCTCCCATTTGGTGAAGCATCTCGTGGATCATCGTTCCCACACCGCTTGAGCCGGTTTGCAAACTGGCCATCGTGTAATGTTCAATTTTCAAACCATCTGGCAAGGAGATGGGTTCATCAAAATGTGTGAAATGACTCCAAATGCGATCGGTTGCAGAAGGTGTTTCCTCTTGACCCTGGGTGGTGTGAAGAACCAAAAAACGGTCGACTCGTTCGTCGTTGTTGAGGTCAAAATCGGACCAATTCACCGCGAATTTCGCTGCCGATACGGCTTCTTCAGCAAGTGCAGCCGGGAGGAAATCGCCGTTTGCACCGGTGTCTTTTCCATTGGCATCCCTGCCGTAATCGCCGATGTCCATGCTGGCACGAACAACGTTTGGGTAAAGCGTGATCTCCAGTGTTGAAACATTTCCTGAAAGCTGTTCAATGTAAGGAACAACGGCTTGCTGCATTAAGGTCCGCGCCTCGTCTATCCCCCATCCCTCGTTTGCCGGTGATTGCTCGAAATCGACAACCACGACCAGCCATTGTTCTTGGGATTGTAGTTGGACGAGTGGCCCTTCCTCCTCTGCGATCACCACAAGTTGACCCTGCAGCCAATCTTCAACGGTAGATTCATTGAGAAAAATCCATGTTGCCGACGTCAAACAGAGGAGGGTGATGATGCCCGCCGCCACCCGCTTCATGTTACAGTCTCCTCACTTCTGCGTTTGAACCTTGGCCGTTCCTGTGATTAGAAGAGGGAACTTCAGGAGCCCGTTGTCTTGCAAGGCGGAATCAACACGGTGCTTGGAGGGTGGTAAGTTCCCCATTCGTCTTCATTCTCTCCCGAAAGCAGATGGATGTCTTCCCGTAGCCAGGCCTTGTCCTCAATCAACCTCAGCAGCATGCTTTCCCGAACAGGTGCGGTAAACAACGACGGGATGGAATAGAAGGCTGAACGAACATCAATGTCAGGGTGGGGTGAGCCTATTCGTTTGTTCTGCAGACTCATGAGGTTCAGTCCGTGTACGGACACGTTGAGTTGAGCCATGTTTTCATGGAGGGATGCAGGGCATGCCGTGCCGTCGCATCCCGTGATGACGACGTCGGTGATGTTTGAGTGCATCACGTGTTCGAGGAGATTGGTTCTGCTGGTGGGTTCCGTGCAGAGACTCACGACGTTCACGGTTGAACATCCAGATACGTTGGCATGCCCGTGGTGTCCGTTTGCACCCTCACAAGAACAGTCAACCATCGAGACTCTGCGCCTTCGTCCTTCGGCATCCAGACGAACGCTTGCGGTGCCGTTGATAGCGACGGATTTGTTGAACCATCGCTGTCCAATCAATTCACTGGTGGTCCAATAGGTGGCCAACAACGGTAACAGCATCGCTGAAGCATGACCAGGGATGCTCAATATCAACAACAAAGTCCCCATGCCGTACACCCTCAAACGCCATAGATCTGCCGTTTGAGCATTCAATACACCAAAGAATCCCAACACGGCGACGGCGCTCCACGTCGCAACAACGATGAGGAAGGACCAGATGCAAAACATTGCAACCGACAGCATGTCCACTGCACTGTATTGGGCCACTAAACCGGCCCGGTCGTGTTGTTCAAATCCAAATTGGTAGAGGTTCGGTAATACCTCTGTCATCATGGAATAACTTCCTGCCACCAACAGAACAGATGTTAAAGCGAGCCATCTCCGTAAGGCGTTGTACTCTGAGGGCAACAATCCCGGTTTTGAGAATTGAAGAATCTGGAACAAAATCAGTGGAACGGAAGACAGAACGCCCAAGATAAGACATGCAAGCCACCGGACTGCGCTCCATTGTGCGGGGTCATAGACGTTCAAGCAATCGCCTGAACAGGGTTGGAGACCGGTGAGGACAGCATCGAGAACGGCATCGACTTGGAGCGACCACAGCACGGTGAAGACAGCAACGGTGGCAAACACGAGGGTGGTGCGCCACGTCAACTCGTCAAGGTGTGACTGAACGGTGCGTTGGCTATCGTGTTCGAGAAGAACGGACATGTGCCTCCACTCAGACAAGATCGGTGTAGTCCTTCGGGGCTCGGGCTTGGACGATGGTTCGATAGACACCGAAAATGGCCCACAGCGTCAGCATTCCTGAAACGAGGGCGTAGCCCCACGGTTGACCGCTGTCAACAAGGTACGCGAACAAAACTGCCAACCCAGCAGCGAGAACACCTCGGCGGAGGCCTTGGGGTACTGCCAAACTCTTGTCCAAATGCGTTGGCCCCCCTCCAAACCGACGTTCGTAGAACTCCCCTTGAATGACGGCAGCGATAATGATGAGCGAGAGGGTGGTCCAATAGTACAGATTTCCGTTGGTGAAGAAGTCATGTGCAATGCCTTCCTGGCGCTCTGCCTCGACTGCCTCAGGGTCTTCCTCTGCGACAAACAAGGAATCGTAATCACCTACGCTGATGGTCCTAAGCGAGACGTCTTCGTCGGTGGCGATCTCGGTGGCTCCGGGGGCACTCACCGTGAAGGTCAGGATGTTCCATTTGTCGCCTTCGTCAAAGTTTCCGTTGCCGTTGACAGCGTTTCCAACAAGTTGGAAGTTCGCAGGCCCTGCGTCTTCGGAAGGAGCAGTCCATTGAACAACCCAATCGTTCCCGGGTTCTGATTGCGAGAGAGCACCAGGCTTTTCATCGACTGTTTTGCTTCCTTCTCCGGGCGTAAGCGTGCCAATATCACCGTCCCAGAACAAGAACCCACCGCCGTCGTTGGAGGCGTGTTGAAGACTGATCACGAATTCGTAGGTTTCGCTGATGTTGTAGGCGCGAGGTACGCCGGAGACGGAGACCACAACTTCGGTGGAGGGTGCACCGCCTCCGTGGCATGTGCATCCTGTCTCAACAAGAAGGTCGTTTCCGTTCTTCCAAGGCGGACCGTTTGGGTTTCCCAGAACCGGTGCGACCAACATCAGAGCAAGAAGGCTCATGAGGGTGATGTTTCGGATGTTGCGTCGCATGAACTCACCTTGCTCTACCGACTTGTCCCCGCTCTTTGAATCTTACTTCACGTCCGTTGGTTTAGGGCCCTATCAAATCTCTTTGATGGCGTTGTTCAACCCGGTCATCATGGCTTTTCCATCGCCGAAGAGCATCATGGTCTTGTCCATGTAAAACAGGTCGTTATCGACGCCAGCGTATCCAACCGAAAGCGAACGCTTGATGATCACAACGGTGCGCGCTTGGTCGGCGTCGATGATCGGCATACCAGCCAACGGCCCCTCGCCGGTCCGAGCCGCTGGGTTGCAGGTGTCGTTGGCACCGATGATCACCGCAACATCGCACTCTGGGAACTCTGGGTTGATTTCATCCATTTCAATGAGTTGTTCGTACGGGACGTTGGCCTCGGCCAGCAGGACGTTCATGTGGCCAGGCATGCGGCCGGCAACGGGGTGGATGGCGTATTTGACCTCCGTCCCGAACTTTTCTTCAATCAGGTCGCCGAATTCCTTGACTTGGTGTTGGCATTGGGACACGGCCATGCCGTAACCCGGGACGATGATGACTTTCTGAGCACCGTCGACCATCATCGCCACTTCGTCGGGATCTGAACCCACTTTGGTGCGCGTGACAGTCTCTTTGGTGCTGCCGCCAAACGACTTGAACAAGACATCCGGCAGCGTCCGGTTCATCGCCTTGCACATGATGAAGGTCAAGATCAATCCTGACGCGCCCACAAGAGAACCTGCGACGATCAAGACAGGGTTGCTGATGATGAAACCGGTGAACGCAGCGGCAATGCCCGAGAGGGAATTGAGCAGCGATACAACAACGGGCATGTCGGCTCCGCCAATGGGTAAAACGAGGACGATACCGAGCAGACATGAAATGCCAATGATGGCCCAGAGGTAATTGGTTTCCGTTGGCTCTTGAATGGAAATCACGATCAACGCCAGAGCGCTTAACGTCAGGAGAACCTTGACCGGGTTCAACCAAGCAGGACCCCACGTGGGGGTGCTGAACCACTTTCCGAAAATCTCCACGCCGCCCTTAAGTTTGAACATGGCAAGAATAGAACCAGTAAGCGTCATCCACCCAACGAGGGCCGACAGGCCTGCGGCGACCATGATGACGCTGAGGGTAAGTCCCTCTGGCACATTAGCCGAACCTTCGATGTAGGTCCAAGTTTCGGAGAGGGCGACGAGCGCCGATGCTGCACCGCCAAACCCGTTGAACAGTGCGACCAGTTCGGGCATACCGGTCATCTCGACCTTGACGGCCATGATGAGGCCAATGATCGAACCGACCACGAGACCTGCAACAATAAGTTCCCAATGCATGCCGCCTTGCGATGCCTGCATGCTCACGATCGTTGTAATGACGGCGACCAACATTCCCAAGGCACCGTATTGGTTGCCACGAGGTGCGGTTCTTGGATGGCCGAGTTTTTTCAGTCCAAAAATGAAAAGGGCCGCAGAGAGCAGGTAGCCAAGAGGAATCCAAGCCTCCATCTCAAGCCCTCCTGTTTTTCCCGGCAATCATGTTGAGCATACGATTCGTGACAGCAAAACCACCGACCACGTTGATCATGGCCAAGGTCAGTGCGAAAAAAGCCAACAAGCCCGAGACAGCTGTATTTCCTGATTCAAACGCAACGTTGGCCCCTAGAAGAGCACCTACGACGCTGATCCCTGAAATGGCGTTAGCACCGCTCATCAAGGGCGTGTGCAACGTGGCCGGGACTTTGGTGATGAGTTCAAAACCAAGGAAGATAGCAAGCATGAACAAGGTGAGATTAGCAATCAGTGAGGCTTCTGTAATAGTCATTCAACCACCCCCGCAAGGCGTGTCTGTTTTGGGTGGATGGCGCCATCCTTGCAGATGAGAACACCACCCATGCCACCAACGTAGAAATCCGAACCTTCGGGCGCACCAACGAGGATATCGTCGTCGTCGGAAATGACAACTGAACCTGTTTCTTTGTCAACAAGCGATGTGAAAAACGTGGTCAAGTTGTTTGAATACAACATCGAGGCCGTGTTGGCCAGCGTTCCCGGTAGGTTTGATGTGCCAACAATGATGACCCCGTTGCTCGTTGTTATGATTTCACCCTGCACGGTGTCCTGGCAGTTTCCACCAACGTCGGCATTCATGTCAACCACCACCGCACCAGACTTGAAATTGGCAACAGCGGATGAGGGGACCGTGATGGGCGCAGGACGGCCGAAGATACGTGCGGTGGTGACAATGATGTCAGCATCGGCAGCAACGCCACACACGGTGTCGTTGACCTTTTGGATGAATTCTGGCGTGAGCGGTTTCGCATATCCTGATTCATCTTCGAAATCGTCCATGCCGTCAACTTCGATAAAACGACCGCCGACCGATTCGATCTGCTCAGCAGCAGACTTCCGAACGTCGGAGGCGAAAACGATGGCCCCAAGTCGCTTGGCGGTTGCAATTGCTTGCAGGCCGGCAACACCGCTTCCCATGATCACGACTTTTGCAGGACGGATGGTGCCGGCGGATGTGGTCATCATAGGGATGCCCTTGGGGACCTGTGCTGCGCCCAGAAGGACGGCTTTGTAGCCAGCGAGGTTGTCCTGGCTGGAATTGACGTCCATAGATTGCGCTCGAGAGAGGCGGCGGGGAATCATGTCCATGGAGAGCAGCGTGATGTTTGCTTCCATGCAGGCCTTGACATATTCTGGATGCCGGAACGGGTCGGAAACGCAAGCAAGGTTGGTACCTGCTGCGATGCCTTCGACACCAGGAAACCGAATGCAGACAATGTTCTCGCAGGCGAGGGCTTCCTGTCGTGACACGATGGAAGCACCGGCAGCCTCGTATTCGGCATCGAGATAGTTGGCTGAGAGGCCTGCACCGGCTTCGATGAAGACCTCAAAGCCTGCTCGAGCCAGTTTTTTCATGCTGGAGGGAACAATGCCAACTCGAGTTTCGCCTTCGGGCTCCTTTGGGACACCAAGTTTCATGACTTCACCTGCCGATGGCACCACCGAAAGGGTAGGTGCAAATTGTCCACATGAAGGAGGTTTTTAGATTCCACGCTTTGTTTTTCTGTACCCCATTCCCGCGCCCCTTGAAATCGCTTGCAGAAAATACCTCACCATCGCACTTATGGACTGACCGGCCAAGGTCCGCACCACAAGGTGAAATCGATGACGAGCGGTCGACGAAAAATTGCGGTTATAGGAGCTGGAAATGTGGGTGCAACCTGCGCATTTGTCTTGGCGCAGATGAAAATTGCTGACATCGTTTTGCTCGACATTTACGAGGGTTTTGCCAAGGGTAAAGCCCTTGACATGTCTCAAAACGCGAACGTATTGAACTACAACGGTACAATCACAGGAACATCAGACTACAAAGACATCGCCGGTGCCGAAGTTGTGGTCGTGACCTCTGGCTTCCCGCGCCAACCGGGAATGACTCGCGAGGACCTCATTGGAAAGAACGCTGACATTGTTTCACAAGTTGGTGCCGGAATCAAAGACCATGCGCCACAATCCGTTGTTATTGTCGTCACCAATCCCCTTGACCTGATGACCTACCACATGCAACAAGTCACGGGTTTCCCTCCTGAGCGCGTGATTGGTCAAGCCGGTGTTCTGGACAGCGCTCGAATGGCTCATTTCATCGCTTTGGAACTGAACTGTGCTGAAGAAGATGTTTCGCCCATGGTCCTTGGCGGACACGGGGACACCATGGTTCCATTGCCACGCTACACAACGGTGGGTGGCATTCCCATTACCCAACTCATGAGCCAAGAGCGGATCGATGCCATCAGTTCTCGTACGGCCGGTGGGGGAGGGGAAATCGTCAAACTTCTCGAGCGTGGTTCTGCTTTCTATGCACCCGGTTCGGCCGCTGCTGTGATGGCAGAATCTGTGCTAAACGACCGTCGTCGCCTGCTGCCTGCTTCGTGCCTCTTGACCGGTCAATACGGATTGAAGGATGTCTACATCGGCGTTCCCTGCATCATCGGAGCGGATGGGGTTGAGCAAATCTTTGAGTTGGAACTGACCGAAAGTGAACTTGCGTCTCTGCAGGGCTCAGGTGAGTTTTACAAAGGCCAACTCAAAGATGTCCTCGGTTATTGAGTGCGAACGATGCAAAGGCTCCTCTCTTTTCCAGGGGTGGTCACGTTTTCCGCTGGGTTTGGCTGAACGATGAGCCGATGACCTTGTTTTCCTCGACTGCGCATTCTCGTGATTACTTCTTGTCCGATATAGCACCCTTTCTGTGGATGGACCAAATCGCTGAGGCCGCATGCCAGAGGATGGCGAGCGTTCGTGATCTCAAACCCATGATAGGGAATTTGATGATTGATTCGGTGTTCATTCCACTGCATCAATGTCAGCGTTGACTGCATGTTATGCTTAATTGGCACGACCAACAACCTTCCAAAAAATGAGGCATGAACCGTGGCATCCGGAGGAGGATCTGCATCGCCCAGATCGATGAATACATCGTTGAGTTCGCTGATATCCGTTATGGAAATGGCTTGTCCGAGAATCCGCCCGGTCAGATGAGCGACAAGGTTTGCTTTGTTGCTCGCATGGCCGACCAAGGCAACATGATTTCCGACAGGGATTACATCGCAGACGTCAATAATTTTGGCCGCTCGGTTGGTGAACACCGTGGTGCATGGACCCGCAACATGATTGGTGGAAAGACCGTCCAGATACGGAAAGAGGTTTTCGCCTTGTAGCAAGAGGACGGATGCCTCGTGGCGCACCAGACCCATGAACGGCCCTCAGGCAAACGATTCGCCGCAACCGCATGACGAGCTCGCATTGGGATTGTTGATCTTGAATCCGCCACCCATCAGTCGGTCGACGTAATCAATTTCTATGCCGTTCAAGAGGTGGCTTGATGCAGAGGGGACGAGCACCCGAAACCCATTGATGGTCAGTTCTTGACAGGGGGTTTCGGTTGACTCAACAATTTGGAGATCGTACATGTAGCCCGAGCAACCCCCGCTCAAAACGCCAACGAGGAGTGCGTGGCTTCGGTCATCACCGAAGGCGTCTTCCAGCATCGTCGTGGCTTTCTCGGTCAGGGTGAGGTGAACCTCAACCTCATCCGGTTGGTGTACTTCGAGGGGTGATGCTGATTCGCATGTGCCGCAGTCCATGATAATCCCAGTCCTCCACTGTTTTTGAAGGTGACCATGATGTATTGCAGGTCAGCCCTTCTTTCGCTTTTTATCCACGGCTTTTTGCAAAATGTTGCAGCGACGAATCTGATCTTTTGCACGGCGCTTGGCCTCGTCGCTTAAACCACGCGGAATGGCTTGATCAAAGCACTTGATGGCGTCTCTGTAGCGCTCCATTTCAGCGTAGGCCGTACCCATGTTGTAGAGCGTTTCACCGCGAACTTCCGTCGGACGGATGAGCATGGCTTGATGATAGGATTCCACGCACTTCGGGTACTCTTCGAGGAAATAGTAGGCGTTGCCACGGTTGTTGAGGATTCGAATGATCATGGCATCATCACCTGCGAAGGCCGGCAATGCTCGATCAAAACAAGACAACGCTTCCTTGTACTTCTTGTCTTCAATCAACTGCACACCTTGGTTGAACCACGCCACATCTTGGTTTGAAATGGCGTTGCTTGTGGTTTGTTGTGGCGTGTTGACGGCCACGGTTTGTGCAGCATCAAGGGCTGCTTTCGCAAGATCGACTTCCGGTTGTGGCGTGGCTTCAACGATCTTTTCTTTGGGTTCAACAGGTGCCAGAAGCATGGCCGCATCCATCGGAACGATTTCGTTCTCAGTGGATACTGCAACATCCTGAGGCGCAGCGACCGACGCGGTTTGCACCGGATCGTAAGCGGGTTGGACGAGGCGTGCTTCCTGAGCCTCTCGTGGTTCAGGTTCTATTGAATTGACCGGGGCCGGAGGATCGCTTGAGGCTCCCATGCTTGCGGCTTTTGCATGGCATTTTTGTGCCGTATCGTAATCCCCTGCTTGCTCAAGTGAGCGTGCTAGACCTGTCCAGTGGGCAGCGTCTCCCGGTTCCTGCTGGATAAGCGCTTTCCACATCAGAACAGCGTCGCTGTGCTGTTGGCTCAACGAGAGGGCCGTGGCTCGCTCAGCGGACATTCCATCGTCCAAGAGTTGCAGCGCCTCACGGGCCATTTCAGGTCCAGCAGGCAAGGTGGGAGGCAACCCTGCCACCTGATCCATGACATCGCTCTCTCCTTGGGCAAGTTGCAAGAGCATGGACACAAATTCGGCTTTCATCGGGTGTGAAGGATCAATTCCAATGAGCAAACGAACGGCCTCCATGTAGGATTCTATCAACCCTTCTTCTCTAGCGAGGCCTGCCCATTTTTCGGCTGCTTTTGTATAGCCAGCCTCGGCTTCCATGGATCGCTTGTAGCTGTTGATGGCTTCTTGACTCATGCCTGACCGCTGTTGAACGGAACCTAAGTTAAACCAACCTCGTGCGTGGCTGGGTTCAAGATTTTGTGCGTGTGTCATGGCGGCCATGGCATGGTTATCCAAATCCAACCGAGCCATGGCGCCTCCAGCGATTCTCCAAGCACCGGCGTGCTGTGCAGCGATTGTCTTGAGGTGAGGTTTCAGCAGGGCCAGGGCGTCCTTGGGGTTTCCATCTTTGATAAGGGACGTTGCTTCCTCAACAAGAACATCGATATCGGGCACGGTTTCCTCAACCGGTGGCTCCGAGGTTTCCTCCTCCTCAACCGGTTCTGGTTCGGACGATGATTCCAGCATGACTTCTTGCTGAGCCACCACCACATCTGCTGCGCTCTTTAATTCCTCAACCGTTAGCGTGGCATCCTCATCGTGGTCGTGGTGGACGGCCTCTTGAAGTAGCATCTCGGGATCCTCTATTCCGGCTTCTTCAGCGACTTCTTCCACGATTTTCATGTCGACTTCTTGGGTCACTTCAATCGAGGGCTGCATCGCTTCCATGGCCACAGATATCCCGCTGTCCTTACAACGCTCTTTGAGTTGAACCAAAGCAGGGTGTCCGGGAAAGAAAGTCAACGCTTTTTCAGCGGTTGCATAGGCGCCCTCGAGGTCGCCGATTCGCTCAAGGAGAATGGCGAGGTTCGCTGTTGCTGGAGCGTGCTCCTCGTTAAGATCAAGACAGATCTGAAACGATTGGCGTGCGCCTCTTGCATCCTGTTGAGCTTCCAGAAGCACCCCCCGGTTGAACCATGCCATGTCGCAGGAGGGGTCAAGGGCGATGGCTTTGTTGAACGCAGCAAGGGCTCCCTTGACGTCGTTTCGACGGCTCCGTTCCTCGCCAACGGTCAGGAGAACCTCAACCATTTCTTTGGGATCTTCAACATCTTCCAACTCTGGAATCACGTTGCGCGGGGTTTCGGGTGCGGCAGGCTCAGAGGTTGGTCCAGTCTCTATTGATTCGTTTTCAACGGCCTCCAACGCTTCGTTGACAGAGGCCAGGGCGATGTCATCAAGACCGTCGGCATCATCGCTCAAAACATCGCCGATTTCGTCCCCAGAACCTGACATGCCACCACCGGTTTGCGACCAAACACGAAGCATGCATAAGGCTTGCTTCTTGTTGGACACGGACTGAATCCCTACATTCAAGGGCTGGTGAAGGTTGGAAAGAACATGGGCGAAGACGGAATCAAAATTTTGGGATTATCTGGCGAGTACCGCTCCACTTCAAAATCCGGTATGTTGGTGAACGCTGCGCTGGAGGTCGCCCGTGCTAAAGGGGCTGAAGTTGTGTTTTGGGATCTCGCTGAAAAGCCACTCCCCTTGGTCGGGGAGGACGGTTGCTGGGCTCATCCAAACGTGAAGGAATTTCAAGCGCTTCTCGTTGATTGCGATGCATTTTTGTTGGCTTCGCCAGAATACCATGGAACCATGTCTGGGGTGATGAAGAACACGATGGACTGGATGTACGACAAACATGTTGGCGGGAAAGTCTTCGGGTTGATGTCAACCCTTGGCGGTGTAACCAATTCCAACACGCTGAACCACATGCGAATCACGCTCCGTTGGCTCCACGGTTGGCCGGTCCCACAACAACTGGCCATAGGTCATGTCAAGGAAGCGTTTGATGAAGATGGAAACCTCGTCGATGGGTCTCTTCAGGAGCGTCTTGAGGCTTTGGTTGATTCGGTTCTTGCAGCATCTACCAAACTGAGTGCATGATCATGGACCCAACTCCGTCGACGCCGTTTTTTACCGATTCTTACGGATCGAATTATCGTTTGGTGGAGCCAGGTGAATTTGTTTTGGGGGATCAAGAGTACGTCGGAAATCCGAACGAGCAGCCGGCCTGTACGGTTGAAATCACTCAGCCCTTTTTCCTCGGTGAGCGTCATGTCACGCAAGCATGTTGGGCGGATGTGATGGGCGAGAACCCATCAAAATTTCAAGAGGGTTGGAGCGCTGGTCTGCGCCCCGTTGAACAAATCAGCATGGACGATATTGTGCGGTTTCTTGACCGGCTGAACCAACGCGACGCCGAGGTCCCTTACCTTGGTCTCGTTGGGCGTTGGCGCCTTCCCTCCGAAGCGGAGTGGGAATACGCCTGTCGAGCTGGAACACGGGGGCGGTGGTCCTTTGGGGATAAGGACGTGGAATTGGACGAGTACGGTTGGCATGCAGGTAATTCAGGGGGCACCACGCGCGAGGTTGGGTTGAAGAAAGCAAACCCGTGGGGGTTTTGCGACATGAACGGCTTGGTTCAGGAGTGGTGTGCTGACCATTGGG
>MDTG01280978.1_pt1 | contig 13280 bp, 15 predicted proteins | sample 811421 | NCBI WGS metagenome assembly MDTG01 (sample SAMN05326645, study PRJNA326480) | marine metagenome | isolation source: seawater | place: Pacific Ocean: South East | collected 2011 | reverse complement strand
GTAGCGCCGAAGGAGCAACCACCCCGGAAACTCTCAGGCAAAAGGACCGTTACCGTAATAACTCTGGAAAGCAGGCATTGCCTCACCGAAGGAGTAAATCTCTCAGGTTTCAAAACAGATGGGGTAAGAAAAGAGTTATTATGGGTGTACAAAAAACAGCTTTATACGATTTACATAAAAGTTTAGGTGCGAAATTCGTGCCATTCGCTGGCTATGAAATGCCTATCCAATATAAAGATGGTATTGTTAAAGAGCATATTTCTACTAGAACTCATGCTGGTTTTTTTGATGTTTCACACATGGGACAATTTTTTTTAGAAGGAGACGAAACGTTAATAGGAGCATTAGAAAAAATTATCCCTTCAGATTTAAAATCATTAAAAGTCAATCACTCAAAATATTCCTTTTTACTAAACGATAATGGAGGAATCATAGATGATTTAATTGTTACAAAAACAGTAAAAGGCTTCTGTATAATTTTAAACGCAGCATGCAAAGAAAACGACATAAAGTACATATCTCAATTCTTAGGAAAAAATCATAAGTATCTTTTGAACAATGAATTGTCTTTAATAGCTTTGCAGGGACCTAAGTCAGTTGAAATTTTAGAAAAACTTATACCAGGTGTTTCTGAATTAAAATTTATGACAGGAAATAATTTTAGATATGATAGTGAAAATCTTTATATAACAAGATCTGGTTATACAGGTGAAGATGGTTTTGAAATTTCAATTTCTAATAAAAAAGTCAAATCGTTTATTGATTTTCTTATAAACAATAAAGTTAAACCTATAGGCTTGGGCGCTAGAGACACTCTAAGATTAGAAGCTGGATTATGTCTTTACGGCCATGATTTAAATGAAAAAATCAATCCAATAGAGGCAAATCTTAAATGGGCAATCGCAAAAAAAAGGAAAGAGATTGGCGGTTTTAATGGTTGGAACAAAATTAAAAGTTTGTTAACAAATGGAAGCGAAAAAATTAGAGTAGGTATAAAACCCGAAGGAAAAGTTATAGCTCGGGAAAATACAAAAATTTTTTCTTCTAATGATGAAGAAATAGGATTTGTAACAAGTGGCACTTTTGGCCCAAGTGTTAATGCATCAGTTGCGATGGGATATGTTAAATCAAATTATTCTGAAATAGGAACATTAATAAAACTTGAAATAAGAGGAAAAAAATATGACGCCAAAATTTCAGCATTACCATTTTATAAAAAAAACTACGTAAAAGGAGATAATTGATTATGAGTAATATTAAATTTTCAAAAAACCACGAATGGGTCAAAGTTGAAGGAGACGATGCAATAGTAGGTATTACAAAACATGCAACTGAAATGTTAGGAGACATAGTTTTCGTCGAAGTTCCTGAAAAGGGAAAACAAGTTGAAAGCAATGGTCAGACAGCAATTGTAGAATCTACTAAAGCTGCAAGTGATGTTTACTCACCTTTGGCAGGTGAAATTATTGAGAGCAATCAATTAATTGCTGATGATCCCTCCAAAGTAAATGCTGATCCTGAAGGTGATGGATGGTTTTTTAAAATAAAAATTAAAGATAAAAATCAATTAGATAATTTAATGACTAGCGAAGACTACGAAAAATTTAAAAAAGAAAACCCGAGCTAAATGATAGACGATACTTCAAAAGAATTTATTAAAAGACATATTGGTCCGACAAAAACTGATCAAAGTAAAATATTAAAGTATATTAAGGCCGCATCGTTAGAGCAACTTATGAAGGATACAGTTCCTAATGATATCTTGTTAAAAGAGGATCTTAAAATTGATAACTCTATGTCTGAAAGTGAAGCTTTAAAAAAACTAAAATCAATATCTAAAAAAAATGAAACTTTTAGAAACTTTATCGGTATGGGCTATTACAATTGTTTTACTCCCAACGTGGTGATTAGAAATATTCTAGAAAATCCTGGATGGTATACTTCTTACACTCCCTATCAACCAGAGGTAGCTCAAGGTCGTCTGGAGATGCTGCTAAATTTTCAACAAATGATAATTGATTTTACTGGTATGGATATTGCCAATGCATCTTTATTAGATGAGTCTACGGCTGCAGCAGAAGCAGTCGGTATGGCACAAAGAGTAAACAAAAATAATTCCAAAAAGATATTTGTCTCGGAAAACTGCAATCCGCAGACTTTAAATTTAATTAAAACAAGAGTGGAACCATTTGGCTTAGAACTTTTAGTTGGAAACACAAAGGATTTTATAAAAAAAATTGATGGAGATATAATTTGTGGTGTTCTTGCTTACCCAGATACATTTGGAGATATCGACGATCCTAGTGAGTTAGTAAGTGTAATTCATAAAAAAAAGGGGTTGGCAATATTAATTTGCGATTTACTGGCTTTGACCAAACTTAAAACACCTGCGGAGCTAGGAGCAGACATCGCCGTTGGTTCGGCTCAAAGATTTGGGGTTCCAATGGGTTATGGTGGACCTCATGCTGCTTTTTTTGCAACAAAAGAAAAATATAAAAGATCTATGCCAGGAAGAATTATAGGAGTTTCGGTTGATAAATATGGAAAGAAAGCTTATCGACTTTCATTACAAACTAGAGAACAACATATTAGGAGAGATAAAGCCACTAGTAACATTTGTACCGCTCAGGCTTTGTTGGCCATTGTTTCAGCAGCTTATACAATCTACCATGGCCCAGAAGGTATTATTGAAATAGCTAATAGAACTTCTAAATTAGCAAAAGTTTTTGCAGACAGCATTAAATCAGCGGGCTACAATTTGTACTCCAATAACTTTTTCGACACTGTAACAATTAGAACCAATGAAAAAACAAACATTATATATAAAAAAGCTTTAGCTGAAAAAATAAATTTAAGAAAGATAGATGATGATATGATATCAGTAGCTTTTGATGAAGCTAAAAGATTGGAACATGTTAATCTATTGCTTAAAATATTTGGAATAAAAAAAGAAATTGATAAGTCAATTGATGTAACGTTAGATAATTTACCAAAAAACTTAATAAGGTCTTCAAAGTTTTTGACACATCCAGTTTTCAACAAATACCACTCTGAGACTGAAATGATGAGATACTTAAAAAGATTAGAAGACAGCGATATTGCGCTAAACAGGTCAATGATTGCTTTAGGTTCTTGCACGATGAAGTTAAATTCAACTGCAGAAATGATACCGATTTCCTGGCAGGAATTATCCTTACCACATCCTTTTGTGCCACAAGATCAAATGAAAGGTTACCAAATTATATTTGATGATTTAATAAAGGATTTAAAAGAGATGACAGGTTTCGATGCTGTTTCCCTTCAACCCAACTCAGGAGCTCAAGGTGAGTATGCAGGTCTAATGACAATAAGAAGTTATCATAAAAATAACAATGATAGTAATAGAAATGTGTGTTTAATACCTAATTCAGCGCATGGAACTAACCCGGCTAGCGCCCAAATGTCAGGTATGAAAGTGGTCGTTATTAATTGCGATGAAAATGGAAACATAGATATTAACGATTTAAAAGATAAAGCTCGAAAATATTCAAAAGATTTAGCAGCTTTAATGGTAACTTATCCATCAACACACGGAGTTTTTGAGGAAAAAATAAAAGAGATATGTGAAATCGTTCATAAAGAGGGCGGCCAGGTTTACATGGATGGTGCTAATTTAAACGCACTTGTTGGTGTAGCAAAGCCAGGAGAGTTCGGTCCTGATGTATGTCATATAAATTTACATAAAACATTTTGCATTCCACATGGAGGTGGAGGACCGGGAATGGGACCTATAGCTTGCGCAAAACACTTAGAGGAATTTTTACCAACCCATCATCATCTAAATGAAAAAAACTCCAAAAAGGGTATGGGAGCAGTTTCAGCTGCACCATGGGGAAGTGCAAGTATATTAGCTATTTCATGGATGTATATTAAGATGATGGGTGCTAAAGGAATAAAATTAGCTTCTGAAATATCTATTTTAAACGCAAACTATATTGCAAAAAGATTATCGGAAAAATTTAAAGTTTTATATACTGGAAAAAATGGCAATGTTGCTCATGAGTGCATCATCGATATTAGACCTATAAAAGAAAAATCTGGAATATCCGAAGAAGACATCGCAAAAAGATTAATTGATTACGGTTATCACGCACCAACAATGTCATGGCCAGTAGCCGGTACAATTATGATTGAACCAACTGAAAGTGAAAATCTTGAGGAAATAGATAAATTTTGTGACGCAATGTTAAGCATAAAAGAGGAAATCGATAAAGTTAACAGTGGTTTGTTTGATAAAGAAGATAATCCACTAAAAAATGCGCCTCACACTTATACTGAGTTATCGTCGGACGAGTGGAAACACTCTTATACGCGAAAACAGGCAGCTTTCCCAAAAAAATATTTACAAGACTATAAATATTGGGCTCCAGTCGCTAGGGTTGATAATGTATATGGAGACAGAAACCTTGTTTGTTCGTGCCCATCTATGGACGAGTATAAAGATGAAGCTGCTTAATTAATGAAAATAGCAGTAATTGGTTCTGGTATTTCAGGTTTATCCGCAGCTTATTATTTATCAAAAAAATATTATGTCGATCTATACGAGAAAGAAGATCATTTTGGAGGTCACTCTTACACTGTAGATATTAGAAGAAATAACGAGGTTATTCCGGTTGATATAGGATTCATTGTTTTTAACGAACTTACGTATCCAAATCTTATAAATTTTTTCAAGGAGATAAAAGTAGATTACGAGAAAAGTGATATGTCATTTTCTGTCAGCATACAGGATACAAATATTGAATATAGCGGAAGTGGTTTTAAGGGGATCTTTTCTAACAAAAAAAATTTATTTAACGTAAATTTTCTAAAAATGATTTATGAGATAATAAATTTTTACAAAAAAGTTTCAAATGATGTTACAAAAAACAATAACAAATTAACTTTAGGCGAATACCTTACTAAAAATAATTTATCTAATTATTTTATAAATTATCATATTGTTCCTATGGTAGCATCTATTTGGTCAATGCCTTATGGAAAAGCTAAAGATATGCCTTTTGCACTATTTGTTGAATTTTTTTCAAATCACGGTTTGTTCAAATTTAGAAATAGACCAAGGTGGTATACCGTAAAAAATCGAAGCAGATCTTACGTAAATGAAGTATTAAAAAAAATAAGTGGTGAAATTTATAAAAACTATGAGGTTAAAAAAGTAATTAGGAAAAACAATAATATTAGAATTATGGTTGGTCCTGATGAACAATTTTTAGAGTACGACCATGTGGTTATGGCATGTCATGCTGATCAAACAATTAAATTAATTGAGCCATCCACTAAAGAAAACGATTTATTAAGAAATTTTCAATATGTTGAAAATCAAGGTTACCTGCACTGTGATGAAAATTTAATGCCTCGAAATAAAAATGCTTGGTCTAGCTGGAATGCCATTTCAAATATTGATGCATCCGAAACATGTGTTACTTATTGGTTAAATAAATTACAAAACTTAAAAACGAAAAATAATTATTTTCTTACGCTTAATCCAATCAATAAAATAAATGAAGATAAAATTATTAAAAAGATTAAATTTAACCATCCAAGCTTTAATCTAGAAACTTACAAATTACAAAATAAGCTTAAAAATCTTCAAGGTGAAAAAAATACTTGGTTTTGTGGTAGTTATTTTGGCTATGGATTTCATGAAGATGGTTTAAAATCATCTTTAGAATTAATAAAATTTTTTAAAAGCTAATGAACTCATGTATCTATAATGGATTTGTAAGTCATACAAGATTTAAACCAATTAAACATTCACTTAGATACAATACCTTCTCACTATTTATTGATTTAGACGAAATCAGAAATTTAACCAAAAATAATCCAATATTTTCATTTAATAAATTTAATGTTTTTAGCTTTTACAACAAAGATCATGGCGATAGAGATGGATTATGTTTAAAGGCCTGGGTTAAAAGCAATCTACAAAAATTTGGTATTGACCAAGAGATAAATACTATAAAACTTTTGTGTTACCCAAGAATTTTTGGATATGTATTTAATCCTCTTAGTATTTTTTATTGTTACAAAGGTAAAAAACTTAAGGTAATTTTATATGAAGTAAAAAATACATTCGATGAGCAGCATACATATATTTTTAAAGTAAAATCGAATGAGATAATTACTCAGCACTGTAAAAAAAAATTTTACGTATCACCATTTATGGATATGGAAACGTACTATAAATTTGATTTGTTGGATCCAGACGAAAAACTGTCGGTAAACATAAAACAAACCGATAAAGAGGGAGTAATTCTAACAGCGGTGCAAAAAGGCAAAAAAAAAGACTTCAGTTTTAAACAATTGTTAATAAATTTTCTTACTTATCCCTTAATGACTTTTAAAATTATTGGGGCGATACATTATGAAGCATTACGATTATGGAAAAAAGGGGCAAAATACAGATCTAGAAAAGTTAAAATAAAAAATAATTTAAGTTATGAGGAATAAATGAGTTTAAATAAACTTGCTGAAAAATACACATTAAGCAAATTAGAAAAAATAAAAATCGGAAATTTGAAACTTACAAATTATGATGGCAAAGAATATTTTTTTGGCAATTCAGATAGCTCTCTTAAAGCGGACATAAGAATAATCAATGCTAAGTTTTATTTTGATATAATATTAGGTGGTAGTTCTGGACTAGGTGAGTCTTACGTAAATAAAGATTTCGAAACAAGCAATCTTACAAAGTTAATCGAGTTAACCGCAAGAAATATAGAACTTGTTTATAAATTTTCAGGGAGTATAAAATTACAAATTATAAAGAACCTTATCAAAAGACTCTTTGCATCAAATACTAAATCTAACAGTTTAGAATATATCTCAAAACATTACGATTTAGGCAATGAATTCTTTGCCAAATGGCTTGATAAAACTCTTACTTACTCTAGTGCAATTTATGAAAGTAAAAATGATGATTTAGAAACAGCTCAAAAAAATAAATATAAAAAATTAATTAATCTTCTCAATTTAAAAAAAGATGATAAGGTATTAGAAATAGGTTGCGGATGGGGAGGTTTTTCCGAATACGTTGGTAAGAATTATGACGTAACAGTCGACTGTATTACAATTTCAAAAAAACAGTTTGAATACGCCAAAAAAAGAATTTTTCTGTCAGGGCTAAATAATAAAGTTAATGTAAAGTTTTTAGATTATAGAGATATAGCCAACAAATATGATAAAATTGCATCAATCGAAATGATAGAAGCAGTAGGCGAGAAATATTTAAATGAATATTTTCAAACTATTAAAAAATCTCTAAACGAGGGTGGTCTTGCAGCTATACAAGGAATCACAATTAAAGATGATTTGTTTGAGAGATATAGAATGAATGAGGATTTTATTCAAAAATATATATTTCCAGGTGGTTTTTTGCCATCGTTAGATTTTATTAAGAACTTAACTAAAAAAAATAAATTAAGATTAGAAAAAGTCGATTCTTATTCAGAACACTATGCAATTACACTATCAATGTGGAGGAATAATTTTTATAATTCATGGAAGAGTATTTTACCCTTAGGATTTGATAATACCTTCAAAAAAATTTGGGAATTTTATCTTTCATACTGTGAGGCTGGGTTTAAAGCAAAAAATATAGACTTGATACAATTTTCAATGTCTAATAAATAATTAATGAAAAATATAGTTATAATATTACTTTTATTTTTTTTAACAGGGTGCGCTAAAGATATGAAACCAACTGATTTTAAAGATCAAAAACCTAGATTGATAATTGAAGAATATTTATCTGGAAATGTAAAAGCTTGGGGAGTTTTACAAGACAGATCTGGTAAAGTAACAAGACAATTTAAAGCAGATCTCAATGGAAAGTGGGATGGTAATACTCTTATTTTAGATGAATTATTTAATTGGAGTGATGGAGAGAAGCAAACAAGAAAATGGACAATAAAAAAAATTGACGATCATAATTACGAAGGAACTGCATCAGATGTTGTGGGTAAAGCCATAGGTTATTCATATGGGCCAGCTTTTAAATTTGAATATGTACTTTTAGTGCCAGTTAAAGGCAAAAATATTAAAATTACTTTTGATGATTGGATCTTTATGCAAGATGAGCGTGTGGCAATTAATAGAGCGACAATGACAAAATTTGGCATTAAAGTTGCAGAGTTAACAGTTATGTTTGTTAAAGATTAATATGTTTGAATTACCAAAATTAGATTATACAAATTCTGCTTTGTCTCCAATTATGTCTGAGCAAACTTTAGACTTGCATCACGGCAAACATCATCAGACATATATTACTAATTTAAACAATTTTATTAAAGGCTCGGATTACGAAAATTTATCTTTAGAGGATATCATCAAAAAATCATCAGCTGAGAATAAAGTAGGTATATTTAATAATGCTAGCCAGCATTGGAACCATAATCTTTTTTGGAAATGCATGAAACCAAATGGTGGCGGAAAACTTCCATCAAAACTCGAAGAAAAAATTAAAAAAGATTTTGGAAGCTTTGAAAAATTTAGAGAAGAATTTATTAACGCAGGTATTACTCAATTTGGATCAGGATGGTGTTGGTTGTCTGTTAAAGATGGCAAACTAGTAGTCACTAAATCATCTAACGCTGAGAACCCAACTATTCATAATATGAAGCCCATATTAGGATGTGATGTTTGGGAACATTCTTACTACTTAGATTATAAAAATAAAAGACCAGTTTATTTAGAAAATTTTTTTGATAAATTAATTAACTGGGAATTCGTAGAATCAAATCTTTAAATTATTTTTTCAAATCCTTCAAAATTAGGATGTCCAAGATATAGATCTTGATGCTTACCGGCATCTTTATGAGCCAATCTAAAAGCTTCAGATTTTGTCCAGTTTATAAAATCATCTTTAGAGTTCCAGACACTATGTGATGCATACAAAGTATAATTTTCTTTTTTATCTCCTTTGACTAAATTAAATTTTTTAAATCCAGGGACATTTTCTAAATGTGTTTCTCTATTTTTCCAAACGTCTTCAAAAGCCTTTTCTTTTCCAAGAACTATTTTAAATCTATTCATTGCTATGTACATAATTAAAAAATACTACCAATTCCTAAAGCGGCTGCGCATATCAAAACTAGCCAAATTAAACCCTTTATTAAGAAAAAGTAAAACCCCCCTACCAATATATTTTTATAAATCTTTTTCTTCATATTAGAATAATACTAAATTTAAATTAAATAATTTAAGACTTATTGTCTCAAGCTTAACGCTTAACTAATTTGTCAACTAAGAATAAATATAATCTATAAGGGAGAATTCTTAAAAATTTTAGGGTTAAAGTTAATCCTTTCGGAAAATGAATTTCAAAGTTACTACTTTTCACCAATCCATTAAAGATTTTTTCTGCAGCATATTCAGGGGATCTTAAAAATGGCATTGGAAATTCATTTTTATCAGTTAATGGAGTTTTAATAAAACCAGGTGAAACAATTGAAACTCTCACTCCAAATTTTTTAAAATCGAAGTATATACTTTCACTAAAATTAGTTAAAGCAGCTTTAGACGGGCCGTATCCACTCGAATTAGGCAATCCTCTATAACTAGCTATAGAGGAAACAATCGAAATATGTCCTGATTTTTTATTTTTAAAATATTCTTCAACTGTTTTTACACAGTCGATAACACCTAAAAAATTTACATTAATCACATTTTTAATTTTGTCAGGATCTATATTCTGTTCATCTTTTGGCTCATAGGTACCGCTGGAAAATAGACATATATCGAGGTTACCAAATTCACTTAAAATACTTTTAAACACCTCATTAATCTGCTTTCGGTTAGTGATATCAAGCGGGAAAGAAATAATATTTGGATTTTTAGCCAGTTCATCCAAAAGCTCTTTTCTTCTTGCGGAAACTGCAACCTTCCATCCTTTACTGGCAAATCTTTCAGCTACAGCTTTTCCTATGCCACTGCTCGCGCCAGTTATCCAAATTTTTTTTTGTTTTTCAGACATATAACGTTTATATTTTAATAATGAATAATAAATATTTATCATTATTTATAATATTAACCATAACTTTTTTAGCCTCCGCTATAGGAGGCTTTACTACGTCCTCTTTCAAAGAGCCATGGTATTCGCAACTGGCACTAGCGCCATTCAATCCCCCAGCGTGGGTTTTTGGACCTGTTTGGACAATTTTGTATATTATGATGTCAGTGGCCATATGGAAAATTTGGCATATTAATAAAGATAAATACATTTTGAAAATTTACCTTTTGCATCTTTTCTTTAACTCAACCTGGAGCATCATCTTTTTCGGATTTCATCAAGTTGGTCTGGCCTTAATAAATCTAATTATAATTTTAGGCTTCATTGCCGTTCTATTAAAGGAATATTTTAAAAGAGACAAAATTAGCTATTACTTAATGATACCCTATTTTTTGTGGAGCTCGTTTGCTTTAGTTTTAAATAGTTATATTTTTATTTATAATTAATATTATTTTGTTGGATAATTTCTCTTTAATAAATATTTATTAATTATAATAGAGAGAATAATTATAATTATTGCGCCCCCTGCTACAGGCAGAAATACAAACTCAAAAGATACATCTGATAAAAGTGCAATTAAAGGGTTGGCAGCAGCAGGAGGGTGTTCAACTTTAAAGTACATCATCAGTGTTAAAGCGAGCCCAACCGCTAAACCCAAAGTGATAAAAGACATTCCAAAAATTTCATTGAATACTATACCTACTATTATAGAAACTATATGACCAAAAAAAACATTTTTAGGTTGAGCCATGTTAGCTTTATAAAACACCAATACGCTAAAAGTTGTAGCACCGAATGAAAAAATTAGCCAGTATCCATAAGGTGTTTCTAGACTCAAAAAAGCCAGCACACCTATAATAATAGCTGCTGATATACCTAACGCGATCGGGATTAACTTTTCATTAATTTTCATATTTAAAAATTTATTATTTAAGTTATATACTTATATGGACCATAATAAAGCTATTAAATTTTTATCCAATTTATCCTTGAAATTAAATAAATTTTATAGATTAAATTCAAAAAAAAAATTAATTATTAACAACAAATCAAAAAGAAAAAAAATATTTAATCCAGTGACTAATTTCGATAAAAGTTTCGAAAAGATGATAAGAGACAACATTATGAAGTCATTTCCTTATGACGGTATTATTGGAGAAGAATTTAAAGAAAAAAAAAGTAAAAATAATAATTGCTGGATTATCGATCCAATAGATGGAACGAAAGCATTTATTTCAGGTCTTCCAACTTGGTCAAATTTGGTTGGAATGACCCATAAAAAAAAATCTATAATTGGTATGGCAAATTTCCCAGATCTACAAAAGACATATATAAGTTATAATAATCTTGCGTTTAAAATTGAAAAAACAAGAAAAAAAAAATTAAAAACAAATAGTAAAACGAAAATAAAAAAATTAAAAATTTTTTGCAATATTCATAATAAAAACAAAAATTTAAAATTTCTTAAGAAACTTAATAAGCTTAATAAAAACATAAGTAGAATAACACTTGATGCTTTAAGTTATTGTTTACTGGCAGAGGGTAAAATAGATGCGGTGATAGAATCTGATCTAAAAATATATGATGTCGCTGCAATTATTCCAATAGTAGAAAATTCTGGTGGTTTTATTACCACATGGAATAATAAAAGCGCTGAAAAAAGTGGAAATATCTTAGCAACATCAAATAAAAAATTGCATAATAAATTATTAAAGATATTAAAGAGTTGATTTAAAAATGTTTAAAAATTTATTTAATAGAATATTTAGAGCTATAAAAATTGATGTAGAGCTTTACGAGGAAGTGGAAAAAGACAAATCAGCCACTATTCAGGCTGGACTTGTAGTTGTTCTCTCAAGTATGGCTGCAGGAGTAAGTGCACTACAGTTAGGAGCATCAAATTTTTTACTAGCTCCGATATTTTCTTTAGTCAGCTGGTACGTTTGGGCCTACATTATTTATTTTGTAGGTGTAAAATTATTTCCAGAAAAAAATACCGAGAGTAATCACGGTGAACTATTGAGGACTATAGGATTCTCTAGCGCCCCAGGATTAATTAGAGTTTTTGGTGTAACTCCAGATTTGATGGCAGTAACTTTTATAGGATCAGCTTTCTGGATGTTAGCTTGTATGGTAGTTGGGGTTAGAGCTGCATTAGATTATAAAACTTTGTGGCGGGCTTTAGGTGTTGTAATTGTCGCTTGGTTATTTCAAGCTGTATTATTGCTCACAATTTTAATGTTATTTAGAAACTTTTAAATCGGAAAAATCGTTTTTGATAATTTGCAACTATTACAAAATTTAAAGCCATGCATAATTAAATTTTGTTTAACACTATCATCTTCTTTTTTACATTCTTCACAAATATTATTATTTATATCCTTGTTTTTATCTATGACAAAATGATCATCGTTTTTCATAATATTTAATATATCATCTTTTTAATGAATAAAATTATTCTTATTTTAATAGTTTATTTTATTAATTTTAACGTCTGTGCAAAAGAAACGAAAAAAGCTTATTTTGCTGGAGGCTGTTTTTGGTGCATGGAAGAATCTTACGATCAAGTTAAAGGCGTTTTATCTTCAATTTCAGGTTATTCAGGAGGACATCTTAAAAATCCAAAGTATGAAGATGTCATTTATAAAGATACCGGTCACGTAGAGGCTGTCGAAATAACCTATGATCCCTCTATTGTTAGCTACGAGGATTTATTAGAAGTATATTGGAAAAACATAGACCCCTTTGATGCCGAAGGTCAATTTTGTGATAAAGGCAAAAGTTACAGGTCTGTAATTTTTTTTGAAAATGATAATCAAAAAAAGTTTATAAATAAATCTTTTAAAGAATTGGAAAAAAAATTTGATAAAAAAATTGTTACATTAGTCTGGAAATTTGACATTTTCTATCCAGCTGAAAAATATCACCAAGATTATTACGAAAAAAACTTTATTCGTTACTTAATGTACAAAAACGGTTGCAAAAGAGAGGAAACTTTAAAAAAAATATGGAATTAAAAAAAATATTAATAACTATCGTTTTTATTTTTACATTTAATCATTTAAACGCAGAAATGAAAAAACCATCAAAAAATTTATCTGCTTATGACGTAGTCAAAATTCAACTAGAGGCATTAAAAAAAAACAACAAATTAAATGATGGAATAAAACAAACTTGGCTTTTTGCTCACCCAGATAATAAAAAATTTACTGGCCCATACAAAAGATTTGAG
>MDTG01263484.1_pt1 | contig 13280 bp, 11 predicted proteins | sample 811421 | NCBI WGS metagenome assembly MDTG01 (sample SAMN05326645, study PRJNA326480) | marine metagenome | isolation source: seawater | place: Pacific Ocean: South East | collected 2011 | reverse complement strand
TGGCGGCGTGCCGAAAGTGCCCAACCCCTTCCGCTACAAGTTCAGCTGGTCGCCCTTGGGCGTGCTCAAGGCGCTGCGCTCGCCCTCGCGCTCGATCCGCGAGTTCGCGGAGTTGAACGTCGCGCGGCCGTGGGATGCGATCTCGTCCTACCAGGCCCCATTGCCCACGCCCGAGACCTTCGAGGTCTACCCCAACCGCGATTCCATCCCCTTTATCGCGGATTACCGCTTCGACCCCGACTGGCGGATCAGGGATTTCGTGCGCGGCACGCTGCGGCTCAACGGCTGGTCAGAGGCGTGGAAGGACGTGTTTGCCGAGATCGAGACGCTCGAGGGCGATGCCGGCGAGGCGCGGCTCAGGGAAATGTCCGATCAGTTCTGGCAAGAGAACGCCTATGACGAGGGCGAGCCGGATCGCGTCGTGCTCTGCGTCGATCTCAAGGCGGAAAAGGCCGGGCAACCGGTCTGGCACAAGACCTACGTGATGGATGCCTGGGGCGACGACCGCGGCACCGCGATGGCGCGGCTGGTGTCCATCCCGGTCTCGCTGGCCATCGAATCGGTGCTGAACCGCGAGATCCCGGCAGGCGTCAGCCCCGCGCCGCACGACCCGAAACTCGTGGAACGCTACCTGGGCGAGGTCGGCCACCTCGCGCAGCATCTGCAGGTGGTCGATCACCTCGCCTGACAGGGCGTGCGGGGCGGCGCAGTGCCGCCCCGCAGTCGTTCAGCCGACGACGTTGAACTCCGGGCCATAGGGATAGCCGGTGATGTTCTCGTTGCCGTCCTCCGTGATCACCAGGATATCGTGCTCGCGATAGCCGCCAGCGCCGGGCTGCCCCGCGCCAAGCGTCAGCATCGGCTCCATCGAGATGACCATGCCCGGCTCCAGCACCGTGTCGATATCCTCGCGCAGTTCCAGCCCCGCCTCGCGGCCATAGTAATGGCTCAGGATGCCAAAGCTGTGGCCATAGCCGAAGGTGCGGTACTGCAGCAGGTCGCGCTCTTCGAAAAACGCGTTGATCTTATGCGTGACCTCGGCGCAGCTCACGCCCGGTTTCAACAGCGACATGCCGTATTCATGGGCGGCGACATTGGCCTCCCAGATCGCACGGCTGGCCGCGTCCACCTCGCCGGCGAACATCGTGCGTTCCAGCGCCACGTAATAGCCCGACACCATCGGAAAGGTGTTGAGCGACAGGATATCGCCGCGCTCGATCGCCCGCGCCGTCACCGGGTTATGCGCGCCGTCGGTGTTGATGCCCGACTGGAACCACACCCATGTGTCGCGATACTCGGCCTCGGGAAAGCGTTTCGCGATCTCGGCCTCCATCGCGTCGCGGCCCGCCATGGCCACGTCGATCTCGCGCGCGCCCACCTTCACCGCGTCGCGGATGGCATAGCCGCCCACATCCGCCACCTGCGCGCAGGAGCGGATCAGCGCGATCTCGGCCCCGGATTTACGCATCCGCTGACGCATCGTGGCCGGGGCCACGTCCACCATCGTCGCGGGCTTGAGGAAATCCTCCAGCTTGTCGCGCTGCATCAGCGTCAGGTGATCGCCCTCATACGCCACGACGCCGCCCTCGCCTGCGATCTCGCGGACCGCGCGCCAGAAATTGTCGCGCTGCCAGTCGGTATAGATGATGTTGTCGCAAAAGCACCGCCGCCACGGTTGCCCGGCGTCGATGCCCGCACTGATCGTGACACAGTCGGCCTCGGTCACGACAAGGCCATAGGGCCGCCCGAAGGAACAATAGAGAAAGCCCGAGTAATAGGCGATGTTGTGCATCGAGGTGAGGACAACGGCGCTCGCGCCCGCCTCCTCCATGATCGCGCGCAGGCCCGCGACCCGGGCCTCGTATTCTGCCACGCCAAAGGGCAGCGGGGCCTTTGCGCCATTGTGGAAACGATAAAATTCAGGACGTGCAGTCATAGTGACCCTCCTTGCAAAAGAAGGTCCCGGCGTTCAGGACTGTTGGGAAAGGCCCTGATCGGGACGACGCCATCGCCCGGGCCTGACACCTGTCTTTGCCTATCCCGCGCGCTCTGGCAAGATGATTTGCGACCCAAAGGGAGATTTGCGGCATGAAAACGCAGGCGGGCGCGCGAAATCTGATCACCGATGTGGCGGGGCTGCGGGTAGGCAATGCGCAGGATATGCGCCTGCGCTCTGGCGTGACGGTGCTGGTCGCCGACACCCCCTTCACCGCCGGGGTGCATGTCATGGGCGGCGCGCCGGGCACGCGCGAGACGGATTTGCTCAGCCCCGACCGGGTGGTCGAGCAGGTCGATGCGCTGGCGCTCTCGGGGGGGTCGGCCTTTGGCCTCGATGCGGCCTCGGGTGTGGCGGACGGGCTGCGCGACATCGAGCGCGGCTTTGCCGTGGGGGATGTGCGCGTGCCCATCGTGCCGGGGGCGATCCTGTTCGATCTGCTCAATGGCGGCGACAAGGACTGGTCCGAGAACCCCTACAAGGCGCTTGGCCGCGCGGCGCTTGAGGCGGCGTCGGACGCGTTCGAGATCGGCAGCACGGGGGCAGGCACGGGTGCGACCACAGCAACCCTCAAGGGCGGGCTCGGGTCGGCCTCGGTCGTTCTACCGGACGGCATGACCGTAGGCGCGCTGGTGGCGGTGAATGCGCTCGGCTCGGCGACGGTTGGAGACAGCCCGGAGTTCTGGGCGGCTCCATTTGAGGTGGGACAGGAATTTGGCGGCTTGGGCACGGCGCGCAGCTATCCCGATCCAATGCTTGCCCCCACGAAACTGGTACAGCATGCCAATACCACAATCGGCATCGTCGCCACCGATGCGACCCTCACTCAGGCGCAGTGCACCCGTCTCGCCACCGCAGCGCATGACGGGCTCGCCCGGGCGTTGATGCCGTCGCATACGTTGATGGATGGCGACCTGATCTTTGCCGCCGCGACCGGCACGCGCCCCGCCCCTGATCTGGCGGGGCAGGTGGTGCTGGGCCATGCTGCAGCCTGTGTCATGGCACGGGCAATCGCGCGGGCGGTGTTCAGCGCGCGCAGCCTGCCCGGCGACACCCTTCCGTCCTGGCAGGACCGGTTCGGCGGCACCGCTTGTGCGGGGGCATGACGCACCATATGGTCGTGCCGACGCAGGCAGAGCAGGAAAGACCGCGATATGACGTCTCTGGGATCACGCATGGTGGAGTGCCTCGGCCCGATCCGCGTCGTCAATCTTCCCTCTCGCCCCGACCGCCGCCGTGAATTCGCCGCACAACTGGCGCGAATCGGGCTTGGCTTCGATCATCCGCGGGTGTCGATCTTCGATGCGATCCGGCCGGACAGCCTGGCCGGCTTTCCCACGCTTGGCGCGCGCGGCTGTTTCCTGAGCCACCTCGAAATCCTGCGTGCGGCCCGTGACGCGGACCTGCCAAGCATAGCGATTTGCGAGGACGATCTTGATTTCAGTGCGGATTTCGAACGCCGCGCCCCGGACCTGCTGGAGACGCTGGCGGCACGTGATTGGGATATCTTCTATGGCGGGTTCGATGCTGTGGCGCATGGCATGGACGTGGCACCCGGTCTGATCTCCCTCGACCCCAAGCAGAATGTTTTGTGTAGTCACTTCATGGCCTTGCGTCGCCCGGCCATCCATGCGCTGGTGCCCTACCTGACGGCTATAACCGAGCGCGACGTTGGCGATCCGGCGGGTGGGCCGATGCATGTCGATGGGGCCTATTCGCATTTTCGGGCAGATCATCCGAAGATGGGGACGCTCTCGGTGTCGCCGACGCTTGGCGTGCAGCGGCCGTCGCGCACCGATGTACATGACTTGCGCTGGTTTGACCGCGTGCCGCTGGTGCGGGATACGGCGCAGCTTTATCGGCGTCTGCGCGGTGCGATGCGGTAGCCGCGAAAACCCTGCTTGCAAATCCGCGCCAAGCCGCCTATATCCCCGTCAACAGCGGCGCTTTCGGGTCCACTCCGAAGGCTCCACCGGAAAGTGTGACGGGCCGCGCGCCCGTTTTTTTGTGTCTGGATACAATGACAAACGACCTGATTGCCAAAGCCGCGATTGATCGCCGACTGGCCGAGATCATCACCCCGGTGATCGAGGACATGGGCTATGAGCTGGTGCGCGTGCGCCTGATGGGCGGCAAGACGCATACGCTGCAAATCATGGCCGACAAGCCCGAAGGCGGGATCGAGGTGGATGACTGCGCCGAGATCAGCACCGCCGTCAGCGCCATTCTCGATGTCGAGGACCCGATCATCGACGCCTACACGCTGGAGGTATCGAGCCCCGGCATCGACCGGCCGCTGACCCGGCTAAAGGATTTCGAGATGTTCGAGGGCTACGAGGCCAAGCTTGAGACCTCTGAGATGATCGACGGGCGCAAGCGGTTCAAGGGCGTGCTGGCCGGCATCGAAGGCAACGAGGTGCTGATCAATGTCGAAGAGGGCACCATCGGGCTCGACTTCGACTGGCTGAGTGACGCCAAGCTGGTGCTGACCGACGAGCTGATCCGCGAGATGCTGCGACAGCGCAAGGCGGCGGGTGCCATCAACGAAGATAATTTTGACGAGATCGAAACCGATAGCGGTTCTGAGGAGGACTGAGACCATGGCAATCACATCGGCCAACCAGCTTGAGCTGTTGCAGACCGCAGAGGCGGTGGCACGCGAGAAGATGATCGATCCGGGCCTCGTGGTCGAGGCGATGGAAGAAAGCCTCGCCCGTGCCGCCAAGAGCCGCTACGGCAGCGAGATGGATATCCGCGTGAACATCGACCGCAAGACCGGTCGCGCGAGGTTCACACGCGTGCGCACTGTGGTCGGGGACGAGGAGCTTGAGAATTATCAGGCCGAAATGACCGTGGAGCAGGCCAAGCAGTATCTCGAAGACCCCAAGGTCGGCGACACCTTTGTCGAGGAAGTGCCGCCCGTCGAGATGGGCCGCATCGCGGCGCAGAGCGCCAAGCAGGTGATTCTGCAAAAGGTGCGCGAGGCCGAGCGCGACCGTCAATACGAGGAATTCAAGGATCGCGCGGGCACTATCATCAACGGTGTCGTCAAGCGCGAGGAATACGGCAATGTCATCGTCGATGTGGGCGCGGGCGAGGGTATCCTGCGGCGCAACGAAAAGATCGGGCGTGAGGCGTATCGCCCCAATGACCGCATCCGCTGCTACGTCAAGGACGTGCGCCGCGAACAGCGTGGTCCGCAGATCTTCCTCAGCCGGACCGAGCCGCAATTCATGGCCGAACTCTTCAAGATGGAAGTGCCGGAAATCTACGACGGCATCATCGAGATCAAGGCCGTCGCCCGCGATCCCGGCAGCCGCGCCAAGATCGCCGTTATTTCCTATGACAACTCGATCGACCCGGTCGGCGCCTGCGTGGGGATGCGCGGCAGCCGCGTGCAGGCGGTGGTCAACGAGCTTCAGGGCGAGAAGATCGATATCATTCCCTGGAATGAGGATCAGGCGACGTTCCTCGTCAACGCGTTGCAGCCTGCCGAGGTCAGCAAGGTGGTGATCGACGAGGACGCGCAGCGCATCGAGGTCGTCGTGCCCGAAGAGCAGTTGAGCCTCGCCATCGGACGGCGTGGTCAGAACGTGCGTCTGGCCAGCCAGCTGACCGGGCTCGATATCGACATCATGACCGAAGCCGAGGACAGCGAACGCCGTCAGAAGGAGTTCGAGGAGCGCACCAAGCTGTTCATGGACGCGCTCGATCTCGACGAATTCTTCGCGCAGCTTCTGGTGGCTGAAGGGTTCACCACACTGGAGGAGGTCGCCTATGTCGAACTGGACGAGCTTCTGGTGATCGACGGCGTCGACGAGGACACGGCTGGCGAGCTACAGGCGCGGGCGCGCGATGTGCTCGAGGCGCAGGCCGCTGCGGCGCTTGCCAAGGCACGCGAGTTGGGGGTCGAGGATAGCCTCATTGAATTTGAGGGTCTGACACCCCAGATGGTGCAGGCCTTGGCAGAGGACGACGTCAAATCGCTCGAGGATTTCGCAACCTGTGCAGATTGGGAATTGGCAGGTGGCTGGACCACCGTGAATGGTGAGCGCGTCAAGGACGAAGGTATTCTGGAGAAGTTTGACGTCTCGCTCGAAGAAGCGCAAAGTATGGTCATGACGGCACGCGTCATGCTTGGCTGGGTCGATCCGGCTGATCTGGAGCCCGAGGTTGATGAGATCGACGGCGACGACGTGGAGGCTGAGGCCTGATTTATCAGGCCTCGGAGGCACCTGATGGGGCGCGGCGGGCAACCCAAAGACCGGAGCGACGGTCCAGAGCGTAAATGCATCGCCACAGGCGAGGTGCAGCCGAAGCATGGGCTGATCCGGTTCGTGATCGGCCCTGAGAGCCAGATCGCCCCTGATCTGGCCGAAAAGCTGCCGGGACGTGGCATCTGGGTGTCGGCAGATCGTGCGGCACTGGCCAAGGCCGCCAAGAAAGGGCTGTTTGCCCGCGCCGCGCGGCAGCCGGTGAACGTGCCCGAGGACCTGGTGGATCAGGTCGAGACGCTTCTGACGCAACGGGTGCTGAACCTGATCAGCCTCATGCGCAAGGGCGGCGCGGCTACCTCGGGCTATGAGCGGGTCAAGGACTGGCTGGGCAAGGACGAGGCCGAGGTTCTGATTCAGGCCAGCGACGGCTCGGAGCGCGGAAAATCGAAACTGAGCACGCCCTATGGCGGCTCGTTCATCGGCTGGCTGACGGCCGATGAACTGGGTCAGGCCTTTGGGCGTCAAAGCACAATCCATGCGGCACTGGGTGCTGGAGGTTTGTGCAAACGTGTTGTAGAGGAGGCGGCAAGACTGAAAGGTCTGCGCGTCTCGGACGGCGAGACTGCGCGCCGGAAAGGAAAGTAAGAGAATATGAGCGACAACGACGGAAAGAAACCTTTGGGTGTGCGTGGCGGCGGGTCCCGGCCGGGAAACGTGAAGCAGAGCTTCAGCCATGGCCGGACCAAGAACGTCGTGGTGGAAACCAAGCGCAAGCGCGTGGTCGTGCCCAAGCCGAGCGCCGCGCCCGGTTCGGCAGGTGCAGCGCAGAAATCCGCTGGCCAGGCTAGCTCTGCCAAGCGACCTGCCGGGATTTCCGACGCCGAGATGGAACGCCGGATGAAGGCGCTTGCCGCCGCCAAGGCGCGTGAGACCGAAGATGCCGCCAAGCGCGAGGCCGAGGAAAAGGCCCGCGAAGAAGAGCGTCTGCGCCGTCGCGAAGAAGCCGAGGCAAAGGAGCGCGAGCAGCGTGAGGCCGAAGAGCGTGCCCGCGCCAAGGCAGAAGAAGACCAGCGCAAAAAGCTCGAGGCCGAGCAGGCCGCAGTTCAGGCCGCGACGCCGCCGCCCTCAGAGCCCGACGTGGCCCCCGGACCAGCGCGTCAGGCACCCTCAAAGGCGGCCCCGACCCCGCGCAAGCGCGAAGATGACGACAAAAGCAGCCGCCGTGGCAAGGGGCGTGGCGGCGAGGATGCCCGTCGCTCCGGAAAACTGACGCTCAACCAGGCGCTTTCGGGCGGCGAAGGCGGGCGCCAGAAATCCATGGCGGCGATGAAGCGCAAGCAGGAGCGCGCGCGTCAGAAGGCCATGGGCGGTGCGCAAGAGCGTGAAAAGGTCGTGCGTGATGTTCAGCTGCCCGAGGTGATCGTTGTCTCGGAACTGGCGAACCGCATGGCCGAGCGCGTCGGTGACGTGGTCAAGGCCCTCATGCAGAATGGCATGATGGTCACGCAGAACCAGTCGATCGATGCCGATACCGCAGAGTTGATCATCGAGGAATTCGGCCACCGCGTGGTGCGTGTCAGCGACTCGGATGTTGAGGACGTCATCGCGCAGGTCGAGGACAAGGCAGAGGACCTCGTTTCGCGCCCGCCGGTGATCACCATCATGGGTCACGTGGACCACGGCAAGACCTCGCTTCTGGACGCGATCCGAGATGCCAAGGTCGTCGCCGGCGAGGCCGGTGGCATCACTCAGCATATCGGGGCCTATCAGGTCACCACCGACAGCGGTGCCGTGCTCAGCTTCCTCGACACGCCGGGCCACGCGGCCTTTACCTCGATGCGCTCTCGCGGGGCACAGGTAACGGATATCGTCGTGCTTGTGGTGGCTGCAGATGACGCCGTGATGCCGCAAACCGTGGAGGCGATCAACCACGCCAAGGCGGCCAAGGTGCCGATGATCGTGGCGATCAACAAGGTCGATCTGCCCGCCGCCGACCCCGACAAGGTACGCGCCGATCTGCTGCGTCACGAGGTGATCGTCGAGGCGATGTCGGGCGATGTGCAGGATGTGGAAGTGTCGGCGGTTACTGGTCAGGGTCTGGAAGAGTTGCTCGAGGCCATCGCACTGCAAGCCGAAATTCTCGAACTCAAGGCAAATCCGGACCGCGCCGCCGAGGGTGCCGTGATCGAGGCGCAGCTTGACGTGGGCCGTGGCCCGGTGGCGACCGTTCTGGTGCAGAAGGGCACGCTGCGGCAGGGCGACATCTTTGTCGTCGGCGAGCAGTACGGCAAGGTCCGCGCGCTGATCAATGACCGGGGTGAGCGCGTCAAGGAGGCCGGGCCATCCGTGCCGGTCGAGGTTCTGGGCCTCAACGGTACGCCCGAAGCGGGCGACGTGCTCAACGTGGTCGAGACCGAGGGTCAGGCGCGCGAGATCGCCGAATACCGCGCTGACGCAGCCAAGGAAAAACGCGCCGCTGCCGGGGCGGGCACCTCGCTCGAGCAGCTTCTGGCCAAGGCCAAGGAAGACGAGAACCTCAAGGAAATGCCGATCGTGGTCAAGGCCGACGTGCAGGGCTCTGCCGAGGCGATCGTGCAGGCGATGGAGAAGATCGGCAACGAGGAAGTGCGCGTGCGCGTGCTGCATTCGGGCGTCGGTGCCATCACCGAATCCGATATCGGCCTTGCCGAGGCCTCGGGCGCGCCGGTTCTGGGCTTCAACGTCCGTGCCAATGCGCCCGCGCGCAACAGCGCCAACCAGAAGGGTGTGGAGATCCGCTATTACTCGGTGATCTATGACCTGGTCGATGACGTGAAAGCGGCGGCGAGCGGTCTATTGGGCGCGGAAATCCGCGAGAAGTTCATCGGCTATGCGACCATCAAGGAGGTCTTCAAGGTCTCTGGTGTTGGCCGTGTCGCGGGTTGTCTGGTCACCGAAGGTGTGGCGCGCCGGTCTGCCGGTGTGCGTCTGCTGCGCGATGACGTGGTGATTCACGAAGGCACGCTCAAGACGCTCAAGCGCTTCAAGGACGAGGTTGCCGAGGTGCAATCAGGTCAGGAATGCGGTATGGCGTTCGAGGCCTACGAGGATGTCCGCGAAGGCGATGTGATCGAGATCTTCGAGCGTGAGGAAATCACCCGCACGCTGTCCTGAGCAGCGTGACAGAACGGAGTGGGGCGGTTGATTTCAGCCGCCCTTTTTCATGTCGGGTCGCAAACCGCTGCTGGCGGGTGATGATGCGTCAGCGGCGCAGGCGTCCCCGGATTTCCTGTAGTCGGAATGCGCCCAGGGCCTGTCCGAACAGTCCGTAGGACAGAATGCCAGCGGTGATCAGTAGCAAAAGCGCCAGCCAACGCCATCCGGCTATGGCGAAAAGGGGCCCAAGCACGGCGCCTGCGCCCCAGACTGCGGCCCCCATCAGGGACGAGGCCAATACGATCCGCCACAGCCGCCGCCGGAATTGCAGGTCAAAGCGCGCTCCCTCCCCAAAGCTCCGCCCACCGATCGCCAGTTGCCAGACCATGACCCAGGCCGCGACGGTGGTCGCCAGCGCCGCGGCAATCCAGCCCATCACGACTGAGAGGCCGACAGCGAGGGCCGCGTTGACGACCATTGCCACGACCGCGTAGCGAAACGGGCTTTTGGTGTCCTCGCGTGCGAAGAACACCGGTTGCAGGATCTTTTGCAGCACGAAAGCAGGCAGACCAAGGCCATAGATCGCCACGGCGATCGCTGTGGCCGCGCTGTCATCGGCGCTGAACGCGCCACGCTCGAACAACACCGTTACAAGTGGTAGCGGGATGACGACCAGCGCGACGGCGCATGGCACGGTCAGCGCAAGTGCCACCTCGCCCGCCCGCGACAGCGCGTAGCGCGCACCAGTATCATCCCCGGCCTTGAGCCGCCGGGACAAATCCGGCAGCAGCACGATCCCAACCGCGATCCCGACAACGCCGAGCGGAAGCTGGTAAAGGCGGTCGGCGGAGTAGAGCCAGCTCACCGCCTTGTCATAGTTTGAGGCGACAAGCTGCCCGACCACCAGATTGACCTGTACCACGCCACCGGCGAGGGCCGCTGGCACCGCGATGCGCACCAGTTGCGCCATCTCGGGCGTCCAGCGCGGACGTACCGGGCGGATGCGCAGACCGGCGCGGTTGGCGGCGTGCCAGACCAGAGCCAGTTGCGCGATCCCTGCGAAAGGGATCGTCCAGACCAGCGCATTGGCGACCCCGCCCCCGAAAAAGGCGGTGGCCCCCATGGCGGCAATCAGCATCACGTTGAGCAGAACCGGTGCCGCTGCCGCCGCCGAAAAGCGCCCGGCGGCATTCAGCATCCCCGAAAACAGCGCTGCCAGTGAAATGAACAGGATGTAGGGAAAAACGATACGCCCGTATTCGATTGTGATCCCGAAACGCACGTCTCCGGCAAAGCCCTCGGCGGTGGCCCAGACCAGTGCGGGCATGAACACCATTGCCAGCCCGGTCAGTGCCAAAAGGACAATCCCCAGCCCGGAAAGTGCGAGTGAGGCAAAGCCCAACGGGTTCTCATCGGCCTCCAGCCGCTTGGAGAACATCGGCACGAAGGCGGCGTTGAAGGCACCCTCGGCAAAGAAGCGACGGAACATGTTGGGCAGGCGGAACGCGGCGACAAAGGCGTCCATCAAGACACCAGGCCCCAGAAAACTGGCGATCATCACATCGCGGACAAAGCCCAGAATGCGGCTCATCATGGTCCAGCCACCGACGGTCAGGATGCCGGAAAGCAGACGGACGGGTTTCATGGGCGGCGCTCCGGACTGGGCAATGCGGAAGGCTTAACCGATTGGTGGTAAGGGGGAAAGAGGCTAGCTTGGCAACAGCGGGATCATCGTGCCCGTGAGAAGGGCCACGTGGGTTTCTTGCCCGTCTTCCACAGCATGCACATCCGCCTGTACGATCACGAGGCGACGCCCCGGCTTGATTACGCGGCCCCGCGCGATCAGGCGCTCGCCCCGCGCTGGCGCAAGCAGGTTGATCTTCATTTCGGTTGTCAGAACCTCGGATCCCTCGGGCATGACACCAAGCGCGGCATAGCCGGCCGCACTGTCGCCAATGGCAAAGGTCAGCCCTGCATGAGCATAGCCATGCTGTTGCAGGCTGCTTGGCAGAATCGGTGCTTCAATCCGGGCATATCCCGGCGTCACAGCCACCAGTTTCGCGCCAAGCGTGGCCATCATCGCCTGTGCATCAAAGCTGCGATGAATGGCCGCCTCTATGTCAGGGGATAATTTCTGATCAATTCCCATTGCCGATCTTTCGTATCAGATGTCACGATATTGTGGTCAAGCAATCGTGTGAATGCTTGGATTTGGATTTCGTCGCTGATAAATGCAGATTTAGCGACAAATGGTAAGGGTCTTGGTTTGAAGTGGTCTGAGTTCAGGCAGCATATGTCAGAGACCTGGGCCGGGCTGGTCTCTCCGTTGACGCTGTCGATATTGGCAACGGCCTGCGCCATCGCGGTGGTGGCCGGGCCGTTCGGCACCTACGACACGATGATGTGGCCCATGCGCCTTGCCTATTGGGGGCTCGTGATCGGACTTGGTATTCTGATCGGCGGTTTCGTTCGGGCAATCAAGAAAACGGTGTGTCATTCAAGTCACCCGGCGATTTTCGACATCGGGGCCAGCGTGCTCACCAGCGCTGCCCTGGCCCCCGTCATCTGGTTTCTACGCGGCGCGCTCGACCCTGTGCTGACGCACACGGACCTCAGCATTGTCAGTATCGGTTTCAATACCCTGCTGGTCGTCGCCGGCATTTTCGTGTTGCGCCGGCAGATCGGGGCGGAGCAACCGGCCAGCTATTCGCGGCGCGCCCGTGTGTCAAATGTCCCGGTGACCCGGCTGCATCGGCGGATGTCCGACTTGCCCAATGCCGAGATCATGCGCTTGTCGGCCAATGATCATTTCGTTGATGTGGCGACGCCGCATGGTGTCGAGACACTCCGTCTCAGGCTGAGTGACGCGATTGCGGAGATGGAACCGGTCGAAGGGGTCTGCACACATCGCTCGCATTGGGTCGCGCTGCGGGCCATCGACAGGATCGAGCGCGATTCAGGAAAGATCCATGTGGTCCTGCGCAATGGGGATCGTGTTCCTGTCAGCCGTAAATACCGCGTGAGGCTGGAGGATGTCGGCCTTCTCGAGCGTCAGGACGGGTCAGGGCAAGGCGGATAACCGGCTTGCGGCTGCGGGGGGAGTGGCGTTCGCCTGTGGATCGCGCGCCGTGCCGGTTTTAAGCCGAGGGTTTCGCATTTGGTCTTGCGAGGTCATGGCGTGCTGTTAATCTCTATACATCATGGTGCCGCCCCCGAGGTGGAGAATTGGGAAGTCGGTGAGAGACCGGCGCTGCCCCCGCAACGGTAAGGGAGGGCATCACGGCAATACGCCACTGGGCCGCGCAAAGGCTTGGGAAGGTGCCGTGCTGCATGGGCTGATCGCCCGCCACTCAAGCCCGGAAACCAGCCATGGTAAACGTCGATCGCGGGGGGCGATGCGGGCGTGTGCGCCCTGCGCCGCGACCGTCAGCTTGCTCTTCGCCCCATCCGGCCCGGGGTGTGGCCAGGGAGTAGAAGCCATGACTGTAACACGTATCATCGACGCCCTCGAAGAAAGCCCTGCAGCAGGGGCCCAGGCCTGCGCGGCCGGGCGACTGGGATTTCTGGAATGGGTTTTCGACACGCCGGGGCCGGTGACCGCGCAGATGGCCCGTGAGGCGCTTGCCGAGCCAGCGGCGCAGGCCCCCAAGAGCGCGGCTGCCCGGGCCTTTGTGGGCTTTCTCGAGGAGGCTTGCGCCTCTATCGGCGCGCGGCCCGCGCGACGCAGGCGCGGGCAGTTGGTGCACTGATCGCCGTCAGTGGATGATCTCTTCCTCACGCACGAACATGTTGTCCCACGCCCGGTCAATGAGGTCGGGTGACATCTGGTAGGGGATGCCCTCGAATTCGCAGATCGCGATCATCTGGTCGATCAGGAAAATCGGCTGATAGTTGGCATAGACGTTGTCGATCGTCGGATATTTTTCCTTGAT
>MDTG01197167.1_pt1 | contig 13281 bp, 9 predicted proteins | sample 811421 | NCBI WGS metagenome assembly MDTG01 (sample SAMN05326645, study PRJNA326480) | marine metagenome | isolation source: seawater | place: Pacific Ocean: South East | collected 2011 | reverse complement strand
GTCTTCATTTACGTGAGCTACATCTTGTACACCTTTAGCTACACTATAAGTAAGTACATCTGTATAGCTGAAGCTATCAGAAAATATTCTATCAACAGTGTCTGGGTTTAGGTAGAGGTCAGCAAATTGTAAATTTACGTGTGTAACTTGGCCTCGTAGATCAACGTGCGCAACTTCGCCCTTAAGGTCGACAAACGAGACTATGCTCTTTAACTTAGACATTAATCAAAGTCATCTCTGACTTTAAACTTGATCAAGTCCTGAACAGTATGTATGCCTCCTCCTGAGGTAGTGTATTCTATTTCGCCTTCAAATGTACCTGCTGTTGTCCAAGTACCACTTGGTATACTACAAGTTACTTTACCATTTGAAGCATCTGCTATCGTGCCAGTTATGGTTTGCGTTAGCGTGGTTTGCCCAACTTCTCTTATTCTTAATTTCACAGAACCTCCAGCTAGGTCTATAGGAGCCCAGGTGTTTGAGTTCTCTGTGTCTAGAGTTTGGCCTGCTGCGGCCGTATTGCTATCTTTTAAAGTAAACTCTAAAGCTGGTAGTGTATCTCCAACCACGAATTTTATTGTATCTGAGTAAGCCATAATTAATTATACCTATAATGGTGAGTAAAAGGGAGTTATCTGTTTAATATCCAAATCCCCTGAAATTAAATCATATCCTGTACCTATGGTAGGCCCTAATGGTCCTACCCACAATGGATCTCCATATCTTTTTTCTGCTACAAATAAAGGTAAGGCCATAGTAAAAGGTCCTAAAAGGCCAGACCTATCTAAGATTTCAAGTGAATACTCTCCTGTATCCATACTTAAAGACCTTCTGTAGTCTTTATCTTGCGGACTAACACCTGGTAGCGCCCATGCTAGACCTACTTTAAATCTTTCTCTCATGTCTAAACCTAACATAGTTAGCGGTAAAATAGTAACAGCAGCCATAAATAAAGGTACAGCTGCGCCCTGTATACCTGCCTCTGCCATTCTAGATTGTATCTCTCTACCAGTACCCATAACTATGTTTTTACCATAAGAGTAGAAGAAAGATTTTAACTGCCAAACTAAAGCAAACCTAGGATCAGATGCCCACAACGGTCTCTCTGCTGCATTAGGTCTTACTATGGCTTCGTCTACAAACCTAGCTAAAGCAACTCTAACTTTTTGGTTTTCTGCTAAAGTTACATCTCCATCTCCCCAAGATATAACTTCTTCTGCTGTAACATCTAACTCTGCTAAGTATCTTTGTGCAGTTTCGTCTCCTGCCAATGCTTTATTAGCATTATCTATCAGGAATATCTTGCCCATGCCTGCGGCAAATCTTCTAGTAAAGTTAGTAAACTGTTCTAGTTGTATAAATCTAAAGAACATATTGGTAGCTTTTTTCGTGCCTTTGCTTGTATATTGCAATTCACCTGCGCCCACATACTGTTCATTCATAGCATTTATACCAGTTGCTCCTATGTCTTTTGCAAACTTAGCTAATTCTTCTTCAGACATGGCCGCAGTTATAGTACGCATTGTTTCTATAAGTGGAGGGAATCCTCTATACCTAAGGATAGGCCCCGCTAAATCTGGGAAAGAAGCAAAGACTGACAAAGGTAGTAAAGTAGCTACGTTAGCAAAAAGACCAAAGTTGTTGATGCCTCTAAACAGGTTGCTCTCTATTGGGTCTACTCTACCTAAGATTGCTCTTACAGCTTGATCTGCAAGTTCTCTCTCTTTAGGGTCTGTTATCTTATTAAGCTGTTCTTTGATTGCTTTACTACCACCAAAATCCGCAAACCCTCTTCGTTTAACAGAGTTCTGTATGTATCTTTGTAATGAGTAAGAAGCATCCTCTAATAACTCAGCCTCTCTCAAAGCGTTAGTTGGTATGTTTCTAAATAGTTCTGCTCTTTGTGCAAGCATACCCACTGCATAGTTTTCTTCTTCGTCTCTGTTAAAGTTTGCATCTTCTTCTGGGTCTTTTAGCATTTCAACAATAGCATCTCTTGCATCTGCAATTGATAGAGTGTCATTGTACTCAACTAAAAGATTTGCTAGTTCTTCTCTTTTACCAGGGTCTTGAAGAAGTTCTTCCATTAAGAAAAGTCTAGGGAAGTAGTTTTCTATAAACCCAACTCCTAGTTCTTTTAAGTTTAAATCATTGTAATGTTTAATTAAGAAGTTCCTAATTTCCTGTGCTTTAGGCGACAACTCTTGGAAAGATTTGTTAGGATCTTCTAACTCTTGTAGTACGTTTTCTACTTCTTGGTTCATGTCGCTTGCTTTTTCAATACCTAAGATAGTTTGTATCTCATTCATCTTGGCACGAGAAAGACTAAACACTTTAGTTAAATAACCTGTTGCTTCCCTAGTACCTACTCTTTGTTTAAATAATTTAGCTAAAGCTTTACCAGGCTCTCCAAAACTTCTTAGTAGGCCGTCTTTATCCTGGAAGATTGTTCTTAGAGTACGAGTAGCGGCGTCAGTTTTAGAATTAGGTATCTCTCCTGTTTCTATTATTCTGTTGACTGTTCTCTTTAGGTTTTTCTCTGCGCCTTTCGTTATGACTTTTTGTACTTGTTCTACCTTTTCTTCTATCTTAGCTTTTTGTTCATAGTTAAAGTTGTTGTTTCTATTAGCCTGCAACACCTCTTGTATATACTCTTGGAAGGCAGGGTTCATAGTAAATCTTCTTTTTGCAACCGCTGAATATTTAGTAAAGAAAGCTTTTATTTTATTGGAAATGTTTTTAAAGAAAGACTCTGTTTGGTTAGTAGCTTTTTTAGTTTCGTCGACTAAGAATGTTGCTATCTGGTCAGACACCCATTCTTGGAATCCTGCTTCTCCATCTAGTTGATATTGTTTGGTGTCATTATCTTTTAGGGTTTCTGCAAAAGCTTTTTCTAATGATTCTCTAAGTCTAGTATTTTTTAAACTTCTATCTAACTCTTGATAAATAAAAGAGTGTCCTATCTCATGTGCAATAGTAAACAATCTAGCACCTTGATCTTCTGCATTAAAACCTTCTCTAGTTTGCACTAATAAATAGTCTGTCTTACCTCTGCCTCTTAGATTTAAACCTCTTAAATTATTATCAGATTCAAACCTTTTAAGGCCTTCATCTATCCGTTTTTGTACATTTGGGTCATCAACTATAATTTCTTCGTCTGTGCTAAAGATAACTAATTCTCTTTTTAAACCCAAAGTATTTTTTGCAATACGTTTCATAGTGTTTAAAAACTCTAAACCTAAGTGTTGTTCTATAGTAGTACTATAGTGAACATATCCATCTCTTTTTAAATTTGCTTGTTGTTCTGCTTCTAACTCTAACTGTTTTTTAGACTTGGCAGGTTTTTTTGCCCATTCTCTAAACAACGGGTCACTTTGAAATTGTCCCTGGTCAGTTGAATCAAGATTCTCAGCCCTCTCTGCTTCATCTTGTAGGGCTTTAAATATGTTGTTATCTGCATAGTTAACTGCTCTCTTTTTAAACTCAATATTTTTCTTTGCGCGTTCTAATTTTGCATCTTGATTAGCTAACAACTTTGGTAGGTTAATGTTCTCATCAAAAGTTACGCCTGATTCTGTAGTTATTTTTTTACCTGTTTTAAAAGGCTCATTTTTCTGCCCTTTCTTATTTATAAAAAAACCTTTTGCTATTTCTTCTGGTGTTAACCCCTCTTGTAGTCTTGCTTTTTCTCTTTCTACTTCTGCTTCAATTGTTTTTAATTCTTGTTGGGCTTCTAGTAGTCTTCCTTCTGCATCTGCTAAAACATTTTGTAGCCCCTCCATATCATCTCTTTCTATACCTTCTGTGTTCTCTGTTTCTGTTAAAGGTATGTCTCTCAGTTTTCTTTTAGGAAATTTTTTTCCAGGTTGTAAAGGTCCTATCTGCAAGGGGTCAAGTCTCCTAGGTATTTTGGTTTTACTTGTCTCATTCCCTATAAGTTTTGCCATTTGGTTTAGACTTAATTTTTTACCATCTACTGTGTAGATAGGAGCATCTCTACCATTCTCATCACTAAAAGGTTTACCATCAAATTGCACTTCGTACCCGTTCAAAGCCATCTCTGCTAGCAAACGCCCGAACCCTGCAATAGCAGATTGAAGATTACCGTCTACCCTGTCCCCAAATCGATTATTCATCTGCCTACCTACGTTAGTAAACTTGTTAGGGTCCATAGCAGTTGTTTGGCCTGTTTCTTTGTTTAAAATTTTAAATTGGGTCTGTCTACCTCTATTCTTTTTACCTTCTTTGTCTTGAGGAATTACCATCTCTACAGCACGTTTTATAAGATCAGGCGTAGCAGTCTCAGTACCTATGGCAGTTGAAACACCTGCCATGTTATATTTATAAATGACTACGCCATCGCCTTGTGTGCCAAAACCAAGGCCTTGGTTATCAAAGAGGTTTGTTTTATTTAAGTCTTGTGCAAGAGCTATATATCTTTTACCAGCAGAATCATTTATTTTATTTTCTAGTACAAGCCTGTTGAATTCAGAAACAAAAGCATCTGGCATAAGACCTATGATTTCGTTGTATATTGCATCTCCCTCTTGTACACGTTTCTCCCATGCTGTAGTTACTTCACCCTTTTCATTAAACTGAACAGGGGGTAGATATGGCTTACCTGTCAGAGTACTACCAAACGGGTTTTCTAAAGACCCTTGTTGTCTTGCTCGTTTTAAGATTTTACCTTTTGGAGTTATGTCTGGGACTATCTGTGGTTCGTTTTGCGTATCTTGTGCAAACAGTTGTTCTTGTGTTGTTTCAAACCTAGTAAATTCATCTTGTATAATATTGCCTGCTTCATCCCTTTCAGTTAGTTGTTCTTCTGCTTCTGCTTGTTGTTGTTCTTCTTTTATCTGCTGTAGCGCTGTGTCTTTATTTGCTTCTTTTTCTTCTTTGCCAAAAGGAAGCTCCATTTGCATTTCTTCGGTTTGTTCCTGCACTGGAAAGTTATTAGTTCTCTCCTCATTAAATTCTTCCAGGGTTTGAACTACGATGTTTCTACCATTAGTACCATCAGGCCCGCCTATGTAATTTTGAGCTGCAGTTATGGCAGACTGTTCTTCATCTCCCATTTTTACTTCGTACCTTTGTAAGATTTCATTGTTCCTACCTCGCACAGATACTACAACTCTTGGGCCACCTCCCTCTGAAGGTGGTTTTTTACCATAGATATCTAAGAAGTTTAATAACCTTTGTCTGTTCAAAGCGCCCGCACTCATAGTGTTTACGAACCTTTGATTGAGTTCTTCATTAAACGTAAAGAAAGTACCAACCCCTGGTATCATAGTTTTTTCTAAGTTAGGTATTTTGTCTATTCTATTTGCAATAGGAGCATAAGCTGCATTGTTTTGTGCATCTAGCCACACATAATCTCTACCTATATTAGGGTCTTGTAAATCTGCAAACTGTGCACTTAAATCATTTTGGGTTTCTAAAATAGGATTTATCTCTTTACCTTTTGTTTTTTGGTAAAGGTCAAACATTCTCTTTTCATATCCTATTTCTGCTAGCTCTCGCATTTTTCCAATAACTGCAGTAGAAGTACCTGTTGCTGTACCAATACCCATACCACCTATTGTCCCCATATACAAAGCTTGAAGTCTATCTAAGTTAGCTTGCGTTTTTGTGTAGTCCCTATCGATTTGTAGTTTTTGTTGCACGGACAATTCTTCTTGTAGTCCTTCTGCTACCCCTTCTGACACACCAGTCAATACCCCCGCTCCAAGTCCTCTAGATATAACATCTAACGCATTATTTCTAGGCGCATCTATTACAGCTCTTTCATTAATTAATTTTTTAGCGGCCTTACTCTTTACGTTGTTTACAATCGCTTTATAGATAAGCGCTTCACTACCAACTCCTATGGCACCAAAAACTACACCTTGTTGTTGGGCTCTAAAAGCTGTTATTGGATCTGTCATATCTTGTTCAGCAAAATCTCCAAAAGCAATACCAGCACCAATTGGTTGTTCTTGCGCAAAAGCCCCTGCCACTGCACCCCTAGTTGCATATTTATTTCTAAGTTGGCCACGTAAATAAGGATAAAGAAGGTTAATTACTTTCTCTTCATCAGGCGTCATAGTGATTGCAGTTTTTTTACCTTGTTTTTTAAGGACATCTATAGTTACTTTCTTTTTAAGTATGTCCTCTACTTCACTTTGCACAAACTTTTTTGAGGCTAAGCTAGCGGGTATAGTAGTAAGTCCCGTGCTACCTGCAGCTGCAAACAGTCTGCTCGAGCCCGTAAGGTAACTCAAGCTAGCCCCCACGCCTGCTCCTGTTAAGGCCGCAACAATACTTGTTATTGCAGTAGGAGCAAATTGTCCTGTTGCTTCTATAGCACTGTCAATAAACCCCTCAAATGTAGGAGCTTCTATAAACTCTTCAAAAGGTTGACTGTCTAAAAGATAATAAGCACCTTGTTCTTGTTCCTCTCTAGCACGTCTTAAGGATTCATTCATCCTTTCTTTGTTGCCAGTTAGAGAAGCAATAGATGCATCAAAGTTTTGGAAAGAACTTACAAGGGTAGACTGTCCTGTTTTAAAAGAAGCACGGAAACGTTCAATACCAGAAGTCAGATCATCTACCTCTACACGATCTTCTGCTCCTATTACTCTATCAGATTGGCTACCTACAAAGCCATCTAGGTCTTTAAGATTGTTAGCCCTTATGTCCCTTTCAGACTGGCTCCCTATAAAGTCTTTTGTTATTGCCATACATTACGGTCCAGTGCCTGACCCTTTATTCTTATTGATAACTTTTATATTTTGTTTAGGTAAGTTTGCATAAAAACTCATTTGGTATGCAGAGTCCATATTACCAAACTCGTTAACAAATTCTTGGTCTTCAATTACTGCACTGCTTCTTGCCTTACTGCCTGGTTGTCTTACTATAAAACGTACAGGATCGTAGCTACCGTCTTCTTTTTGATTTACTTCTACTTGTATGTAACTAAAAATCTCATCTTCAGGTTCTACAAAAGGATTTCTGCCTGCAAATATATTTCTAATAGTTTCTAAAAGATTGGTATTACTATATTTATTAACTAAAGCTTTTATTACTTGATTGGTTTGAGCTTTTTCTAAGTCCTCAGCTTTCTTTAAATTATTTTCAAGTACAGCTCTTTGAGTTGCATTTAACTGTTGCAATGCAGGATTTCTTAACAACCTTTCTCTTGCCACATTACGAGGTCCACTAGGGGTCATAATGTATTGTGGAAATAAAATAGAACCTTTACCCCCTGCAAACCTCTGACGTTGTAATAACATCTGATTTTCTAAATCATCAAAACTACTAGAATCAGAGTTAAAGAGATCACTAATTTCTTTTATAAAACCACTGGTATCAATTTCTCCTAAATAAGCAGCTTCAAAATCTTCTAGGTTAGCGGTTTGTAGGCTAGTTGCTATAGACCTTCGTTCCTTAGCAATGTCAAACCCTAATCTGTCTGAACTAGTCAAAGCGTTTAAAGTATTAGCAAAAAGAGTAGCTTGTGTTTCTTTAGGTGCACCTGACCTTTCAGCTATAAGAGCGGCCAACGTTTGGTTTACATTTAAGTCACCTTGCGGGTTAACTCGTTTTTTAATTTCTTCTAGGTTAGTGGTAAAACTTTGAGCATCTGTTACACCAAGAGTAGCAAATGCATCTTCTAATTTTTGTGCGACGTTTTGAGCACCTCGACTTGTAGCTACCTGAATAAATTTATCATAGTTGTCTTGGTTCTGAAAGAATGCAACTGCTTCTTCTACGTTTTTAAAAGTAGGGATGTCAATAGTTCCTATTTCTTCTGAGGTTGATGCAGTTTCTTGTTGCATGCCTGCATCTTCCATCTCATCAAGTTCACCTTGTACCATACCCGCTGCTACGTTACCGCCTACACCGACACCAACCGCACCTGTTGTGCCAGCCCTAACTGGTGAAAATTCTCTTACTACGTTTCCAGCAGCATCTTTAACTTCTTCAGTTACAACTCTTGGGTTTTGTCCAGTTCCTTTTCCTTTACCAAAATCTACCAGTTTCTCACTAGTTGTCCTTTTCTTCAGGTCTTGTTCACCAGCTCTGACAATGTTTTGACCTTGTGGAGAATCTACATCAAATTTTTTGCCACTTTTCGCCACGGCTTGTTGCTGTGTTTTAGGTTTAGTAACTAGTTTTTTAGACCAGTCTAAAAGTTTTGTACCTATCTTAGCTCTAGACAACATACCAGCAGTTAAAGATAAACCCCTTATAGCGCCGTACCCTACAGCGCCCACTCCAGGGATAACTAATAAACCTGTACTTAACAAAGATACTTTTTCAGCAGTGTTCATATTATTCCAAGCTTCTACTAAACCATTTTTATCTTCTTCACTTACCTCTGCACCATCTACCATAGCAATAGCCGCCATAGCTTCAGCTTGTTTAGACCCTGGTTCTGGTGGCCCTGCCTGGTCTGGTAACAGTTCTGCTATTTCAGGTCTGATTTCTGTTAAAGCTACAGGAGGTATTCTGTCATCTATTTGTTTAGATTTTTCTTCATCCTGTTGTTCTGCAATAAGAGATATAATGCCTTCATTAAATTGGTTGAGAACTTCAGGATCATCTATTAGACCTTGTTCATTAGCTTCTTTTATACCCATAGCTATTTCTTCGTAGACATCATCAGCCATAGCATTAGCGTCTTCCCTTGCATTGCTTAAGTACCCAGGTTTTTGATTAGAATTTATATACTTAGTATTAAGAGCTAGTTTAGCTAACTCATTAAAGTCTGACATGCTGTATTGTGCTATTTCATCATCATCTGCATCTAATGACTTAAGAGTCTTAGGAGCTGTTTCTCCTTTATAGTTTTCTCCTACTAAAAATACAGTATTGTCAGTTTGGTTGTATATAACTCTATTAGGTTTAAAGTCTTCAACTGTTCCACCTACGGTTAGTGTTTTAGTCAATAAAGGAAAGTCACCAAACAAAGCTTCTATATATTCGTTATATTTAGGAGTAAACTGGTTGCCCTCTTTACCTACTGATAAAAGATTTTCACCAAAACTTAAATCGTCTGTCTCTAATGGTTTGTAGTTTTCCCCAAGCAACCCATCTGCCCTCATATCTACTATTAAGTTATCATTAAGGTTTCTTATTATAGAATCGCCTTGTAGTTTAACTTCGTTTTGTCTTGCTAACCGTTCTTGTTGAACTTTTTCTGGGATAATAGCATCTTGAAGGGCCTTACCTATGCCAAGAGGTATTTTGTATAGAAGGCCACTTGCTTGGTAATCTTCTTCTGCTAAATATTTATTAGACATTAGGTACCTCCGCCTCCGCCTGCTGATTTAAAGCCTGACATTACGCCTTGTATTAAAGCTCCGCCTAGCCCAAATAAATTTTGTCTGTATTGAGCTTTAGCATTTCTATATGCATTTTCTCTCTGCACCTGAGCAAGCCCTGACTGTGCCAACATGCCAGTAGCGGCAGCTTTTTGTCTGTTAAAAGAAGCCAACAATTGTGCTCTTAGTGCTTGATTAACCTCTCTTTGGTTTCTTCTTGCTAGGTTTATAACATTAGCTGTAGCTAACTTACTACCTCTTTGTTGCGCCCTTTCCATTTCTCGTCTCTGTGCAGGGCTTAGATTACCCCCACCATATCTTTCTAAGTTACGTGCAGCTATCTGTCTTTGTTTTTCTATTTCTTTAGGGGCTATTTCTCTAGCTCTATCAATAATAGAGGTATCATTCATGGCTTTATCTAAAAGGGCATTTTGAAAAGGAGCATCTTCGTTCATAAAACGCTCATAATCAGAACGCATAAAAGCTTCTAAATTTCCGCTTGGGTCGTATCCGGGATCTAATGCCATATCTTAACTATCCTTACTTATTTGATATCCTGTGAATTCTAAAGCTGGTTTGAATAAGGCCATAGGCGCTGTGTCACGTTTTAGTTGAGCGGATGCCTCACTCAATAAATCATTAGTAGCTAATTTGGTGCTAGCCATTGTGCCTTTCGTAAGAGTATCAAACTCTCCCATTTGTCCTTTTAGGGCCATTAAATTAGCATCCCTGCTTTTTATCTCTCCTTTGGTACCACTTGTTGACATGTTTGCTAGCTTGCCAATCATCAGGTCTGCTGAGTTATTAACATTCGAAGTCCTACTTAATATGTTACCTACACCGATACCAGTTTGTATACCGAACCCCACAGGCCCTGGGATAGTTTTTGCTATCTTCATTGCGTCAAAGTTACCTATTCCTTCTCCCTCAGCAACAAAATTTTGATCTGCGTAATCCCGTATCTTACCTATAACAGACCTAATTTGTGGGTTAAGTTTATCAAGTAGTTCATTAGCGAACTGTGTCTGGAATTTTTCTATAGACGTAGCTCTATACCTATCTTTTTTAGGTTTCCCTGCTATTTGTCTTAACTTACCTGCCATTAAACTTTTCTCCTAAATATTCTTGTATCTAACTCCCAACCTTCCTTTGTAAAGTAGGGCTCTAACTCTTTAATTTTAGTATGAGCGCCTATGTAACTGCAACCAATACTTTTAGCAAGTTGGTCAAACCAGTCTCGTTTTTCAACCCACATATGGTTACCTTTTTCATAAAGATAACCAAGCCATACAAACAAAGTTCGTTCTTTTGTAAACTCATCTACTTCTACTGTGAGTATTACAAACCCAAAACTCGCTTTGTATAAAAATGCTTGTTCTGTCACACAAGCAGCATAGATATCTTCTGGTCTATAACTTAAAGTTCTATCCTTAAGTACTTCCTCTATGCCTGGTTTAACTTCTTCCCAACAAGTGCGTATGTCAGTAGGGACTAAATCCTCAATAGTCGATTTCTTGTCCGTACTTTCTACCACGCCTTCTTCTTGGCATACCGAGTCCTTTATATTTAACTGTTCTTTTAACTCCAAGGTCTCCTCCTCTAGCCCTAAGTTCAGCTTGTTGTATTTCAACGTTAAACTGAAATAAGTATTCTTGTGCCGCTCCTACGTCTGTCCATTCTCGTTTAGGCATACGTAGTAGTCTATATAATGTTCCATAGATTAAAGCGTCTCTATAAGTGTTTGATACCACTGTATCTATATTGTTAGAAGTTCTACTAGGTTTTAAGGCCACGCCCATTATTAGTTCTTTCGAAGTGCTAGGCACTGGTACTAGCCAAAACGTTGTGGGTGTCTTCTGTAGATACACGTGTGGGTTGCCAGTTCTATCCCTCCAATCTGGGTAGTTTAACTCTAAACTACGTGGACTTATGGGATCCATGTCTTTGCCATCATACGTAGCATGCAAAATTTGGTGCACTTCTGTACCAGAAGGTATATCAAAGTCATACTCAAAAACACCTGGTATGGTGCTAACTGGGTCAATATCTAAGGTAAAAGCTTTTGAACGTTCACAAAATTCTATAGTGGCAGAACGAAGTTGTTGTTCTACCAAGCTATCTGGACAAAAAGGCACATATGGCAAAACTTCTTTTACTAAAGAAGAGTAACTTGCCATCTTATCCTCCTTGTTGCGGTGCCTGCATTACTGGAGGCATAGCACCTATATTGCTTGTTCTATCGTTATTTGGACTTATAAGTTCTTGGGCTTGCATACCTTGTCCTATACAATTTAAAAATAATTGATAGTGAAGTTGAGCTCTTTGCCCATTTCCTGCGTACTCAGAATCTTTTTGGTAAGCTCTAAACAATACATAATCTACAATAGCATTTGCATATATGTCATCTACAGAAATAGTAGCTGACGTACTTCCTAAGTCAGTTGGTGAATTAGAAAAAACAATCTCTACAAATGCATTTTGACCACTTGCTACCCCAGGGTAAACATAAAAGTTTCTTGGGTCATCTTCATCAAATATATAATGTTTAATAATTGACCCGTGCGCTGCATCTCCACTAACAGTTGGATCATTCCAATCTGGTTCTTGTGTGTTTAAGATATCAGCGTTTACTATTCTAATAGCTCTTTTACCTGTCGCACCGCCAGATGCATCAGACATATTTCTAGTCACTTTTATTAAACGCAATCCACCTGATGGTAAAGATTGTTTTGTACCTGTAACTAGCTGTACGTTAGAAGTAGTAGCTGAAGATTCTGGTCTGTAGTTAACGATTTCTCTTTGTGAGTCATTTATATACCTAAGTAATTCCGCTTCTGGCCATCTGACACTGGTGGTGTCTTGTAGAATGTCTTTTACTCTGGCTAATAAATTTGCTCCTGTTAGTGTCCCTGCCATAATTTATTACTCCGCTGCTTTTAGTTCTGCGATCAAGTCTGACTTTTTCTTACGTCTATCTAGTTCGATACCTAAGGTACGACCATATTCTTCTAGCTGTATTTTAGTCATAGAGTCTAAGTCGATAGCCTCTTCTGCTACCTCTTCTACGACTTCTTCTACAACTTCTTCTACAACAGGTTTTTCTACTGGAGCATCTTTCATCTCTGTACAACCTGCTTGTAAACATAATAGCCCTAAGTCATGTCCAACTTCTCTTGGTTCACCTGCTTTTAAATGTATAGTTGCTCCCCAGGTAGAAGCTACCGTTTTATCTTCGTCTGATACTATCCACATATTTTTCTCCTTAAAAATGGGTGGCTATTAGTAGCCACCCATAAAATATATCACAATTAGAATGCAACATCTAACGCAATAACACCGAAGTCCTCAACCTGACCTGTGTGATCAGAATGGTACTTAGGCTTCTTGAGTCCGAATATTTTCCCAATTGAAATACCGTTTTGGTTTCCATAGTCGAATGTGTCTTCAACTATATCTGGAACACCAATATCAGCCATTGCTAATGCTTGCGCACCTGCAAAGATACATCTTGAATAGTTGACATCAGCATTTGCACCACCTTTATAACCAGCAGCACCAGCATTTGATGATGTACCAGTTAAGGCATTGCTTGTATTGAACACGTGTCTGAACTCGTGAACCATGATGCCATCAACCATTAGACTTGATGAGCCAGAGAACAAGCTTGAGCCTGGTCCTCTAACGCCAGCTTGCCTTACGTTAGCAAGGAAATCTGAGTCAAGTTTAAGGTCAGCCATAACTTGCGGAGTTACGAAGAGATGGAATGTCTCATCGTTACCTGCGCCTCTTAGGCCTCTGATGTAGTTGTCTTTAGCATAAGCTTTTAGATCAACGATATTTTTGTAACTTAGTTTGTCGGCCGCTTCTAAAGCAGTAACATCGCCAGCTACGATACCATTAGTAGCATCTACTCTTCTATGTCTATTAGAAGTAGGTGCACTAACTTCACTCGCAAACTCTAAGTCGTTTAGGTTTT
>MDTG01072924.1_pt1 | contig 13281 bp, 7 predicted proteins | sample 811421 | NCBI WGS metagenome assembly MDTG01 (sample SAMN05326645, study PRJNA326480) | marine metagenome | isolation source: seawater | place: Pacific Ocean: South East | collected 2011 | reverse complement strand
TGGGACAATTATTGAATATTGAGCAATTTTTCTGCAGCTTTTCCCATGCTGGCTATTAATTCCATCGTCGCCAACGCACTTCTATTCTCTTCTTTGCTTTTGGTAATTGGGGTTCCTGTTTTTTACATGACCCAGACCAATCCTGAAGACAATAGAAATTCAAATATCAAAAAGATCGAAATCCTTGCAGGTGTTTGGTTCCATTTGGTACTTCTTCAAGCCTTAGTAGGCGAATACATTACTCATCAAATGAGTGTCTAGAAATCATTAGTTGCTTTACAAGGTTTATATTTATTTATTTTGATGTTGATGTTTTAAATTTACTCGCAAGAGGTTACTGTTAGAAGGTAATAAAAATGCCTTTATAAAATGGCGACAATTGAAGGTACTTTTGAAAAATCATCATCCCTAAAGGTGGCTATTGTTGTTGCTAGGTTTAATGATTTAATTACCAATAAGCTTTTAAGTGGTTGTCTTGATTGTTTGTCTAGGCATGGAATTGATGTATCAGAGTCAAGTCCTCAATTAGATATTGCTTGGGTTCCAGGTGCATTTGAATTACCAATAGTTTCTCAACAACTTGCCAGAAAAGGAAAATATGAAGTTGTAATTACTCTTGGGGCTGTAATTAGGGGTGATACTCCTCATTTTGATGTTGTTGTCTCTGAGGCTAGTAAGGGAATTGCCTCAGTTTCTCGAGAAACAAACGTCCCAATTATATTTGGCGTGTTAACCACAGATACTATGCAACAGGCCTTAGAGAGAGCTGGAATAAAAAATAATCTTGGATGGAATTATGCTTTACAAGCAATAGAGATGGGCTCCTTAATGAAGGTTGTAAATTGAATTTTCTTGTCAATATGGTTTTACAATTGACCTGTGCCCCTTCTCTAAGGCATGCTATTAAATGAATTATTTTAATTCCTGCGGATGTAGCTCAGTGGTAGAGCATCTCCTTGCCAAGGAGAGGGTCGAGAGTTCGAATCTCTTCATCCGCTTTTAAGCATCAATATATTTTAATCATGCATATGTTTGTATTATATATATCTCAATAATTAAAAACTATTTTAAAATTTCTATTATTTAAGTTCTAAATACATAAGTTTTTGCGAAGAGTTGAGTTTAAAACCTAACTGAAGATAAAAATCCGATCTATTTGTAGTCATAAGATAGATTTTTTTACAATTTCTGATTTCTGGAGATGTAATAATTTCCTGTATTATTTGACGTCCATATCCATTTCCTTGAACATCATTAGCCACTACTATATCCCAAATAACTGATCTGAAAATACCGTCACTAGTTGCTCTTCCAAAGCCTATTAGTTGATTACCTTCCCATAAACTAATTACTATGGAACTATTTTTCAGCATTTTTTTTAGATCAGACTTGCTTCTTTGTTTAGCCCAAAATGTATATTTATTGAATAGTAATTGAAGCTGAACAAGTCCATTAGAGGGTAATAAATTTGGACCCAAACCAAATATTCTGAAGCCAGGCGCACCAGGTGCATGTTTTATCAGATTTTGATTAGGCATTGCAAATAAATAAACAAAAGAAATACAATAATCAAGAAAATCAGTTTATAAGCATTTTATCTAAATGAGCTTTAGATAGATATTTTCTCAATTGAAAGTGACGTATTATTTTGGTCTCAACTGAGATCCTATACTCGTGAAGTAATATTTTTACATTTAGCACAATAGGCCTTAATAATTATAGAGTGTAGGAATATGATATTTTCATTATGTTTGATGTTTGTATAAACATTAATTAGCTAGATTTATAATTATGAAGACAGATTTTTATTTCGAGTTTGAAAATCGATTTAGAGGTACTCCTCAAGAGATAAAGTCTCGTTTATCATCATATGATGGTCTGATTAATTATATTCTGAATAATATTGATAGTCCAAAATTTCTTGATATCGGAAGTGGTAGAGGAGAGTGGTTAGAAAAATGTAAGGAAATGAATATTGAGGCTATGGGGATAGAGAATAATCCTCAAATGGTATCTTTTTGCGAAGACAAAGGTTTAAAAATTGTCTCAGGAAATGCATTGGATTCTATTGAGAAATTTGAAACTGATCATTTTTCGATAATTACCGCTTTTCATCTTATAGAACATTTATCCCCTAACGATGTATATAAAATGCTTAAACAATGTAGAAGAGTATTAAAAGCTGAAGGAATTTTAATTTTAGAGACGCCAAGTATTGATAATTTACAAGTTTCAAGTAGAACATTTTATTTAGACCCTACACATATAAATCCAATTAACCCTGATGGTATGATCTTTGACCTAGAACAATCTGGTTTTAGTGAAGCTAGATATTACTATATTAATGGCGATGATCCAATTGAATTCGATGGAAATAATCTTGCAAAGATTATCAGCGGATCTGCTAGGGATGTGTGTTTCATTGCTTCCAAACTTGAATCTAAAAATATTAATATTTTTAATCAAGAAAAGTTTTGGTTGAATACTTTTAATCTATCACAATCGACTATGGAAATAGTAAATATATATGATAGTAACTATAAACAAAAAGAAATTAAAATTGATGAACAAGCTTCTAGAATATCATCATTAGAAAAACATATTGATTATATTACATATAGACAAGATAAGATTTATAATAATGTCATACTTCGACTATATCGAAAAGTTAAATCTTTTATAAAGAAAATTTTTGATTTTATAAAATTTTTAGTCAAAAACAATATATATTTTATTTTCACATTTTTGCTTAAAAATATTTCATCCAAATTATCATTTTTTCTTTTAAGAGTTGTTTATAAACTTTTAAAAATAATGAAGCTTAATTCATTTTCTTCTAAGTTTCTTAACACAATTTTAAAGACAAATAAGGCAATGAAAAAATCACATACATCAAATAATAAGTTAGAGGATTTATATAATTCATCGCATATCGCTCAGAAGATTTATAAACAAATTAAATCAAAATAAATTTATTATATGAGAATCGCAATTGACATCCAAGGCTATCAGTCTGATGAAAGTAGCTTAAGAGGAATAGGTAGATATTCGATTACTTTAGTTAGGTCTATAATCCGTAGATTTCCTACAAATGAGTATATATTGTTTGCTAATTCATCATTAAGAGATGTCAGAGGAGATTTTATTGAAGAATTAAGCAATACCAATTTTAAAGTCAGTTATTATCAATGGTATTCTATTGGACCTAGGAATCAAGATTTATCAGAGAATAATGTCTATAGATGTTCAGCGATTCAATTAAGAACATATGCTTTGGATTTAATTAACGCTGATTGCATTTTAATTACAAGTCATTTTGAGGGTTTTTTAGATAATTGTTTGACTGATATAGATGAAAATTATCATTTACCACCAACAGTTTCTATAATCTATGATTTAATTCCTTTACTTAATCCTGACACATACTTAAATAATAATCCATTATTTAAGAATTTTTACTATAAAAAGTTATCTCAACTAGAGAGATATGATGGACTTTGTGCAATTTCAAACTCTTCATCAAATGAGGCTAAAAAATACTTAAATGTTGATTCCTCCTCAATATATAATATTTCATCAGCTTGTGATAAGAATCTATTTGTTGAGGATCAATCGAATGATAATTTTGATGAATCGATTAATTCTTTAGGAGATTTTTTACTTTATTCAGGAGCAGGAGATTCTAGAAAAAACTTATTAGGTTTAATCAAAGCATATTCAAAGCTTCCTAAAGATCTGAGGTCCTCTTATAAGCTAGTTCTGGTAGGTAAACTATTTCAAACTGAAATACAGTTACTGGAAAAGTGTATACATAAATGTCATTTATCTAAAAATCAAATTATTATATTGGGTTATGTGTCAGATAACTATTTAGTTAAGCTTTATCGGAATTGTAAGCTATTTATTTTTCCTTCTTTTCATGAAGGATTTGGATTACCAGTTTTAGAAGCGATGTCTTGTGGCGCTCCTGTAGTGACCTCCAATACAAGTAGTCTTCCAGAAATTGTTGGTTTAGATGAAGCGATGTTTGATCCATTCGACATTTCTTCTATGACTAATTTAATAATACGTTCTTTAACGGATTCTGAATTTAATCAGAAACTAATTGAGAACTCTAAATATAGATCTTCTCTTTTTTCCTGGCATTCTACAGCTGAGAAATTAGTAACATCTTTAGAAACTATTATGACTAAAAAAATCAATTCTAATAAGATTAAAATTGATAATTCTTACAAGATATTATTGACTAATTTAAGAGCAATTTTACTTAATCCCAGAAACTTTAAGATAGATACAGAAAGTATAATCAAGCAAATATCTGCAGCGATTACATTAATTGATGAGCAGGCCAAGAAATATATTATACGTAATATAGATTTTTCAAAAAATGTCAAATGGAGAGTTGAAGGACCTATTGATTCTAATTATAGTTTAGCTATTTTAAATAGAAATTTTATTGAAAGACTTTCTCAATCTAATTTAGATGTTTATCTTCACTGTACCGAGGGCCCAGGAGATTATCAGCCAGATATCTCATTTTTAAAACAGCATAAAATTATATTTGATTTGTATAATCGTGAGAATATTGAATGCGATATTGTCAGCAGAAATCTATTTCCACCAAGAGTTGATGATTTTGAATCTCAAGTTAAACTATTACATTCTTATGGATGGGAAGAAACTGAATTTCCTAGAGAATGGGTAGATAACTTTAATAAGTATTTGGATGGGGTGACAGTAATGTCCCACTTTGTTAAGAATATACTAATTAACAATGGCGTTTCAATTCCCATTCAAGTATGTGGGCTTGGTCTTGACCATATTAAATATTTTATACCAGAATCTGATTTAAATCTAAAATGTAAAAAATATAGGTTTTTACATATATCTTCTTGTTTCCCACGCAAGGGGATAATGCAATTATTAAATGCATATGGAATCGCTTTTAACAGTGATGATGATGTAAGTTTAATTATCAAAACTTCAGCTAATCCTCATAACAAAATTTATAAAATTCTTGATGAAATTAAATCTAACAAACCTAAGTATCCCCATGTTTTAATTTTAGATGAAGACTTTAGCGATACAAAAATAAGGGCTTTATATCAGTACTCAGATGCACTAATTGCACCTAGTTTAGGCGAAGGATTTGGATTACCAATTGGAGAGGCAATGATTTTAGGTTTACCAGTTATTACTACTTCTTGGAGTGGTCAATTAGATTTTTGTAATCCAGAAAATAGTTGGCTAATTGATTTTGAATATAAATATGCTCAAACTCATTTTGGATTAGAATCCTCTGTCTGGGCTGAACCTATAGTAGATAACATTGTTGAAAAAATGTTAGAAGTTTATAATGCAAGTTCAGAGGAATTAGACTTTAAAATAAGAAATGCTAAAGATAATATTCAAAACTTTACTTGGCAAAAAGTTTCAGATATAAATATTGATTTTGCTAAAATTATTTCTCAAGTAAATCCTTCGAAATCTATTAGGATTGGTTGGATCAGTACTTGGAACTCTCGATGTGGAATTGCTTCTTACTCTCAACATTTATTAGATTTTATCAATGAACAGGTAACAATCTTTGCACCTAACGAATCTATTAATTTTGAAGACAATAACAATGTTAGGCGATGTTGGGATCTGGATGTCAATAATGAACAGAATTTAGATAATCTATTTCAGGAGATCATTAATAATAAAATTACAACTACTATTATACAATTTAATTATGGATTTTTTAATTTTCATACTTTCTCTGAATTTTTAGAAAAGCTTATTAATAAAAAAATTAAAATAATTATTTTCCTTCATTCTACAATTGATCCAACTAATAATAATAAATCTTTGATTGATTTAAAACAATCTTTTTTAAAATGCCATCGTATATTTGCCCATTCTCCTAGTGATCTTAATAGATTAAAAAAGATAGGACTGATACAAAACTCTTATATTTTTCCTCATGGAATTCTAGATTTTGATATATCTAACTATTCTCAATCTAATTCTTTATCACATTTTTCAATTAATCAAAAAATTAATATTGCTACTTATGGATTTTGTTTGCCAAATAAAGGTTTCAGAGAATTAATTGAGGCGATTAAAATGTTAATTGAATTAAATTACGATATTAGTCTTTCTCTTTATACCGCCATTCATTCATCTGAATTATCTATTATTCATTTTCAAGAATTAAAAGTTTTAATCAGTCAATTAAAACTTGAGCATTCAGTTAAATTAGACAATTTTTATTATAGTGATATTGATACTTTACGAAATTTGGCGACAAAAGACCTTATAATTTTTCCATATCAATCTTCACAAGAATCTTCCAGCGCCTCAGTTAGGCATGGTCTTTCTGCTGGCCCTCCTGTATTGGTAACTCCAAGCTCAATATTTGAGGATTTGGCTAGTGTAGTTCATACGTTGCCTGGAACTTCTCCCAAAGATATTGCTGATGGCATACATAATTGGTTTGAGAAGGGAAGTGTTTCTAATCAAGCCAGTGTCAATAAGAGAATTCAGCATTGGCGTAAACAGCATCAATTTAGTGTTTTAGGAAGAAGATTAGAAGGAACGATAAGAAGCCTTGAATTGTCTAATGATTTTAATTAGTTAATCAATATATTGTATTAATTTGTTGAATTTAAACTATACATATAATTATAATTAAATTATAACGAATTTAATTATCTATGCTATTAGATTTTAGTTTCAGAATGACCTTCAATGAGCAACTTAATTATTTCTCGAACATTTTTTTTTGCTTGCCATCCATATAAATTTATCATCTCACTAGGGTCACCAACACTTGTGTGAATTTCTGTTTTTCTAAAAAGATTTTGGTCAATAATTACATGCTGCTTCCAATCTAAATTTAATAATTCAAATGTAATTTGAATAAATTCTTTTAAGCTAGTTTTTTTACCTGTACAAATAATTTGATCTTTTTTATTTTTTGATGTTGTAATTATTTGGATGGCTTCGATATATTCTTCAGCCCAACCCCAATCTCTATTTACATCAATATTTCCAAGTGTAAAAGTATGATTTTTATTGCGCGCTGATTCAATTGCATTGGTGATTATTTTATGCGTTACAAACTCTTTTTCTCTCAGTTGTGATTCATGATTGAACAAAATTCCAGTTATGCAATTCAGTTTGTGTATTTTTCTATATAGCTTGACTAAATTAAAACTTGTTTGTTTGCTAATTGCATAGGGACTTAAAGGATTTTGTTTGTGATATATAGTTGCTTTTTGGCTTGTGTTACCGAAGATTTCACTACTGCCCGCAAAAAACATATGACCTTTATATTTTAATTTTCTTGCTACTTCTAATAAGTTCGCTGTACCATTTACTATTCCTTCAATTGTTTCCATAGGGTCAATAAATGATTTTCCTACGGATGATTGTGCAGCTAAGTTGAATATTGTTTCGGGTTGGTAGGTTTGAATTAAGTCTTTAATGGTTTTATTGCTTTTAATATCGCCCTCGATAATTTCAATATCTTTATCGATTTTTAGTTTGATATGGTTTTGTATTTTATTTTTCTTTAATCTCGTCAATCCAACTACCCGATGACCTTTTTTCAAAAGTGATTGACACATTAAAGAGCCATCTTGACCAGAGCAGCCTAAAACTAGAGCGGTTTTATTATTCAATATGATTTAAATCACTAGATTCATTTTCCTCATAAAGTTGCAGATAATTCAACCTGATTAAGAGAATCAATTATTTAACCGAAGAGGTTTGCAACGAAAAATTTTCTAGAAATTGCAGTTAATAGGTTCAAATTTTGTCTAATTTGGTTATTTTTTTTGAAATGACAGTGTGCACTTTAAATTCTGGTTCTTAAGGCGTAAGATTTTTGAATTTTTAGATGATCGAATTTTCGTAATTTATAACTAATGATTTTTTTATATTTAACTCTTGCTATGGCCAAGAATCCATTGATACCAATGTGTCTAGGAAGTCTCGGAATTTGATTCAATCTGAAACTCTTCAAAATAAAAAGATCAAAATGACATGCTGAGATTGAATAAGAATGTTTGGATTTGCTTGTTTTTTGTTCATTCTTCTATTGCTATCTAAGAGTAATGACCTATATTTCCATGGATTCTGTTGAACAGGGGTATATACTTCCTGTCCAATTACACAGATAGCCGCAGTTACCCTGCGGAGATCCCTACACAACAATTTCTTCGCAATCAAAATGGCCAACGCGACTAGCACGCAACTACAAGAGCTTTACGTTGCTTACTTCGGTCGAGCAGCTGATCCTACCGGTCTAGATTACTGGACTGAAAGAGGGATCTCCACTGCCTCATTCGCTGCAGACATGTATGCGCAAGCTGAATTTAAAGATGCTTACGGCAGTCTTTCTACTGAGTCACAAGTTAATCAGATTTATAAGAATCTTTTTGACAGAGACGCTGATGTAACTGGTCTGAACTACTGGACGCTTCAAATTAACTTAGGAACTTTGAAGTTAGCCGAGATCGCAAATCATTTAATCTGGGCAGCTCAAAATAATTCAGGTAGTAGTGACGATAAGACCGCTCTATCTAACAGAACAGCTGCTGCAGTTGCTTACACAGCAAAGGTTAAAGAAAGTACTGCTGCAATACTTGCTTTCCAACCTTCTAGCACTTCTCCATATGAAGCAGGTGCAAATATTGAAGAAGCAAAAAGCTATCTATCAGGTATAGACAAAGATACTGCTCATACTGTTGCTGGAGTTGCTTCTAGTGTTGCTACTATCACGACAAATGGAGTATTGACATCTACAGCTAACGAAACTAAGAGTTATACATTAACCACTACTGCTGACACCTTCACAGGTGGTGCTAGTGCTACAACATTCGCTGGTGTAGCCGGAACTATTGATGGAGATACACTTAAAGGTGGCGCTGGTAATGACACTCTTAGCTTGACTGTCACAGTCGCTGACGATGATGAGGCTGGTTTCACTTCATCAGAAATAGAGACTATCTCAATTCGCTCAACAGGTGGTACTGCTAATAATGCCGCATTTGTTGATTTAAGTTTTGCCAACGTAACTGACTTAACCACTCTTGAACTTCGTCGCCTTGCAGATGATGTTGAGATAGACGATCTTCAATCTCTAACTACAACTCTGAAGATCAGTAAGGTTGCTTCTGCAGCTGATATTGATATCAACTATGACGCAAATACAATCGCTGGTTCCGATGACACAGTTAACATAACTATTGATAATTCAACCGGTGGCGGTGATCTTGTAATCAATGACGTAGAGACTATTGCTATTACAGCCGTAGGTGCTGACAACGATTTAAACATCGACGGTGATTCAATCTCTAGCGTAACCATTGCTGGTACTGGTGAGCTCAATGCTGATTTCGATGCATCAGTTACTTCTGTTAATGCTGCGTCAAACTCTGGTGGAGTAACAATGGTTGCTTCTGCAGCTGCAAACGTTACCTACACAGGCGGAACTGGAGCTGATTCGTTCTCAATGGGAACTACTTTGACTGCAGATGACACTCTTAACGGTGGAGATGGTGTTGACTCTGTTGCTGTAACCGGTGCTGGTGGAGCTTTAATCCCTTCTAGCGCAGCGATCACTAATGTAGAGACGATCACTGCAACAATTAACGGTGCTGACACTCTTGATGCAAACATCATTGATGTAGATAACATCACCATTCTTGCTACAGCGGCAACTGATGACATTACAGTCACTGATTTGACTGATGAGGTTATTACGCTGACTCAGCTAGCTGCTGGTGTGTCTATGGATAACGTCAACTTGTCTCTTGCTTCTAATACAGGTACTGCAGACTCTCTAACTGTTAACGTTGAAAACGCTCATACGACAACAGTATTCAACGTTGATGATATTGATTCTACAGGCGGTGGTATTGAGTCATTAACCTTGAATCTTACTCAGGGTGTTGATCTTGCTAGTGCAGATGATATCCAGATTGATGATATTTCAATCGGAGCTACAACACTAACTATCACAGGTAATGCTGATGCTGATATTGGTAGTGGTGTTGCTTTGGGTACTGCAACCACGATTAGTGCAGGTACATATACAGGTGACCTAACCCTTGTTCTAGGTGCTGCAGATCAGACAGTTACTACTGGTTCTGGAGATGATACTTTCACAGTCGGATCAAACCTAACCTCTAGCGATACAATTACCGCTGGCACTGGTTCCGATAGCTTGACAGCTACTCTTACAGCTGTAACAGCTGCTCCAACCCTTTCAGGCGTTGAGACATTAACTCTTGACTTCGAAAATGCTGGTAACGTTTTCAGTGGAGCTAACACTACTGGAGCTACCCAAATTGACTTGCAAGGAGACGTAGCGAATACCATTACAAATCTTCCTGCTTCAGTCACTAACATTCAGTTGAATGAGGGTACAGATAACGAAACTGTCACTATCACTTATGCAACTGGTAGTTCTGATGGCTTCACCATGAATCTCCAGTCAGACGGTACTGGAACAAACAACTCGTATAACACGATCACTGTTACTGGAAACACCGGTAACATGACAGTGACAAATGACGATGCCTATACGCTAGATGGTGGTTTTGTAAACGCTACTACTACTGGAACAGTCACATTCCAAACTGGTGCCAACATTATTGATGGTGGTTCAATTGGACTGGATATGGTCAACGCTACTGCACTTGCAATAACAACTGCTGGTGGAAACCTTGATTTCAGCGCAGCTCAAACCAGTTTGTTCACAGACGCAACATCCTTCAATCTTCAAGCTTTGAATGGAGATATCTTGATGGATCATGGTAGTAGCGTTCTGCAAAGTGATGCAAACGTAACGGTCACAATGAATGCAGCTGGCAGCGGTAACCTTATCGACGTCACAACTTTGAATGTAGATCACGTAACGACCCTTGATCTAAGTGCTTCTAGTGCTGGTGACGTAGTACTGACTGACGTTAATTTCCTAGGTATAGATTCTTCTACATCTGGTAATGATGTAACAACAGCTTTCACTCTTACAGCTACAGGTACAGGTTCATCAGCAATCATTTCTGATGTGACCCCTGCATCTGCAACTACTCTTGATTCATTAACTATGACTTCAAGCAGTAGTGGTGTTGTGAGCTTTACAGCTGCAAGTGACAACTTAACGATTACTTCAATTGATGCATCAGGTGCAGCTGCTAATGGAGTTGTATTGAATATCTCTGACCTTGCTGCTGCAACAACAGTAACTATGGGTGCAGGTAATTCTACGATTACGACTTCTGATGGCGCTGACGTCTTCACAATGGGTGGTGGTGACGCGACTATTAACGTAACCGCAGGTGGTGAATATACATTCTCAACTGGTACTGAGACTGTTGAAGCTCAATCATCAGCAAGTACAGATATCACTGGGTTTGATGTAAGTAATGACGTCATTCAGTTAAGTCTTACTGAACTTGAGAGTGCAGCCTTTACTAGCACCTCTGATTTGGTTGACTACAACGGTATTTCCATATCAGCTCTTTCAGGAGTTGTTATTGCGAACATTACTGGTGGAACTGCATTCACGAGTGATGCTTCAACACTTCTCCGTCTGACTGGAACACATGCAAGTGTAGCTGCTGTTGAACTTGCAATTGAAGGAGACATGACAGACTTAAGCATTATTGCTTCTGATAGTATTGTTGTTCTCTGGTCTGATGGAGCTAATGCACATGTCAACCTATTTGAGGTAGATACTGTTAACACAGGTTCACCTGCATCTGGTGTTGTTGACGCTGTTACTCACAATGGTGAAGTCGTTGAGCTTGTTGGTGTCGATGTTACTGATCTATCAGCTTCTAACTTCAACATTGTTGCTTAGTAAAAAAAATAAAAGATTAATTAGTCTTTTATTTATCTTTAAAAAAGAGCGGTATATCCGCTCTTTTTTTTTATTCAAAATTATTTATCTGATTGAAAAAATTAAAATTAAATTACCTTATGTATTTTGTTATCAAATTTTTATTTATGAATTGATTTTTATAGATATTTGAGAATTAATCTATTCTTATTCTGTATTTTTAATAATCAATATTAGTATTATTTAAAATTTAACCAACCTGTCGTTATATATTTTACGCCTGATTCCAAGACCTTGCCTTGGTGAGCGTGTGTCCACTCTGCGGGCCAAATTATTGTTAGACCTTTCTTGGGTTTGATATTTAAATCATAATGATTAAAATATGTATAACCGCCGTTCTCTACATCATTTAGATAGGTCATGAATGCAAATAGTCTATGTAGTGAGTCCAGACCTGATCTCTCGCAATGTACTTTTTGAAAATGTTGACCTGCTTTGTATTTTCCAATATTAAAACTACCTATATCTAATTGATCAACTATTGATGCTAAAAATGGCCATTGATGATTATAGTCTTTATAACATTCAAATAAACTTTGAAAATATATTTTAAATATTTGATTCTTTTCAAGTGCAATATCTTTAGGGAAAATACTTATATCATTTCTATCTTTGATATCTTGATCCAATCCTACTGAGGAGTTTGCTTTAATTTGTTGCCCTGGATTATGCTCGTAATACTCTATTAAATCATCACATATTGCTTTATCTATGAGCCAGGCTCCAATAAAATTCGGATTTAAATTGCCTTGATCTAAAGTAATTCTTTTCTCCATAATTAATTGAATGAGATACCTTTATTTATATCAAAAGTAATAAATCCTTCCCCTTCTTTCAACATTGCTAGCGCTTCTTTAAATTTTCCTTTTTTTAACAAAATATGACCCATGCCTCCAATTGCGGGATAGTTTTCTTTCTTTAATCCAATAGCTTTTTTGAAGCTTGAAATTGCTTTCTCCTGATGATTTAGCTTGGATAAAATAGTACCTAAATTAGAATGAGCCTCAGCAAAATCAGGTTGAAGTTCAATTGCTTTACGAGTTGATATCTCTGCTTCTTCTAGTTTGCCCAGAGTTTGCAATATAGTTCCTAGATTGGAATGAGCTTCAGCCAGATCGGGCTTAATTTCAATTGCTTTTCGTAGTGATAATTCTGCTTTTTTTAACCGTCCTAAATCCTTTAATACAGCTCCATGGTTGAAATGAGCTTGATATGAATTAGGTTCGATTTCAATCGATTTGCATATTGATTTCTCACCTTGTTCGGGTTGACCAATTTTTTTCATTACAGCCCCAAGGCTTAAATGAGCCTGAGCGAAATCGGGTTTTAATTCAATTGTTTTACGTAGAGGTTGTTCTGCTTCTGGAAATTTTTTTTGTTTAATT
>MDTG01368440.1_pt1 | contig 13282 bp, 12 predicted proteins | sample 811421 | NCBI WGS metagenome assembly MDTG01 (sample SAMN05326645, study PRJNA326480) | marine metagenome | isolation source: seawater | place: Pacific Ocean: South East | collected 2011 | reverse complement strand
GATGTAATTGATTATCTTGAAAAAAATATTTCTAATATTGAAATAGAAATTGGTAGAGAAAATATCGCTGCAGCCATTCAAGGATATTTAGAGAATACGGTTCTGAGTTATGTTAAAAAATTAATAAATCAATACCAGATTTATGATATTTGCCTATCAGGAGGAAACTTTGCAAATGTAAAACTTAACATGAAGTTATACGAAGAATCTGGGTTACAAAACTTATATATTATACCTGCAATGACAGATAGTGGTGCTGGTCTAGGTGCTCTTATCTTAAGCTTGAAAAAAGAAAAAAAAATTAAATTTGATACCTTTAAAGAATCGAAATTTGAAATGCCTTACTGGGGACCTCATTATAGTAATGACGAAATAAAAAAAACTCTTAAAAAATTTGATGATAGGATAAAGATTAAGGATGCAACAGATGATTTATGGCATGAATATTTTGCAAAATTAATAACTGAGGGAAAAATAGGTGGTTTATTTCAAGGAAGAATGGAATTTGGACCAAGAGCTCTTGGAAACAGAAGTATCATAGGGGATGCAAGAAGTTTAAAAACAAAAGAAAGAATAAATAGTGTTGTAAAAGGTAGGCCTAATTTCCAACCTTTTTGTCCGTCAATTTTAGAAGAGGATAGAGAAAAACTTTTTGAAAAATCATATAAAAATAAACATATGACCTGTGCTTTTAAAATGAAAAAGGAATTTGCAAAAATCTTACCTTCTGCAGTGCATATAGATGATACAGCTAGACCACAATTCGTTGAAGAAAACGATAATGAAAATTATTATAAAATTTTAAAAGAAATTAAAAAGATCACTGGTTACGGAGTAGTTGTAAACACCTCATTTAATAAACATGGTAGAACGATGGTAATGAAACCAGAGGATGCTTTAAGTGATTTTTTAGACTCAAAGTTAGATTTTGTGTGCTTTCAAGGAATTTTTGTTTTTAAAAAAAATAACTAATGAAAATTATTTATAGAACAGATTGGCAGAAAATTAAAGAAAGAGATCAATCAAAGTTATGGATTGATAAAAATGAGAATAGTGATGAAATTTTGAATAAAATTAATTTTAATTATTTAAAGAATATAGATCATAATAGTATATTTGCTTATCCTGATTTAGGTAAATTGTATAAGTTTTTAGCAAAATTCTTAAAATTAAAAATTGATAATGTAATGTTAGTGCTGGAGCAGATGGCGCAATAAAAAGTGTATTTGAAAATTTTACAAAAAAAGGTGATATAATTTTAAGACTGGAGCCTACATTTGCCATGTATTCAATATATCCCAAAATTTTTGGCTTAAGAGAAATAGCAATCAATTATGTAAAAAGTGAAAATGGACCGCACTTAGATCTAGATATTTTTTTAAAAAATATAAGAAAATTTAAACCCAAACTAATTTGTATTGCAAATCCTAATAGTCCTACAGGCACAATATTAAAGAAAAATGAAATGATAAAAGTTTTTCGTGTAGCTAAAAAAGTAAAAAGTACAATTTTATTAGATGAGGCTTATTACCCTTATTATAACCATACTTACAAGTCATTAATAAATAGATTTGATAATTTGATTATTGTAAGAACAACAAAAAGTTTTGGTATGTCAGGTATGAGAGTTGGTTATTTAATTTCAAATAAAAAAAAGGTTCAATTTTTAAAACAATCAAGGCAGCTTTATGAAATAAATAATTTAGGAGCCAAATTATTTCTTTATTTAATTAGAAATTATAAATATGTAAAAGCTTCAGTAAAAAGGCTCAATGATGGTAAAAAATATTTCATTTCTGAGATGAAAAAATTGAATATTAATGTGCTTTCAGGCAATGCAAATTTTTTACATGTGAATTTTAGTGAAAAAAAAAATAAAATTTTAAAAAATTTAAGAAAAGTCTGTTACATAAGAGAGCATGAAAATCATTCTTCACTAAGAAACTATTCAAGAATAACTTTAACAAGTAAATCAAATTTTAAAAAAATCATTAAAGAAGTTAAAAATGCTCTCTAAAGACAAAATATTAGAAAAATTAGCTTTCCCAACTGATGCAGTAAGTATGGATATTGAAACTGCTATTTTATATGGATTAGATTGGGGAATAAAAAATTATGAATTTAAAAGATTATTTGGGAAAAGGCTCCCTGATCTTAATTACGAAGACATTAATTATGCCAAAAGAAATATAGACAAATATAAAGTAAAAATTTGCTCACTATCACCTGGTTTTTTTAAGGATGAACTAGACTCTGATCAAACAAAAAATGAAATAAAAAAAATTGAGAGAATTATTGAAATGTCAGATGAACTACAGGTGGATAAGATAATAGTTTTTGGTTTTAAAGTAACAGAAAATGTAAATGAAAAAAACTTGCAGAATATATCCAAAAAAATAATTCCAATTTATGAAAAAATCTTAAATTTGTTTGAAAAAAAAAAAATTACATTATTAGTAGAAAATGAGCGAAATAATTTTATGAATTATTTCCAAATAATTGAAAATGTCTTAGAAAATATAGGCTCAAACTATTTAAAAATTAATTGGGATCCTTGTAATATAATAAATGAAAAACATCAAATAAGGGCTTATCCAAATTTTTATAAAAAAATTTCAAGTTATGTTGGACATTTACATATAAAAGATGGATGTATCAAAGATGGTAAATTTGAAAATAAAATGATTGGTGAAGGAGTAATTAATTGGAAAGAACAAATTAAAGATTTAATGAAAGATAATTATAAAGGTTATTTTGTTGTTGAACCTCATTTCGGTCACAGGATTCATAGTACAGATAATCATATAAAAAATATTAAAAAAGTAATTAATGAGATTGAATAATAGTGACTAGAGTTATTAATGTAGCAATAATAGGTTTGGGTAGAATAGCTCAACACCATATTAATGAAATTACGAATAATAAAAATTATAAATTGGTTTCTGTATCAGATTTAGACTTAAGAAGATTAGAGGAAATTAAAAATAGGTACCAAGTTGAGGGGTATAGAAATTTTGATAAAATGCTGAGCACTCATAATAATATTGATCTTGTTTCTATAATGACTCCATCAGGCATGCATTATGAGCATGCAAAAAAAATAATTACAAGATTTAAGAAGAATATTGTTTTAGAGAAACCAACATGTTTAAAGATCAAACACCTGGAACATTTATATTCTTTAGCAAAAAAAAATAAATCTAGAATATTTCCAGTTTTTCAGAATAGATACAATCTTGCAGTTCAAAGAGTAAAAAGATCAATCATATCTGGTGAAATTGGAAAGATAAGAATTGTTTCTGTAAATGTTAGATGGTGTCGACCTCAAAGATATTATAACCTATCAAAATGGAGAGGGACTTTTTCACATGACGGCGGTGCATTAACAAATCAAGGGATACATCATATAGATTTAATTAGATATCTTGGTGGTGAAATTAAAAACATATCATGTAAAATGTGCACTTTAGGGGTAAAAATAGAAGTTGAAGATACAGTGGTTGGTCATTTCGAGTTTAAAAATAATAATGCTGTTGGCAGCTTAGAAATCACTACATCTGCAAGACCGATAGATTATGAAGCAACAATTTCGGTTATTGGATCAAAGGGGATAGCTAAGATAAGTGGAATTGCTGCAAATAAGCTAGATTTTTTTAGTTTGAATCAAAAGGAATGTAAAAAAAATAGTGAACATTTCTATAATGTTTATGGAAATGGCCATAAAAAATTCTACATTGATCTGGAAAAAAGCATTAATAGGAATAAAAAATTTCCAGTTTCTGAAAATGACTGTATCAATACAATTAAATTTCTACATGCTTTTTATTTATCAAACCACAAATCAAAAAAAATTTCTTTTTCTAAAGTAAAAGATTTCCATAGACTTGGTGAAAAAAATGAAAAAATTTCAAAATTATATAGGTATAAGAAATGAAAAAAATTATAGGAATAGTTCCTGCTAGATTAGCGGCTTCTAGATTTCCAAATAAGCCATTAAAAAAAATATGTGGTATCCCAATGTTAAAGCATGTATTTGAAAGATCTAAACTTTATAAAAACTGGACATATCTTGCAATTGCAACATGTGATCAAAAAATACATGATTTTTCAAAAGAAAATAATTACCCGTCGATTCAAACTTCAAACAAACACACCAGATGTTTAGATAGAGTTTATGAAGCAACAAAAAAAATCCAAAATAGATTAAGAATTAACAATGATGATGTCATTGTATGTGTTCAGGGTGATGAACCAATGCTAAAACCCCAAATGATTGATAGCGTGGTAAGACCGATATTAAAAAATTCAAAAATTAATGCAACAGTTCTTGGGGTAGAAATTAATTCTGAAGATCAATTTTATGATAAAAATATTGTTAAAATTGTTCATGATGTAAAAAATCGAGTTCTTTACACATCAAGATCACCAATACCGTATTGCAATAAATTTAACAAAAAAATAAAAGCTAAAAGAGTTGGTGGAATATTTGCTTTTCAATGGAAATTTTTAAAAAAATTTTTTAATACCCCAGAATCCAACCTTGAAAAAATTGAGTCATGTGATTCTAATAGAATTTGTGACAATGGTGGTGGCCAATATGTATCTTATTTCAAAAATTTACCCTATTTTTCTGTTGATACTAAGAAAGATTTAACAAAAGTATCAAGATATATGAATAAAGATAAAATTTTTAAAAAATTTTTAAAAAAGAAATAAATTGAATTCAAAAAAAAAATCTTTTTGGAGCCAAAAAAAAATAATTAAGATTTATAATAAAGATAGAAAAAATCTTAATGATTTATATTATGCTGAAAATCTTTTTTTTAAAAATTCTTTGTTTGAAAACTGCTCGATACTAGATATTGGCTGCGCGCAAGGAGGTTTTAATTTAATTATTAAAAAATTTATTCGTAAGTTTAAATATACAGGTGTAGATGAAAGTCCAGAGATGATAAATATTGCTAAATCAAAATTTCCTGGATCTAAATTCATATTAGTAAACAAAAATGATTTATATAAAATAAAAAATAAATATGATGTTGTTATAGTATTAGGTATTTTACATTTAAATAAAGAATGGGAAAAAATTCTCAAATTTGCAAAAAAATTATCTAAAAAATATATTATATTTGATTTAAGAGCATCCGATTATCCATCAATAGAAAACATGAATAAATCATATTTAAAATATGATAAAAAACTAACCTTTAAAATTCCCTATAATATAATCAACGAGTCAATTTTAATAAAAAAAATTGATAAAATTTTTCCAAATAACAAAATTTTTAATATTAGATATAAAGGAAAATCATCTAAATTTTCAAAAACTCCAATAAAAAAAATTGTTTTTTCTAATTTTTTAATAGACTTAAGATGAAAAAAATTAAAATTAATGTGGGAATTATAGGAAATGGTGTAGTCGGCAAACGTCGTGCAAATTTCATCAAACAAAATAAAAATTATTCTCTCAAATACATATCTGATATTTCATTTAAAAAAGATACTAAGAAAAATGGAATATATTTATTCAAAAATTATAACAAAATTATTAGTCTTAAACCTGATGCAGTTTTTGTTACATTACCAAATTACCTTGCGGCAAAAGTAACAAAAAAACTCTTAATGAATGGCATACATGTTTTTTGTGAAAAGCCTCCAGGAAAAAATCTATCAGAAATAAAATCTGTTAAAAAGGTAGAGAAAAAACATAAAAATTTAAAGTTAAAATATGGATTTAATCATAGATATCATGGGTCAGTTAAACTTGCTAAAAAAATTTTAAATAAAAGAACTTACGGAAAAATATTAAATGTAAGAGCGGTATACGGAAAAAGTAAAATTGTTACTTTTGGAAAAAATGAATGGAGATCAAAAAAGAAATTTTCAGGTGGTGGAATACTTTTAGATCAAGGTATTCATCTTTTGGACTTGATAAGTTTTCTACATGGTGAATTTGTTGAATTTAAAAGTTTCATATCAAATAAATATTGGAAATATGATGTAGAAGATAATGCTTTTGCTCTCATGAGAGATAAAAAAGGTGTTGTAGCCTCAATTCATTCAACTGCAACTCAATGGCAACATAGATTTAAGATTGAGATAACATTAGAAAAGTGTTTAATGACTTTATCTGGAATACTTTCAGGAACAAAAACATATGGAGAAGAAAAACTTGTCATTACCTTTAAAGACAAAAATATAAATAAAAAACCAAAAATAAAGATATTTAAATTTAAAACAGATAATTCTTGGAGAGACGAAGTTAATGAATTTGCAAAAATAATATTAAAAAATCAAAAAGTAGAAACTGGAAATAGTAATCAAGCGTTAAAAGTTATGGCTATAATTGATAATATCTATAAAAATGACAAAAAATGGAAATATTGAATAATTAAATTGTATTATATTTTATGAAAAAATTTATTGAAAAGTCATTAATAGAATTAATGATAACAGATAGCTTTAAACAAGATAAAATTTTTTCTGCTGGCAATTATTGGAAAAAATATGAAAAAAAAATTTTAAAACAAATAAAAGAAAATGATTTAGAGGAATTTAGATCATGGCCTGGAGGAGCAGGTGTTGGAAATGTCCAATCATTTGGAGGGGGGGATTTAGCTTATAATAGCAAATTTGGAAGAAATTTTCACCCGTTTGAAAAAAGCTTTAAAAAATTTGATAATAATTTTTTTGTTAAAAAGTATAATGCATTAATAAACAAGTTAATAAAGTTTATTCCTTTTTTAAAATATTTTGTTTTTAGGGCATCTGAAGCAAGAAGTTATTATAATGATTATTTAATTGAGAACTTAAAACTGAGATATGAATTAATTAAAATATCTGATCCAGAATTATTAAAAATAAGTGATTCAACTTTTGGAAAACCGACTGGCACTTATATAAATAAGAAATTTTATACTTGGAAGTTTTTAGATGCTCTTGAGGAGATAAATTCAATAAAAAAAAATATTAATTTAAAAGAGATAAATTCAATCGTTGAGCTGGGTGCAGGTATTGGAATGCTAGCATCATGTTTTCTTAAATTAAATACAAATCTTAAATATATAATTATTGATATACCGCCTTCTTTATTTTTTTCTGAATATTACTTAAAGAATATTGGTTTTAAAGTTTTTGGTTATCAGGAATTGGTTAACAATTCAAATATTGACATTGATGAAGTTTTAAAAAAGTATGATGCAATTTGTTTACCAACCTGGAAAATTGATCTTTTGATTAATAAAAAATTCGATATGTTTATTAATATTTCTTCATTTATGGAAATGGAAAAAGAACAATCAATTTTTTATTTAAATAAAATTAAAGATATAATTACTAAATATGTTTATTTAAATAACTCTACATATGGAACAAAAAAAGCAATAAAAACCGGTGAATTTGGAGTTTTAAATCCTACAACGAAAAGTGATTGTGAAAATGTTTTAAAAGAAAACTTCACAATATTTAACTCCTATATTGATGAAAATTCAAATTCACTAAATCCAAATTATAAAAGTTTTTTTAAAAGATATAGTTAGATTATCTTTTAAAAAATTGTTAATAATTGAAATATTTTAAAAAAGTGAAAAATAAAAATAAAAATAATATAAATAAAATTTATAATAGATCAAAAAACTTTGCTGAGTTTTCATCAAATTATTTTGATTATTTGAAAAAAGTTTTCCAAAATATTGATTTAAATTCAATAAACAAAATTGAAAATGATTTTAATCAATTAAGATTACGTAAAAAAACTATTTTTGTTATAGGAAATGGTGGTGCTGCTGCTACAGCAATTACTATGGCAAATGATTTGGGATTTGACATCTTAAAAAAAACAAATACTAAAAAAACTTTTAAAATTTCATCATTGAATGATAATAATTCAGTTATAACAGCAATCGCTAATGACACTGGGTATGAAAATATATTTATTAATCAATTAAAAATTCATTATCAAAAAGGAGATGCCTTAGTAATTCTTTCAGCATCTGGAAATTCTCCAAATTTAATTAAAGCAGCAAGGTGGGTGAGAGATCAAAAAGGGAAGGTAATTGGAATTTTGGGGTTTTCTGGTGGCAAGGTTAAAAAATATTGCAATACTTTAATTCATATTAAAACTAATAGTGGCGAATATGGTCCCGTTGAGGATTTACAATTAATTTTTAATCACTTATTGGCACACTGGTTTCAAAATAAGATTAAAAGATAAAAAAATTTCAAAATTATCTATGGAGTATCTAATTATCAGAAAAAAAAATAAATTATTTGAAAAAATTGAATTAAAGAAATTTATTGAAAAAAATTCAGTTTTTTTAAAAAAAAGTTATCTGCATTATATTTTCTTGCTTGAAAATACAACAATCGACAATAAAAAAATTACCGAAAAATTTTATTACAAAAATAATTATTCTCTTTGGAATATGTGTGTATTTTCAGAAAAGAATATATACAAATATGATAGTATTGTTGAAGCCATTAAATTTATCGCTTTAATAAAAATTTTTGAAAAATATAGAAATTATGAAATTTATCTTGAAAATTTTGATGAAAATTTAGTTACAAAAATAAGAGAAAGTTATTATTTTTCAAATAAAAGATTGTTTTTTGAAAATACTAAAAAATCACACAATTTTGAAAGAAAAAATATAAAAAAAATTTTTTTAGCAAATTTTTTCTTTAGTATCTTATTTTTTTTAAGAAATTTAAAAAATAATTTTTCCTTCGGAAATCAAAAAAATATTTTTAGAAATTTTAAAAAAAAAGATATTTTTGTCATTTCTTATTTTACCCATTTTAGTCAAGCCGACTTCAAAAAAAAAATTTTTAACCCTTTACAGTGGGGTAGATTATTAGACAAAAAGGGAATATCATTTAACTATTTTCAAATTTTTATACCATCTATTGAATTTAAAAAGTTTTCAAAATTAAATAGTTTTTTAGAAAAAAAAAGAATTAATGGGTTAAATAGAGATCATTTTATAAATCAGTTTATAGATTTAAAAACAATTTTTTTAACTATCTTCGATTTTTTTAAAATTAGAAAGAAATTAAAAGTAAGCTTCTTTGAAAAAAAAATTGATGACCCTATTGTTAGAGATATCTATAAAATTCAATCTTCAGATTTAAAGATTTCACTCAGTGGTTCAACTTTATTAGAAAATTTATTTTGGATTAATATTTTTGATAAAATTTTAGCAAAAATTCCTAAACAAAAGTTAGCAATTTACTTATACGAAAATCAACCATGGGAAGATGCATTTATAAAAGCTTGGAGATTATATGGACATGGCAAACTCATAGGATACACACCCACTACTGTAAATTTTTGGCATCTAAATTATTTTAATCATAAATTGTCTAATAAGATTAAATTAAAAGATGATAAAAATTTTCCTGATCTAATTGCATGCTCAAGTGAAACAGCTTTTAATTTTTTTAAAGACTCAAATATTCCAATTAAAAAATTAAGAAAAGTAGAGTCACTAAGATATAATGAAATAAAAAAAAATAATTATGGAAACAAATCTAAAAAAAATTTTTTAATTTTAGGGGATTATAAAAAAGAGATTAACAAAAATATGTTAGAAATTTTGTCCTTAGCTATAAGTAAATTTAAACTTTATGACAGGTATAATTTTTATTTTAAGCCTCACCCTGCAGCATTGGTTCCTCAAAGTTTACTTAAAAATTTCATTATTAAAAATGAAGATGATCTAATTTTTCTTTTGAAAAAATGCAAAAATGTCATTTGTTCTAATTCGACATCTGCTTTAATTGAATGTTATGAATATGGTAATAATGTTTTTTTGTTTGATGATGTAAAAACTTTAGATTTTTCTCCTATCAAAGGAATTAAAAAATTTGAATTTATTCAAAGTTTTTGTGACTCAGAGGGATTTTATAAAATTCTAAATACGAAACAACCAAAAAAAAATATAAAAAACTTCTTTTACAAAGATAAAAAATTATCTAAGTGGTCAAAAATTTTACACCAGTTTGATTTTTAAAATTTGTATTAGAATTTTTATAGTAACTTTTTACAATAGCTCTCAATTTATTTTGGTCATATTTTGTAATTAATATTTTTGTAGATAAGAAAATCTTAATTTTTCTTTTCAAAAATTTAGGAATAATTTTGTTGAGATTTAATTTTTTGAATAAATTTCCTAAAAAAATTGTTATTGAATTTTCAATAATTAATTGATTTTGATTTTGATTTAGTGCATTCAACTTGTGTTTATTTAACAAGTTGTTTATTTCGGAATTTTTAATATTCAAAATTTTAGATAATCTAGAGAAAAAATCTTGTGGATCCTCTTTAAAATTTTCATACTCTAGTATTTTTATATTTTTCTCACCAAAAATTTCTTTCAACTCGTTATATATTTTATAGTAATCATATAATTCAAAAAATTCGCAAACTTCTTTTTTTGTCTCAGCAATATTATCAAGCGAAAAAATTAATTTTTCAAATTCATCAATACCAAGTTGTTTTTTTAATAAAAAATTTCCATGATGAAATTGTGAAAAAATAATATCATACTGATTTCTAATTAAATAAAATATTTGAAAATCAAGATTTTCAATTTTTGCTGAAAGATATTTTTTAATTAAATAAATTTCTTTATAAGATTTAAAACCATAAGTTAAATATTTTTCTGTTGATATTAAATTTATTTTTTTTTGATCAAATTGATTAATATCAATTATTTTTTGCATTTCTTGAACTATTTCAGAAGTTTTTAATTCATATATATTTTTAAATTTGAAACTATTTGTAATTTTTTTTAATAAATCATTTTTGAGATAAACCTTAACTTCAGGTTGATCACCATAAAAATGATGTTTTGGTCCTAAATAGTTTATTTGTGAATGAAATGGGAAAATATTTGCTTGTAAAAATGTAGTGCCCGTCCTTGGATATCCGATATGGAAAAAAACTTTCATTTTACAAGAGTTAAATTTTACAAATTTTTTTTTTTATAATATACAGCTAATTAATAATATATAACCTTATTATCAGATGATTAAGAAGAAAAAGTATAAAATTTTGATTTCAGCTATTCCTTTAGTTCCAATTTTTCAAAAATTTAGGGAGTATTTTGATCATAAAAAATTTTCAATCGATCTTAAAAAAACTGATCAATTTTTAAATGAGAATGAATTAATCAAGATTATAAAAGATTATGATGGAGTCATTTGTGGAGATGATGAATTTTCAGAAAAAGTATTGTTTAAAGCTCAGAAATTAAAAGTAATTTCTAAATGGGGAACAGGAATAAATTCTATTGATTTAAATTGTGCAAAAAAAAGAAAAATAAAAGTTTGCAATACACCTTCTGCATTTAGCTATAGTGTTGCTACGATGGCCCTTGCTATGATTTTAGCATATTATAGAAAAATAATTACAAATGATAATTTAGTAAAAAAATATAAGTGGCCAAAAATTACAGGTGAAACTTTACTTAATAAAAAAGTAGGCGTTATTGGTGTTGGAAATATTGGAAAAAAGATCCTTCAGATGTTAAGAGGATTTGAAACTATAAATTATGGTAATGATTTAAAAAAAATAAATAAAAATTTTTTAAGTAAATATAATGTTAAACAAGTTTCAAAAGATAAAATTTTTCAGGAATGTGATATTGTAATTACTGCATCTGATCTCAATAAAAGCTCTTATCATTTAATAAATAAAAAAAGTTTAAATAAAATGAAGAAAAATGTTTTAATTGTAAATATTTCCAGAGGTCCTTTAATTGATAATATTGCATTAATAAATTTTTTAAAAAAAAAATAAAAATTCAGGTGCATGTTTAGATGTATTTGAAAAAGAACCATTGAATAAAAAAAGCAAATTTTTGAGTTTAAAAAATTGTATTCTAGCCAGTCATAATGCTTTCAATACAAGTTATGAAGTAGAAAAAACTCACTTAAATACCATAAAAAATATTTTAAAATTTTTAAATTAATGAAACATAATCTTAAAAGTTTCAAAAATAAAAAAATATTAATAACAGGACACACAGGTTTCAAGGGATCTTGGTTATCTCTTTGGTTAAAAAATTTAGGTGCAGAAGTTATGGGAGTATCTTCAGATATACCAACACAACCATCTCATTTTAAATTAGCTAATTTAGATAAAAAAATAAAAAATAAATTTCTAGACATAACTAATCTAAAAAAATTAAAAAAAGTGTTTTTAACATTTAAACCTGATTATGTTTTTCACTTGGCTGCTCAATCATTAGTGAAAAAATCATATAAAAAACCTGAACTTACATTTTATACAAATGCAATAGGAACGCTTAATGTAATGGAATGTCTAAGAGATTTAAAAAATAACTGTATAGCTATAATAATTACTAGTGACAAAAGTTATAAAAATTTAGAAATTAAAAGAGGTTATAGAGAAGAAGATATACTGGGAGGTATAGACCCATATAGCGCATCTAAGGCATCAGCTGAACTAATCATTCAAACCTATTTTAAATCATATTTAATTAATAAAAAAAATATCAGAATTGGAGTTGCTAGGGCTGGAAATGTTATTGGTGGTGGAGATTGGTCTGAAAATAGATTGATACCAGATTGTATGAAATCATGGTCAAAAAATAAAAAAGTAACCATTAGGAGCCCTAATGCAACAAGGCCGTGGCAACATGTTTTAGATGCGTTATATGGTTATATAATTTTATCTTTAAATTTAAAAAAAAATAAAAAATTAAATGGCCATGCTTTTAATTTTGGTCCATCATTAAATAATAATTATAGAGTAATTGATGTTTTAAAATTAGTTAAAAAATTATGGAATAAAGCTTTTTGGAAAATTATTAAAAACAAAAAAGAACACGAGAGCAATTTATTAAGATTAAACTCATCAAAGGCAAAATTAATTTTAAAGTGGAAATGCAATTTGAGTTTCAAAGAAACAGTTCAATTTGCTACAGAATGGTATAGATTTTTTTATCTTACAAAAAAAAATATGTACAATTTTTCTGTAAAACAAATTAATTTATATAGTCAGAAATTAAAATAAAATTTATTTATGAAAGTTGTAATTTTTGCCGGGGGATTTGGAACTAGAATTTCCGAGTACACGAAAACAATACCAAAGCCAATGATTAAAATTAATGGAATTCCAATTATAATGTATATAATAAATCACTATAAATCATATGGCTATAAAGATTTTTATATTGCACTTGGTTACAAAGGAAATGTAATTAAAAAATATTTTAAAAATTTTAAAAATAAAAATATTAAAATAAATTTGATAGAT
>MDTG01361894.1_pt1 | contig 13283 bp, 11 predicted proteins | sample 811421 | NCBI WGS metagenome assembly MDTG01 (sample SAMN05326645, study PRJNA326480) | marine metagenome | isolation source: seawater | place: Pacific Ocean: South East | collected 2011 | reverse complement strand
CTTGATATTTTATTTAATATTTTTTTTAAAAGTATTTGATTTTTTAGAAAGTGATGAATTATTTATAAAATTGGTAGGTCTGATTTCTATTCTAATATTTCCATTATGGTACAGATATCAGACTCCAAATTTTGGATTAGTTGATGTGCCATTTTCTATTTTGTATTTTATTTTAGTAACGCAATTGATGCCTAGTATAATTTCATCATCGATCCAAAAAGATATAAATATTTTATACATAAATATCATTTTATTTTGTTTGGTGATTTCTTTTAAAATGTCAGGAATTTTAGTTAGTTTGATATTTCTAATTTATATTTTAAAAAAAAAAATAATCAAATTATTACTCAAGAAATATAAAGAAACGTTTTTGCTTTCTTTTTTAGTGAGTATTTTTTTTCTATCCTGGTTTGTTCAAAATATAATAATATCAGGTTGTATAAATCCCTACATTTCTATTACGTGCTTAAACTTAGATTGGTCTAATTTAGATTATATTAAAATGCTTAACGAGCAAAATCTTGAATGGCGAGATAAGATAGTGGATTATAACATTTTAATTCAGTATTTAAAACCAAACTATATATTTATAATTCTAATTTCATTAATTCTAAATTTTTATTTTTTAAAAATATTATATAAAAATAAAAATAAATTTTTCATTTACTCAACTATATTTATTATTGTAGTATTTTATTTTTTTCTTACATCTAATTTTCAAAATTTAGAAAATTTTTATCAAAATTTAAACTTATTTGATGCAAATCAAAAATATGAAATATTAAAGTATGAAATAATATCAATTTTTATGATGTATTTTATTTCATATAATTTAATTTTGTTGATAGTTTTAGATAAAATAAAAAAAATTGATTTAAAAAGATTAAATTACAAATATTTGTATATTTTGATTGTTTTTACTTTCGCTATTTTTCTATGGTTAAGTAAAAACCCTGATCCTAGACTTGGAATTCATTTTTTTATGCTCATGGGGCCAATTGCAATTTTTCTAACACTAGGATTGTTTAAAATAAAAAATTATGAATACAAAAATTTTTATAATTACATTTTAATTATTTTCTTTACTTTATATGCTACTAATTTTCAGATCCCTAATTTACTAGAGAATAATTACGAAAATATATCAAAGATAAAAACTTTTAAAAGAGAGGGTTTTGGAGTGAAACCAGATTTAAAAGTTAATAATTTATGCTGGCTAGAAGATAATTGTTATTATTATCATGACGATTTGATAATTGATAATATGTTTGGAAAAATAAAATTTGTTTCTATTAAGTAACTTTTTTTAGAAATACAAATTTTATTAAATGAATTAAAACTTTAATATTCAATTTGCTTTTTTCCTCAAATCTTTTGTTAAAAACTATAAGCATTTCATCAATCTTAATTTTATCCTGGGCATTATAAATCAAATCAATTAGTATTTTATATCCATATCCATAAAGTTTTTTTTTATTTTTTAAAAAAATTTTTTTTCTAAAAATAAAAAAACCTGATAAAGGATCGGATACCTTCTGATTTAAAAAAAAATTGATAAATTTATTTAAAGTCATCGAAATCAATTTTCTAATCAAACTAAATTCAGCCTTTTTAAAATCTCTTGATGCTACTAATATATCAAGATCTTTATTTATATATTTTTTATATATTTTACCTATATACTTTGGATCGTGTTGCAAATCTCCATCCATCACTAAAATGTTATTTGATCTTGATAAATTAAAACCATAGATACATGATTTGGATAGGTCACGAATTTTTGACCTCCTAATTAAAAATTTCAATGATTTATTTCTTATTTTCTTTATTTCCTCATGTGATCCATCATCTGAATTGTCATCAACAATAAGTATTTCTTTATTGAAATTTTTTGTATTTTTTTCAATTTGATTTATCAATTTTTTTAAATTTTTTTTTTCGTTATAAACAGGTATGATAATTGACAAATCAAATTTTTTTTTTAATTTCATCATGTAAAGTATTGGTAAGTTATTAACTTATCTAAATCAGGATAAGAAACAACTTCAAGTAATTTTTTTTTTTTTCTATATTTAAAATTAAACGGATGCTTTTCAATTATAACTCCTGAATTAATTGCTGTACGTGTTACAATACATCTTTTTATATCTGAATTGGGAATAAATTTTTTGCTTGGTAAATGTTCTGTGATGATAATTATTTTATTTTTTTTATTTAATTTTTTTAAAATTAATTTTATTTCACTATTACTCAAGTGTTGTAAAACTTGTCTCAATATATAAATATCAGCATCAGGCAACTTATCTTTACAAATATCTAAATGCAAAAACTTTAGATTTTTTCTTTTGAACTTTTTTTTATTTCTAACTATGAGAGGTTTTACAATGTCAACAGCATAAAAAAATTTAGCATATTTATAAAAATTTTTTGACACGTTAAAATCTCCAGTACCCAAGTCTAAAATTTTATATTTTTTCTTTTTAATTATATTTTCAATTTTTCGTATGTATGGTTTAATTATTCTTTCATCTCTTGATCCAACACCAGAGTAAAATTGCTCATTTTTTCCTATATTCCAGAAATTTCTTTTATAAACAATATTAAATAAACTTTCCCTATTTAAACTGTTAAAAATTATTTGAAAAAAAAATTTATATATTTTTCTCATAAGAAGTATTATGTATTTGTAAATTATTACAGTCATGATTTTAATACCTACTAATATCAAATATTTTATTAAAAATTATATTTTAATTATTTCTATTCTAGTATTTTTTTTATCTAAAATAGATTTTTTCAAGTCTATTTATATTGTTTCTAAAAATAACATAGATAGTAGAATGGTAAATAACTATGGTTACTGCAAAAATGAGGGTCTTGGATTTGTTAAAGATGTAATTGATAAATTTAAATTAAAAAAAGAAAATATAAATATTCAAAATTTTGATGATTTTCCAAACATAAGTTGGGCTGTGTATGATTTTACAAAAAATTTGAATCCAGATTTTTATATATTAATAAATTATAAAGGCAAAGATACTAATAGATCACAGTTTGAATTTAATAAATTCAAATTAATCTATAATTTTGAAAATTGTTATCTGTTTAAAAAATTATGAATGATGTTTTAATTTTGTTTATTCAGGTTTGCTTAATTTTATCATTTTTTTCATCTAATTTGGTACTTCAAAACACTTATTCTCAAAAAAAATTTGAATTAAATCCTGATATAATTATTTATCTAAATATAATACTTATTGTATCATTTTTTAAGTTTGATTTAATTTATTTATTTGGATTAATAATTGTTTCAAATATTTTTTTTATTTTTAAAAATAAAAATGACCTTAAAAATCCTTTTGTTACTTTTCTCGTCATATTTTTTTTTATTTTTACATTATCAATTTCGATTTTCAGGGAATTAAAATTAGGATGGGACGCTCAGGAATTCCATATCCTCAAAGCAATAATTTTATTTAATGGTGGAACATTTTTTGATCTTCAGAACACAATACAAAATAACATTCCACATTTAGGCCATTCCATTTGGGCTTTTTTTTGGAAGATTGGTGTTATTGATCATGAGTTTTTTGGAAGAATATCATATGTAGCAATATTTATATTTGCTTGTTACAGAGTGGTTATTAAAAAAAAGCTAACACTTTTTAACTTTACATTGCTTACATTATTTATTTTTTTATCTTATGATCCTGAACAATTTAACGGTTACCAAGAAATTCTTTTATTTTCTTTTATTTTAATGGCTAGTGATTTTATTCTAGATAATAAAAAACAGTTAAATTTAGCAAATACAATAAGTTTTTTGTTTCTATTAAATCTTATAATTTGGACAAAACAAGAGGGAATTTTTATTTCTTTAATACTAAGTACTGTACTTTTTTTTAGAATTAAAAACAAAAAAAATTTTTCATATTTAGTTTTAGGAAATCTTTCATTAATTGTTTTCCAAATATTAATTTTTTATTTTTCTACCGGACATTATGAAATTCAAACTTCAGATTATAGTGGAATTTTTAATAATTTTTTTTCGATGGTTTTCGACTTTAAAAGATATTATTTTATAATAATTGAATATTGCATTACTCTTATTCAATATCCTATAATTCTAATAGTTTTAATATTCATCTTGTCTAAAAAGAAAATAAATAATGAAGAAAAAATTTTATTAAGTTTTACAGTATTAACTATTTTATTTTGCATAGCTGCATATATATTCACCAATCATAATTCTGGTTACATCTATCATATAAAGACATCGATGAGCAGATTTATTTATTCTATTTCAGCTTTTTATTGGATATATTTTTTAAAGGAATTTACCTTGCTCTTTAAAACAAAAATAAATGAATTTTACTATAAATAAAAATTATTTAATTTTTATAATCTTTTTAATTTTGTTTTCTAGATATATTCTAATTAATTTTTTCAATAATATACCAACTGAAACACAAAATCTTTGGCAACTCTTAAGTTATGATAGTTTAAAAAATAACTTGTTAGAAAGTATTTTTTTAAATCATTCCCAGCCGCCATTATATAATTTTATTATTGGTCTTATCGCAAAATTTTCAGAAAATATAAATGAGATAAATTTAAATATTTATTATTACAATATTACATTGACTTGTTTCTTAATTTATTATCTTGATAAAATATTAATAAAGTTAAATTTAAATCATAAAACTAAATTAATAGCATTATTTTTTGTAGCTTTTTATCCATCAATTATTTATTTTGAAAATTATCCATTGTATACTCACACAAGTTGCTTTTTATTATTTCAATTAAGTTATTTTTTAATTAATTATTTTGAAAATTATTCAAAAAAATATTTAATATATATATATTTGAATTGTATAGCGCTTACACAAATTTGGGGGGCATTTCATTCAATATTATTTTTAGTAATTATATATATATTAACTTTTAATCGGAGTCTTTTAAAGACACATTTAACTATTTTAATTTTGTCAATTTTAATAACAAATTTACCTTCAATAAAAAATAAAATTATTTTTAACTTTTTTGGAAATTCTAGTTGGTCTGGAATAAATTTAGGTGAAAGTTTTAGCACAGAACAAGTATGTCGGTTTTATAAAAACGATAAAGATTTAAAATTTTATAATATGAAATTTAAACAAAGGAATAGTAATAATAAATACTCTTTTTATTATGATAATGAAATCTTAAATAGCACAAGAGGAACAAGTAAATATAATAATGTTGCATATATTGAAACATCAAAACTTTGTAAAAGTATTTTCTTTGAAAAAATAAAAGATAACTTTATTGATTACAGTCTAAAAAGATTAAAGGTATTAATAGCTTCTCATACAAAATTTTCTTTTGACTACTATAACTGGCACCAGCCAGGAATATCTTCATATTTAAAAAAATTAGACATATTAAGTAAATCAGATTTTATAAAGAAAATTTCTCTTTTTCTATTCTTTACTTTGTTTTATTTCTTTATTTTATTAAATATTATTTATTTTGAGAAAATAAAATACAAAAAATTTTTTACAACATTATTTATTATCAATATTTATTTTATATTTGTTACAACAGCGTTTGGTAGTATTGAACAAAATAGGATGAGATATACTTTTCTAATAACATTTATTTTATTTCTATTTTATATCATACCAAACATTTTCAAAATAATTAAGGCTCGCGTTAAAATTTAAAAATTATTTTTATTCTTAAAAAAGTTTTTAAACATCTATTTTCTTTAAATCATCCAGTGATTTTAAAATTATTTTTTTATGCTTTTCTTGATAAATTAAAATATCAAAATATTCACATTCATTTCCAAATTGAATCGCATTAGAATTAAAAAAATCAATAAAATTTTTTATGTGTTTCGTAGAGTTTACGGTTGTAAGGTACTTGCCGGAAGAGGAGAATATTGAAAAATAATCATAATTAATTTTAGTTAATTCGTCATAAACTTTTAAAGTATCTTTAATTATCGTTTTTTCAAATAATAATTCTGTAAAAAATATAGGATTTTTTTTTTGAGTTTCATTTAACCCAGATCTTATTACGTTAGAATCGTATCCATCAGTATCAATTTTTACTAATATATTTTTATCTATTTTGATATTTTTTAAATAATTATTTAAAGTAGAAACATCAACTGAGTTTTTATCTTTTATATTTGCTTTTTGAATTATTCCTGATGAACCATCATTTATTATTTTTAAATTACCTTTTTTATCTGAAACTATTGAATTTAAAATTTGGATATCAACTTTTTTTTTCAACTGTAGAAAATTTTTCAAATTTAATTTTAAGTAATTAAAAAAAAATTTGCTACCTTCTATACTAATAATTTTGTGTCTATAATTTTTTGAATACTTTAAAATACCAAATAAAGTTGTTCCTACATTTGCACCAACATCTATTATTATAGAACCACTTGGCATATTTTTAGATAAAATTGGAACAAATTCATCATACAATTTATGAAAATATTTGAATTCTATAAATTTTGATTTTCTTGGTAAAAAAATTGAATTATTCCTAAAGAGATACGTTTGTTTAATAGATATTAATCTTTTAAAGCTAAATTTTACTTTAGTTAAAAAATAATTAAATAGTAGATTTAATTTTCCAGATATTTTTTTTTCTTTATTGTTTAATGCTTTATCAGAAACATTTTGAGGAGGTAAATATTCTTCATTTTTTACTGTTTCATAGCCTTGAAAAATAGGAATTGGGCTATGTGGACTAGATATTTTATACTCTGGAATTACTGATTTAAACCAAGTTTTAATTACCTCTTTTGCTATATTCTCACTTGCTAATAAGTTTGAGTCACCCCAATAAAATTTTTTTATTTTGTTTAATCTTTCATAATCTAAATTTTTATTTTTTAATATTATGTTTATATCTTGCTCCAATGATTTACTGTCACTAAATAAACCATACCAGTATGGCAACCATAAATAATTTTTATTCTCAATTAATTTACTTTGGTCATTCTTATATCCATAAGCTCCAAAATATTCTTTACCAAAAAGATAACAAAGATCAAACCCTCTCACCTGAGGTTTTAAATTATAATCAGGCTTAAACATTATATAAGGTTTATTATGAAGATTTACATCTATCGCAGAATGACTTTCGACCCCTATTCCTAGTTTCATGTTTTTAAAAATATTTCTTTCATCTTCATATAAAATTAATTTTTCATCTATACTGTTCCAAAATTCATAGTCTATTTGACCTAAATTTTTTGCAAACATCTTATCATTTTGTGCATAGTGCAATCTAACATTAAACTTCAGCCCCATACCTTTGCAAGTTGAGTATATAAATTTATATATATTTTTCATTTGAATGATGTGATTTGCATACCATTCATCATTTTTATTTTTAAACCAATCTCTTATTTTTAATGATAGTGTATCTAAAGATTTTGGAAAAAAAACTACATCAAGCTCATTATTATTTTTATCGTAATTATTTGAGAAATATTCGTATCTCAAACTACCAGTGACTCGAGATTTGGATGATAAATAACTTCTATAAATGTTAACAAATCTGTTTCTTCTGGCTTTACAATAAACGATCTGATTTGCTTTTGATTTAAACAATAAAGTTTTACCGCCATTATCCCAAAAATCAATTCCACCAGCATCACTGTAAATAATTACTTTTTTTTTGGATTTTTTTAAAATTTTAACAAAGAAATCATAATCCCTCCATGAAGCTATTAAATAATATTTAAAATTTTCTATAAAATGATGAACTTCATTTAAATCGTTAATAAATGTATATGAACATCCATTAAATTTTTTTAAATCATTTTTAGTTAAATAAGAATATGTGAGATTTGAGCCAAATATTAAAAAATGTACATCAATGTTATATCTCTTAAAAGCTGAAATTAAATTAAGTTCTCTATCTATATTGTCTTGTATTTTTCTACCTAAAACAATACATATTTTTTCCATAATAATTATTTTAAAATATTATTTAAAAGCAATATATCTGTATAAGAGTCAATATTTAAAGATCTTTCTTCTGGCATCACATAAGACAAACATATTTTATGAGTAAGTTGCTTATTTTTAAATAAAATACTCCTATGTCCTAAGTATATAGCTCCATTTCTAATATAAACTTTTGGTAATATTTGACGAGGTTTCATATTCTCATAATTTTTTTGCTTAACATAATTTTCTAATAGATTTTTTTTAGTAATTTTTTTCATTCTTAAAGGGTGTGAAGCTTCTACTTGGGTTACAGAGACTAAACTTTTTGCACCTTTACTATTACTTATCAACTTAGAAATTGATAAATCAATATCTTTTGCTGATCTTAGAGGAGATGTAGGTTGTAAAAGTAAAAAATAATCAATTTTAATTTTATTCTTTTTTTCAAATTCCTTAACAGCATGAAGTATTACCGGATACGTAAGAACTTTATCACCCGATAATTTTTTGGGTCTCTTAAAAAAACATTTTATTTTTTTAAATTTTTTTGAATATTTAATAATTTTGTCTGAGTCAGTAGAGAGGATAATGGATGATAAATACTTTGATTTAGAAGCTGCATTGAACGTATAATATAAAAGTGGCTTCCCTTTTAAAGGATACATATTTTTATTTTTTAACCCTTTTGATCCTTTTCTTGCAGGTATAACTGCTAATACAAATTTTTTTTTCATTTAATTAAGTTAATTAATTTTTTTTTTTTTAAAAATCTTTCTAAATTTGTTTTAAACAATTCAACTTCTTTACTCCAATAATCATTACTTAAAGCCCCAATATGTGGCGTTAATAATATATTTTTTAATTTATATAATCTGTTTGAAGCTTTTATGGGTTCGCTTTGAAATACATCTAAAGCTGCATAATTAATTTTTTTATTTTTCAAAGCAGTATATAGGTCATTTTCATTCACCACTAATCCACGAGAAACATTTATAAAATTAATTTTTTTGGGCATTTTATTAAATTTATTTTTATCAAAATATTGAATAGTAAGCTTATTTAGTGGCATTAAATTAATACAAAAATCGTAATCAAATTTTTTAAAATTAAAGTTTTTAAAAAGATAAAATTTCTTAACAAAATTATTTGTTAATTTTTTTTGACTAGATACAACGTAAATTTCTTTAGTAAATATTGATAATTTATTTATAAAATATTTAGAAATCTGTCCATATCCAAAAATAATAAACTTACAATTTTCTATATTTTTTACATTCTCAAAAATCTGATCATAATTTTTTCTATTCAACTTTTTTTTGTTAACTAGATCGAAACTAAATTTCAATCCTTTTAAAATATTAAAAATGAATGCAAATATTAAGTTTGTCATTTCATAATTCATTATATCTTTTGAGTTTGATATTTTGATGTGGGAAAGAATTTTTTCTTTTCCAAGTATACGATCAATACCTGTGCTTCCAAAATGGACCCACTTCAAATTAGGCAAAAGTTTAAGTTTTTTTGTATCAAACAAATTTCCCCAATAAATAGTACATTTTTTTAAATTTTTTTTATTTTTTGTATTAAAATTAACAAATTTAATATTTGGAAATTTGTTTAATAAAATTTTTTTAAATTTATTAGTCAATTTATACAACTTAAGTTTTTTTGTATAATCGTGACAAATATAAATTGAATTATATTTTATATTCTGATCCCTTGACATATGGATATTTTTTTATCATTTTTGGATTTAATTCAACTCCAAGTCCACTTTTAATTTTTTGATATTTTAAATTTTTTTTAAAGTCAATTTGAGTATTAAAATTCTTATTGATAGCAGGTTGATGAAGTGGACACTCTAACCATTCAATATTTTTTACTGCATAGGCCAAATGTGCGTTTGCACTCAAAGAAATTGTGCTACCCCAAACATGTAAAGCAACTTTTTTATTTGAATTTTTTAATAGACTTAATATTTTTAATGCTTCTGTTATGCCACCGCAGTGCGTAACATCTAGCTGCAATATATCAACTAGATTGTTTGATATATAAGACTTATATTCGAAGAAACTATTCAACGCTTCTCCAGATGCAATAGGTATTTTATAAGATTTTTTTTTTAATTCTTTAAATGAAAAAAAATCATCTGGATGAAATGGTTCTTCAATCCATTTGATTTTAAATTTTTCTAAATTTTTTATTTTTTTAATAATAAGTTTATAATCATCAGGAATTTTTATTGTTCCCATAATAAAATCCACCATTAAATTTAAGTTATGTTTTTTTGAGTAATTATAAGCAAACTCTATTCTTTTGAAATCTTTTCTCCAACTTTGAACACCTGCGCGCATTTTAAAACCTGCATGTTCTAATAATTTTGCTTTATTAATATCTTCTTTTAATTCACTTATATCTGACCTAGCAAGTCCCCCACTAGAATATATTTTATAATTATTTTTTAAATTTGAAATAAGTGCGTGTACTGGTTTTTTTTTAAATTTTGAAACAAGATCCCATAATGCAACATCAATTCCACTGTAAACTGAGTTATACAAACCATTTCTACTAACAAATGGAATATGGATTTTTTCTCCCTTTAATGTCAAATCTATTGGATTTTTATTTTTAATAAATTGTTCGATATTTTTTATAATTGGATCAATTAATTTTGGGGTATAAATACCTAGATATATTTCTCCAACACCCTTTAACTTATTATCAGATGTTATTTCAACAATTGTGGTTGTTTTTAATCCAAGGGGGGTCCCGAAGGAATTTTTAGATGCAAACTTTGATGATAAATGAAAAACTTTGATTTTTTTGATTTTCATCAATCAGCCTATACCTTTCCAGGTATTGCCATTTTCAGTATAATGATGGTCAACAATTAAATTTGGATCATATAAAATTTTATGTTTTTTTAATATAATTTTATTAGCCCAATATCTATCTTCTTTACTTGTTAAATGTTCATCAAACTTATTATTTTTTAAAAATTTCTTTTCATAGACAGCTACTGCATTATGGTGAAAATATCTGTTTTCTAATTTAGAAAACATATTAATAGATTTTTTATCTCCAAAGTGACTCCAAATATATCTCTTACTTATTTTTTTTCCATTCCAAATTGGAATCTGGTTTCCAAAGATACTTTTATATTTTTTTAAATTTTTTTTTAAATCTTTAATATCTATTTTTTTTAAAACGCAGTGAGCAGATATAATTAATAAAATATTATTATTAGATTTCTTAACACCAAAATTCAGTGACTTACCAGGAGAATAATCTCTCATATTAAAAATTTTTATATTTGTATAAGATCTTGCGTTACTTTTTAGATAAGGATCTTGCTTAAAAGACTTTACTATATTTAAAGTGTTATCCGTTGAATTATTATCAACAATAATTATTTCAGGTTTATATATTTCATCTAAAATGGACTGTATACAGTGGCCTATCCACCTTTCTTCATTTCTTGATCTTATTATAACGGAAACATCTTCTTTTTTCATTTAGACCATCTTCCTCTATAATTTTTGTAAATATCCATTTCACATTTTTGCAAATCTAGACCTCTGTTAATCGACATTTTTTTATAATTTTTAGCAAATTCCGATAAAATCTTCATATCTCCCGGTAATATAGCATTTTTATTATCTCTGCCTGGGAGCTTCTTATTAATAGTAAAATGTTTCTCTATAACTGTGGCGCCAGAGCATATCGATGCAATCGCATCATTGATACCATTCATGTGTCCACTATAACCCAGGAATTTAGTCAATTGACTTAATGATTTTAATCGTGGAAGATTAATATTTTCATCCAAACAAGGATAAGACGAAACACAATGCATTAAACAAATATTTTTTTTATTTTTAATTATTTTTTTAATTTTTTTTATTTCATTCCATTTACTAGCACCAGTTGATATAAAAACTTTCTTGAAGTTTTTAATACAAGATTTAATTAATTCCAAATTATGAATTTCGTGACTTGGTATTTTTATTTCTTTAATGTTTAATTTTTTTAAATTTTTAATGTCATTAATATTAAAAACAGAAGTTAAGAACTTAATTTTATTTTTTTTACATTCTTTTATAAGATATTTGTGCTTATCTAAAGTAAGTTGAGCTTTTTCGTAAATTTTTCTTCTACCATCATTATCCCAGGTGCCTTTAGTTAAATTATTAACGGACCAAGTTTGAAATTTACAATAAGTTGCTCCAGATTTTTTTGCTGCAAGTATCATTTTTTTTGCCAATCTCATATTCCCCATATGATTCCAGCCTATTTCCGCTATTAATTCAATATTATTCATTGATTTCCTTTTTTTACTTTTTTAAATTGTTTTCTTTTTAAAATATTTATCAATTAAATCTATTATTTTTTTCTTCTCATTCAACAAAATTCTAAATTTAGTGTCAAAATGATTTTCTTTTTTATAGCTTAATACGTTTTGAATACGATTAATAATTTTTTTATTAGATTGTGATAGAATTTTTACATATGAGTTTTTATCAAGAAGTTTTTCCTCATTATTAAAATTCCTAAAAAAAACAATTTTAGAATTACTGCTTAATGCTTCTAAGCAAAAAAAGGTTAGAAGTATTTCACTGCTAAGTAAAACTAATTTGCTCCGTTTTAAAAAGTAATTTAATTTTTCATTTCTTAAGTATTTAGTTGATTTGACATTTTTTCCATGAAAAATTTTTCCTACTACAAATATTTTATATCTTGTATTTTTAAAGTAATTAATAATTTTTTCAATTTTTTCTGAATTTTTATTAGAGTGAGATCTTAAATATACAAAAATATCTATATTTTTTTTTATTTTTTTTTTATTTTTTTTAAAATAAAGAATTTGAAAATTGTGTATAGATTTTATTTTATTTTTTAAGTAACAAAAATTGCTATTCGAAAAAATAACATGTCGATTTTGATAATTTAAAATTTTTAAACTTATATAAAAAAAAATTGGAAATAAAAATCTCCTTGTATTTTTTTGAAAAAAGCTAGCTTCTAGGTTTATGTAATTTGTTCCTGTTATTGGTCCTATCAAACATTTTTTTGGAATTAAAAGAAATATCAAAAAATTCCATAGTGGTAAGTAGTTTACATAAATTGTTCTATAGCCTTTTAAATGATATTGCCATATTTTAAATACACCATAAAACGGTAAAAAATATTTATAAAAAAAATTTTTTTTATATTTAAAATTATTTAATTTTAAAAATTTTTTATTCTTTAGTTTTTTTTTTAGAGTTTCTAAAAATAGTATCGATAATTGACCCTCACCACTTTCTTTAAAATTTTCTG
>MDTG01324974.1_pt1 | contig 13283 bp, 9 predicted proteins | sample 811421 | NCBI WGS metagenome assembly MDTG01 (sample SAMN05326645, study PRJNA326480) | marine metagenome | isolation source: seawater | place: Pacific Ocean: South East | collected 2011 | reverse complement strand
TAAAGCAAATTGACGGGGTCGTGAACCCTAGTGCACGGAAATACCTTAACAGCTCGCGAATCATCAGCTACGGAAACAAGACAGGAGATTTTGGAATTTTAGGCTGCTTGCCTGGTGAAAAAGAGGCAGAACAGATTCAAGTCTTGGATGGTAGGTTTGTAAATGAAGCTGATATTGAAGAATATAGGAAAGTAGCGTGCCTCGGTTTAGATATGAAAATCGAGTTATTTGGTGATGCTAATCCAATAGGTGAATACATCAATGTGAATGGTATTCCATTTAAGGTTATCGGCTATTACATGGATGAAGGAGGTGATAGAGATGTAAGACGCGCGTGGATCCCGTTGAGCACTCATCAACGCGTATTTGGAGACCCAAATCGAGTTGATCGTATAGTAATGACTACGGGAGAAGCCAGTGTGGATGAAGTCAACGAAATGATAGTCGAAATGCGAAAATCGTTGGCAACAAAGCTCAATTTCGATCCAACCGATGAAAAGGCCCTGAATATTCGAAATCGAGCCCAGTTTTATCAGCGCTTTGCCGATCTATTTAGTGGAATCAGAGTGTTTATATGGATTATAGGTTTCGGAACAATATTGGCTGGCATTGTTGGTGTAAGCAATATAATGATGATTGTAGTAAAGGAACGAACCAAAGAAATCGGAATAAGAAAAGCTATTGGTGCAAGCTCTATGAGCATCATCAGTCTAATCATTCAAGAATCAATTTTCATCACTACAGTTGCAGGTTATATTGGACTCACAGCCGGAGTTGGTGTATTAGAACTAGCCGGACATTTTATTACAGAAAGTAAATATTTTTCAAATCCCGAAATTGATATTAAAGTGGCCATTGGTGCTACCTTGTTGCTCATTACAACAGGAAGTTTAGCAGGATTCATACCTGCGTTGAGAGCTGCAAGTATTCAACCTGTAAATGCCTTAAGAGAAGACTAATATGTTTGATACCGATCGATGGCAAGAAATCTATTATGTGCTTAGTAAAAACAAACTGCGCACCATTCTTACTGCATTTGGTGTTTTCTGGGGCATGTTTATGCTGGTAGTATTGATGGGCTCAGGAAACGGATTACGCACCGGTGTGCTAGGTAGTTTCGGAAGTTTTGCCACAAACAGCTTTTTTATGTGGGCTAGCAGCACAAGCATGCCCTACAAAGGTTTTCAAAAAGGTAGAAGCTTGAATTTTACCAATGCCGACACCGAGTTATTAAAGCGTGAGCTTGAATCAGCTAGCGTAATCGCTCCGAAGTCTCAATTGGGCGGTTTTCGATCTACCAATTACGTGACAAGGGGTAAAAACTCAGGGAGCACGTTTGGTGTGTCAGGAGATGTTCCGGAGATCATCAAAATTTCCCCAAAGAAAATTGTGGAGGGAAGGTGGATTAATGATGCAGACCTTGAGGAAAAGCGAAAGGTAGCGGTGATCGGTGCGCGCGTCTATGAGGTGCTTTTTCCTGATGGTGAAAATGCCATTGGCAAATACATCAACATCAGCGGTATCCACTTTATGGTTGTGGGAATCCACGATTTAGAATTTAGTTCTAGTCAGAACGATCGAGACCTTGAGAGCATTGTGACACCACTCACTACTTTTCAGCAGGCGTTTAACTATGGTGACCGCGTTGGGTGGTTTTCAATTATGGCCAAACCAGAGCACTCTGCTAGTGATGTAGAACAGGGAGCCCGTGCGATTCTAAAACAGCGTATGAACGTTCATCCTGATGACCCAAGAGCCATTGGCGGATGGAATGCCGATAAAGAATTCAAGAAGATTTCTGGACTTTTCACTGCAATAAACATTCTTGTTTGGATTGTTGGCATTGGAACTCTACTTGCAGGCATCATTGGTGTGAGCAATATCATGTTGGTGGTAGTAAAGGAGCGTACACAAGAAATTGGCATTAGAAAAGCCATTGGGGCCACACCTTTCACCATTGTATTACAAATCATGCTCGAGGCATTGGTTTTGACGTCCATAGCAGGCTATCTTGGACTCTCGGCTGGTGTCTGGATATTGGATGTGGTCAACATAATCATTGGCTCGGGTGGAGGCATGTTTCGAAACCCTGAAATCAATCTTTATACAGCACTAATTTTTCTGTTGATCATTATAGCTGCAGGTGGACTAGCAGGTATCATTCCTGCACAAAAAGCAGCAAGAGTCAACCCCATAATAGCATTAAGAAGCGAATAGCATGAAAAAAGCAATCAAAATCACCTTACTCATAAGCCTATTGGCTGTATTTGTTTGGACACTATGGTTTCTATACCAAAAGGATCAAAAACCGCCTCAGGTATTCGAAACCACACAGGCTGAAACGCGAGAAATAATTAAGAAGAGCGTAGCAACAGGATCCGTAATTCCCAGGAATGAGATTTATGTAAAGCCTCAAGTTTCAGGAATTATCGAAGATATTTTAGTGCAACCTGGAGACATTATAAAAGCTGGCGATCTCATTGCTCGGGTAAAAATCATTCCCAATATGGTTTCTCTCAACAATGCGGAAAACCGAGTCAATAGAGCTAAAATATCGCTGCAAAATGCAAATACAGATTATGATCGAAACAGAAAGTTACTTGATGCACAGGTAATTTCTCAGGCTGAATTCCAACCATTTGAGCTGGCCCGAAAACAAGCAATGGAGGAGCTGAATGCGGCTGAAGATGCATTGGCAATCGTTAAAGATGGAGTATCCAAGAAATCTGGTAATACTTCAAATACGCTGATTATGAGCACCGTGTCTGGAATGGTATTAGATGTACCCGTTGAAAAAGGATTTAACGTAATCGAAGCAAATAACTTCAACGATGGCACCGCTATAGCCAGTATTGCTGATATGGACAACCTCATTTTTCAAGGTAAAGTGGATGAATCAGAGGTTGAAAAACTAGACATTGGTATGGAGTTAATCATGACTATTGGCGCAATTGAAGATCATGAGTTTACCGCGATTCTAGAATACATATCTCCAAAAGGCGTGCAAGAAGAAGGAGCCACCAAGTTTGAAATAGAAGCCGCTGTAAAGACAGATACCAACTTCTTTATTCGTGCAGGGTATTCTGCAAATGCTAATGTGGTTCTTGACAAGGTATCTGACGTACTTGCCATTGATGAGCGCCTAATTTCATTTGAAGACGGAACACCAATGGTAGAAATCGAAGTTGGTGAACAAGAGTTTGAAAAACGACAAATTCAAACAGGATTGTCAGATGGGATTTATGTAGAAGTAAAAAGTGGAATTACAGAGAGCGATAAGATTAAAATTCCAAATAGTGGGCAAGCCAACTAGAGTCAACTAGCGTATCGCAATAGCCCACTTGGTATGGAATGGACATGTAGCATACGTTTTGTCGACCCAAACATAAGCAGTGTTTTTATACTTCTCAATCCACTCTTCTAGCTTAATATTTTCTTTCTTGCGTTTTGCGGATTCTGCCAGCCGATTGTAGTCATCCTTGAGATTGGCAACGTGAGGTTTGGTCAATTCCTTAAGTGTAACTATACGAAAGGCACGCTTGCCATCCATGGTTTGGAAGAGCTCCGGAGCACCAATCTCGCCTACTTTCATTTTTTGAATCGAGTAGGACAGCGAGCGATCAATTTGTCCAAGTGTTTCAAGGTCAAAAAGATTGGTGCCATCCATTGGGTTTATCATTTCGCCACCATTCATTCTTGTGTCCTTATCCGTGCTAAACTTAATAGCTACTTTGGCGAAGGTTAATGTATCAACGGTCATGATTTCTTTGCGTACGCTATCCAGAAAAAGTCGTGATTTTTCCAAAGACTCCGCAGAAACTTGTGGAATAAGCAAAATATGCCGAACATTTATTCGCTCTCCTTTCCGCTCTATCATCTGAATAAGGTGGTATCCGAATTGAGTTTTAACCACGTTTGACATTTCTCCGGGCTTCAAACCAATGGCGGCATTTGAAAACTCCGAAACAAGCTCGTTTCGATCCATCAAACCTAACTCCCCATTTTGCTCTGCACTTCCTGGATCTTCAGAATACAAATAAGCAAGTGTTCCGAAATCCTCTCCATTCTCAACTCGTTTTTTGAATTCTCTCAAACGTCCTTTTATTGCATCTTCTTGTTCTTTGCTTATAGGTGGAAGCTTGACTATCTGAGCCAAACGTGCCTGTGAGTTGATATATGGTAGACTATCTTTTGGTATTTCATTCAAAAACTCACGTACTTCTGCTGGCGAAACCGTGACATTTCCAGTGATGGTCTGTTGCATTTGTTGAATAAGAAGAATCTCTTCTACTTCATCCTTAAAGTCATCCTTAATCTGATCAATGGTTTTACCATAGAACCGCACGAGCTCTTCCTCCGAACCAATTTGTGCAATGAAGTAACGAAGCCTTCGATTGAGTTCTTGCTCGATTTGCTCCTCCGTTACAGCAACACTATCTATTCGTGCTTGATTAACAAAGAGCTTCTGATACATCATATCTTCAACGAGCTCGCAGCGTGTGTTCTCATAAACAGGAATTTCTGAAAGCGACATCTGATCTATTTGCTCTTCAATATCTGAATACAACACGACATTATTACCCACGACAGCAACCACCTTATCAATGACCTGCTGTGCCATCATTTCAGAGTAGCAGCAGAGAGTTATGCAAGCAACAATTAAACTATTTAGTCTTCTTTGGTTCATCATATATAATGGCCTTTCCACTCCTTACCGCATCACGGTAAATACTTCTGCGTATTTTGCCAAGTAGCTCAACTTTGCGTTTATTTAAAATTAAGCTTCTAATTCTGTCCGCTTCTAACTCCAGAGGTGAGAGGGTATTCTTTGATTGTGTAGTGATGACGTAAAGAAAATAAAGATGCTCGGTATCACTGAACTTGATGAATTTACCCTTGCGCAAAAAGGACGATTTGTTGTAAATCTCTAGAGGTAACTCACGAATTAAGTCATTGAAATACAGCCAGTCGGTATCCATAAAGCAACTCGCTGCATAGCTGTAACAATAATCTTGAAGCTTGTTTAGCGAGGCACTATCATCACTTTGTAGCCATTCGGATACCTTGTCTAAATCTGGCGTATTCGGTAATAACTTGGCGTATCTGACCTTTAAAATATAATCGTTCAACTGAAAGATTCCTTGGTTCTCATTATAAAACGTAGATACCTCCTCTTGTGTTACTAGAGTATCAAGTTTTTGCCGGATTATCTCCTTTTCGTATTCAAAAATGAAAAGCTCTTGTCGGTATTTTTCTACCTGTCGGTCGATATTAAGCTGTCCTTCATCCAGGTTGAATCGTGCTTTATCATACATCAGTCGTAGATTCATCCACGCCTGAACGATACTGGCTGCTTGCTCAATACTGTCATCTGCAGAAAGTCCATCAGGCATACTTGCACGTAAGTCATCCAATGTAAAAACTGACTCACCCACTTTTGCTAATAGCGTTACCTCCTCTTCAGGTTTGCTGCAAGAGGTGATAAACGCAAAGAGCGAAAGACCAATTATTGGAATTAGTCTCAATACTATTTATTGATTTCTTGAAATACGGAGTCGTTGATCTTCACATCATACTTCGACTTTAGTTCTTTAAGCCACCCCTCTTCGAGCTCTGCTTGATAAGCCGATGTTACTGCACCTCTAGCCTTGTAGAGAGGCTTGAATTCTGGTTTGATAATTTCATAAATCTGAACGTAAGTAAATGGCTTACCTTCTAAAGTAACCTTATGCAATCCGGGCATCCATGGTGAAGCTTTGATAGCCAGTTCGTCATCCTTTTCGAACACTCCTGAACTTATTGTCAGACCCAATGGATTGTCAGCATCCACCTTTTCCATGATATCAAAATCAGAATATCCTTTTTTCTCTCTTTTCTTGGCTAGCTTCAAGGTCTGCTTGGCCATATCAGAGTTGGCACAATTGTAAATGGTTGCATCTGCGCGTTCTGGATACATGAAATCACCTCGGTGATTTTTATAATAAACCTCAAGACCTGCGGTATCTTTTACAGCCTTACTCCAAACCTTATCATCCATTAAATCAAAAAGGAGAATTCCATCGTGATATTCTCGCATTAAAGCTTTGAAAGCTGGGTACTTCGCTTCTAGATTTTGATCTTCAAAATCGATAAGCATTGATTCTACGAAACCATCCCAATGGCTGGTAATCACATTGCTGAGTGAGTAAGTATCCCCAAGCTTTTTCTGATTTTTCTGAAGATACTCGAGGTAATCTCGCTGAGTGCATGATTTTGATGATTTGCTATAAACATTGTCTGAAATCACCATCACGGACTTATCCAACTTCTCGGTAGTTTCCGCTTTTAATTTCCAAGTTCCATTCAAATATTCATTCCCAACAAACTTATTTGCAGCATTCTTATTTGCATTGTTATAAGAAATAGCATAGTCCTTCTTAAGCTTCGAAATCAGCGAAGTTCTCCCCTTTAGAGACCTTGAATCTTTTTCGATTTTCTTTTTTAGGGAGGACTCTAGCTCCTCAAACATTCCTACGGGGCGTGCATCTTCTTTTCTTATGATGTGCCACCCAAAACTGCTCAATACTGGCTCGCTTATATCACCTGCTCTTTTCAAATTAAAAGCTGCATCTTCAAATGTTGAAGCAGTACCGCCTGTTCCAAACCAAGGTAAGTTTCCACCTTTTGAGGCAGAAGCACGATCTTCTGAATACTGCTTTACTAGAGTCTCATAATCTCCCCCATTTTTTATTTGTTGATAAACCTCATTAATCCGTGCATTTGCATCTACCCTCTGTTCATCACTCATTTCCGAATTGGATCGAATAAAAAGATGAGAAACACGAATTTCGCCTCTGGCTGGGCGCTTGTCTCGAACAAAAATTACGTGATATCCAAATCTTGTTCTCACTGGCTTACTCATACTCCCTACCTCTGTAGAATAGGCAGCAGTTTCAAATGGATACACCATTGAAAACGTAGTAAAGTACCCGAGATCCTCCGCAATTAAATCTTTATCCTTCAGTGATTTGACTTTTTCGATTGCCTGAAGCATTTCCTTCTCATTGGATATTCCTTCTGAGAGTTCGCGAAGCTTTTTCAAAGCAGCTAAAGTGTCTTGGGGGGCTACATCTTCCGCCACCCTGACCAGAATGTGGTAGGCAGCGACATCCTGTGTAGTTCTATCATAGGCCTCTTTAATTAGTACCTCATTCATGCTCTTGTCAATAAGGTAGGGCTGCGCCAGCTGTCTTCTGTAACCGGCAAGTTCTGATTTGAATTTAAGAACGGTGTCCATACCTAGCGACTCCGCCTCCACTACTTTAAGCTTAAAATTCACAAATAGATCGATATACTCGGTCATTGTCTTCTTATCAATGACATTATTAGTATTATTCTTATTGTAAATGCTTAGAAATTCGTTCACCGAAACGTCTTTATTACCTACAGTTAGCAGCGTACGATCATCTTGAGAAAACGCAAACTGCACAGTGCACATGAAGATTGCTAGCATTGAATTTTTCATTTTTAACATAATTTATCTACTTGTATAATTAGGTGCTTCTCTTGTAATACTAATGTCATGTGGATGACTTTCACGAACTCCAGCAGCAGTAATACGGATAAATTCAGCCTTTTGGAGCTCTTGTACACTCGCAGCACCACAATAACCCATTCCTGCCCTGAGGCCACCAATCATTTGGTAAAGGATTTCGTTGAGCTTTCCTTTGAATGGAACACGGCCTGAAATCCCTTCTGGAACCAGCTTTTTGATATCATCTTCCACATCTTGGAAATATCGATCCTTTGATCCCTTCTGCATTGCCTCAATGCTTCCCATACCCCGGTAGGCCTTAAACCTTCTTCCCTCATATATAATTGTTTCTCCAGGTGATTCTTCAACACCAGCAAACATGCTACCAGCCATAATACAGGAAGCACCTGCAGCCAAGGCTTTTACAATATCTCCTGAAAACCTAATTCCTCCGTCAGCAATAACCGGAACATTAAATCCTTCTAAAGCTTCGGCAACGTCCATTATAGCTGATAATTGAGGCACACCAACTCCTGCAATTACTCGAGTTGTACATATCGACCCTGGGCCAATACCCACTTTAATACCATCAGCGCCTGCATCCTTAAGCATGACGGCTGCTTCAGCGGTAGCAATATTTCCTACCACGAAGTCTACCCGAGCTGACTTAAATTTTTCTTTTGCCTCTTTTAATGCCCTAATTACGCCAGCCGAATGACCGTGGGCAGTATCTATTACTATGGCATCAACCCCCGCATTAATCAGGGCATCCATTCGGTCAAATGTATCTGCGGTGACGCCTACGGCTGCCGCAACACGCAAACGTCCGAAATCATCTTTACAAGCATTCGGACGGATTTTTGACTTAACGATGTCCTTGAAGGTGATCAAACCGACAAGCTTATTGTTTTCATCTACTACAGGAAGCTTTTCAATTTTGTGTGCTTGAAGCATTTCTTCGGCTTCTGCCAAGTCACTTCCATTTGTTGTTGTGATGACATTGTCCGATGTCATTACCTCTGAAATCTTTCGACTAAGACTCTTCTCAAATCGCAAATCTCGATTTGTGACAATGCCGACTAGATTTTGATCGGCATCAACCACGGGTATTCCACCAATCTTGTGTTCTTTCATCAGTGCCAATGCCTCGCCAACGCTTTTATCTCCAGAAGTAACAACTGGGTCTTGAATCATACCACTCTCTGAACGCTTTACTTTGCGTACTTCAGCGGCTTGCTGCGCGATAGACACGTTTTTATGTAAGACTCCTATTCCACCCTCTTGAGCAATGGCGATGGCAAGACCAGACTCAGTCACTGTATCCATAGCAGCAGATACAATGGGAGATTGAAGCTCAATATTCCTAGAAAATTTAGATTTAATATCTACATCACGCGGCAGAACTTCAGAATATTCGGGAACGAGGAGAACATCATCAAATGTGAGTCCTTCCCTGATTTTTTTACTGCTATTCGTCATATGCTTAGGCGCTTAAAAATTGCGTAAAAATAGCAGTTTGCATCGGCTATATTGGTAAGAATTGTAAGCGATTGTTAAGAACAAAGTGCTACCTAATCAAATGAATGCTTCCCGAGTAATTTACAGCCTCTCCCCGACTGTTCTGCATTTGTAAAAAGTAGGCATAAACAGCAATGGGTCGATCAGAACCATCCCAGCCTTGACTGGAATCTGTAGTCGTATAAATTAATTGCCCTGCCTTATCAAATATGGCCAGCGAATACCCGTCAACCTCTACGTAATTGACATTGGGGAGCCAAATATCATTGATACCATCGCCATCTGGACTAAACGTATTTGGGATGAACACCTTGGGGCCATAAGATTCACAATGTTGGTTTGAAGTGGATACTTCTTGTAAATCAAATTGGTTGACATCCGATTCGATTGCTTGCGTGTAATAACAAACCTCACCATTTAAGTTTTTCAATTCATAAATGGTATCTCTTATGCCAAACCTATTTCGTGATGAGAAAATAGTGTCTAGGCTCGAACCGTTAGTAACCCTTACCACTTGATACTCTCCTACAGAGCTTCCCGCATTTTCAAAACCATAATACTCCGACCAATCCAGCTCGTTAAAGTATTCCTGTTCATTTCTAAAACCATTCAAATAGATGCTTTTTACTGGTAAAGAAACAGCCATTGAATCATCGCAAATATCAAACGCTTGAACTGTGTAATGGAAATCACCTCTCTTTGCCTCTCCAGTTGGATCGGTAATTATGAATTGCTGTTCGTCAACTTCATCAGAGTTTGCCACGAGTTGATATGAGCCATAAAAGTTTAAAGATCTGAAAAGACCATACATGATAGCTTCCGAATTGGTATCGGTAAGCACATGAATTTCATTCCGCTCCGATTCGTGATCATTTACAATACTCGATATATAGAGTCTTTTTGGAGTCTTTGGAGGGCGTACCCTGAATTTAAAGACATTGCTCAACGCTTCTAGCTTTAAGTTTTCGTCTTTTGCTGTGACCATGTATTCATAAAACTCCCCTTTTATCAATCCGCTGTCGAGGAAAACACTATCGCTCTCAGTGACACTGGCAATTCTTCTCATCGCTGATATTCCATCCTTTCTGTAAACATTAAAACCAGACAAGTTTCTTACACCAACAGGGTTGTTTGTGGTCGGCATATTCCAAGTTAAGCCAATCTTACCAGCACATCGATCATAGGCGATCGTATCGATAAACAAAGTAGCAAACCTGAGGCTGTCGGCAGCTTGGTTGTACCATAAGGTAATGGTTGAATCAAAACAACTATCGAAAGGTGCTACAGACAGTGTCTCGGATTGCACTAAACCATTAATTGCTTTCTCGAAATAATTGTAACTCAAGTTTTGTGGACCAAACACAGTATCACCGTAAGTAAAGTCTTCGAAGTAGCTAATAATATACCCATAAGTATCAGAAGATCTAGATTTTCCCCATTGTAGATCAACTGTACCGTTTGATGTATCTACGCTTGCCAAAATAAGGTTGGTACGTAATGGAGCTTCTTCATCCTTTACTCTTAAACGATCCTGATTAGACCTGCTTAAACAACCTCCCAAACCTCTAATCTCTATTCGATACTTGGCTTGAGCTTCACATTTTTGGACGGTATCTTTCAAACTTTGATTCGTCCAATCAATCATCTTAATCCTAATCCAATCTGAACCATCAACGGATCTAAAAATTCTATACAATGAATCTTGACTCGGAAGATTTATTTCACTCCAGGTAAGCGTGACCTCTCGGTTGTCTTTTTTCAAATCCAAAATAATGGGTTGCACGGTATTTGAATTAGCACTTATCTCCGTACCCCCATTTGATGCGGAAACCATATAAAAATCTCCCCCAACGAATGGGCCACTTAATTGGACATTAGTTTGATTATAATCTCCTATTTGTTGGATTTGGTTGAAAACACCACTCGCATCCGTGCGATAATAAATCTGGTATTCGGTAAACTCATTGTTACTGTCAATAGGGACTTCCCAAGTCAAGGACACATTATTATCCTGATCTATGGATACGCATCGAATAATGGGCGGATCCAGCACCGCAAAAGCATTTACATGCATTGCAACCATTGATGCAAATAGTACATATCTGGCAAGACGATAAATCACAAAAGCAAAGTTAGTCTGTATATAATTTGTCGGAGATATTTTCAAATAACGTTTCTAAAAGGATTCTGTTATAAACCAATTGCCGAATAGGATTATATTTACTTTTACCCGATAGAGGAAAAATGAGACAACTGCACCTTTATTTAACTATCTCAATACTCCTATTTCTAGGAGAGTCTAAGGCCCAATATGCTTGGGACTTTGGTGGTAATCTTGGCCTTGCCAACTATCTCGGAGAAATTGGTGGAGAATCTGGTGAGGCTCGTGATTGGATTTTGGATTTAAAGCTAAGTCAGACAAGATGGAATCCTGGGGTTTTTGCTAGATACCGACTGGGCTATAATTGGGGTTTGAACATGTCTCTTAATTATGCACGCCTTCAGGGAACAGACAGCATTGTTACCAACCCAAATCGATTTACGCGAAACCTTCACTTTAGAAACGATATTTTCGAATTGGCAGGTACCGTAGAGTACTATTTCTTTAGCCAACCGGATGTAGGACGCACAGGCAGATATCTTTTGGATTTTAAGGCTTTTGTATATGCTGGATTTGGAGCATTTTACAATAATCCAAAGGCAAAATACCAAGGTAATTGGGTTGCACTACGTCCATTAAAAACTGAAGGCCAAGAAATACCCTACAGGGCGATACAGGCGATAGCACCTGTTGGTTTCGGCTTCATCTATACCTTTTCACGTGTTCACCGTTTTGGAATGAATGCAGGATGGAGAATTTCATTTACCGATTATATTGATGATGTTAGTGGTACCTATCCAAATCCGGATATCTTAGAAAGCCCAGAGGCAGTGGCTTTATCAAATCGATCTCAAGAAGTAGCGGGAAATCCACTAGCTGCAGACTTAGTTGAATTCTTTGTTGAAGATGGCATTCGTGGCAACCCTGATGCAAATGACACCTATCTGTTACTTAGTGCAACATATAGCTATGTTTTACGCGGTAAGTCTAATTCATTCGGAAAACGTAGAAACTATCTCTATGGCCGTAAGCGCGCAAGAGCGGGCAGAACACATTTCTAATCAATCTCAAATTACTACTTCATGAAATCAATTTTATTGTTATTGATAACTGTCATTCCGTTTATTAGTTTATCTCAAGATATAGACAAAGAAACTTTTCAAGCGGATATAGCTAAACTCTACCAAACTGGTCTTAAAACTTTCAAACCGCTCATTGAGGGTGATGGCACCATTGGAAGCAACGGGAATACCTTCTACGCATCTAGTTTAAAACTTAATGGTGCAGAGTCTATAGAAATTGATGTTGATGCAGAAGGTATTCACACTTATATTGCTCGATTTACCTTCAGAAATGTGCGTGACTCAAAGGTAAAGTTGGAGGAAGTTTCAAATATGATTTTAGAGGCCACACAAGAATTTGGATTAACCAAAGAAACAAGAACTGATATTGGTTATGTAGGTTACCAAAAAAACGTAATCGAATTTCCTGCGGATAACATAGATGACATGGGTAAGCACACATTCTTTTCTGTGGGTCTAACAAAAGACGGCAACCCGATGTCATTGGAAATTATTGCATCTGAGATACTCTGGAAGTAGCCAGGTAACTAGGTGTTTATGAGCTGATAAATCTTCGAAAGAGGTTTCAACCACCGAGTGTAAAATCGTGCTTTAATGCCATTAACGCGCCAAGCTCGCGCGTCCTCCTGATTAGCGATCCAACGATTTTTTAAAGTAGCATTGCTTTGACCACCAACCCTCATTTTGGTCATAACCATTGGTAGATACTTTCCATGAAGTCTATGCTTAAACAACATTCTAAGCAGAAGTTCATAATCAGCTGAAGTGTAAAAAATCTAAGTTAAACACCCCAAACTCTCGATATCTTTTAGTGCGCAAATAGAACGTTGGGTGAGCCGGCATCCATCCGTAAAAGAATAATTCCCGATCAAATGGCTTTCCTTTCCAATTTCTAGTGACCTTACTCGTATTCGTTCTTTCTACATATTGAAGGTCACCATAGACTGCGTCAATGGATGGGTCAAAGCACTGTACCACCCTTGAAATCACATCATCACTTGCCAAGATATCATCAGAATGCAATATCCCAATTACATCACCTGTAGCAAGCGATATTCCTTTATTGAGT
>MDTG01257932.1_pt1 | contig 13283 bp, 26 predicted proteins | sample 811421 | NCBI WGS metagenome assembly MDTG01 (sample SAMN05326645, study PRJNA326480) | marine metagenome | isolation source: seawater | place: Pacific Ocean: South East | collected 2011 | reverse complement strand
TTTACTTATTGTTTCAATTTTCATTTTCCAACTTTCTCTTTTGAAAGGAATGACTTGCACATAAGGTGTACCCTCTTTTATTACTGTGTCAAGAACTGGGTATTTATCACCATTAACAATAAAAGGGAAATTTATTTCATTAGGAAATACATCAGTATCTACAATTCCTGGAATAATAGAAAAACGATCATCGGTATTATTTAATGGTGGTAAAAACAAACAAGAATACCCCGGTGGTGTTTCAATGATCCATGGATTAAGTATTTTATGCACCTCCATTGTTTTATTTTTTTGAACAAAAGGACATTTCATTCCTAATTGTCCAATAGGATGTGACTCATCATTGTAAGTATTTACATTTGTAAAATGATAAATTTCTGAACCAGCATCTAATTGTGCGAAAGCTTTTGAAATCCTTTCATTGTCAACTTTTATATTATGCTTTATTCTGTATTCAATAGGTATACTAAGAGTATAACCTATAGTTAAAGTATCTAAAAAAGGCATACAACCTTTAACTGTTTTTTCTTTTAAATTATGTGAAATTTCTTTGTACCAATCTGGTATATTTAATTTAGATGGTTTTGGTCTTATATTAAAATTATTAAGATATATCTTGCTTGTCTTAAATTTTATTATATTTTCAAACACAACCCATTGTTATAATAAATAATTATAATTGTAAAGAATGAAAGAATGTAATTGAATTGTCTTCACAGTATTCTTCCCAAGTTTGATTCATAGGAAAAGTAATTGTAGAAGTATCAAAGTCTTGTAATAAATTACAATAATTTTGTACATCATTATATCTAGGATGGTTTTGATTATTCCATGTCCATGGTTTTACTAGTTCTAAAGTCGAATTTAAAACTTGTTTTAAAACATCACTGTTTGGGTAACCATCAAAATCTATATCTTCTGCAACGACTGCATCGTTTTCATATCTAATCCATTTTTTAGATTTGATTATATCTTGAAACAAATTGTCATCAATTGTTGCAACTGTATAATCTTGTTCCTTACAATTAATTAGACTTTTAGCATCCTCGTTTTCAGCTACTCTATAAATTTGTCCTACGTCTTTTGTAAAATATGCAAATGCCATAATTATCCCTCGTTTGTGTAAAATGCTAATCCACCAAAAATACCTGATTGGCCACCTTGTTGAGGTGCACCTCCTGCGTTTCCAGCATCACCTGCTCCATCAGAGTTTGAAGGACCAATAAATAAAATTTGTCTTGACATTACGTTTGATGAACTTGGGTTTCCAGGATTACCAGGGTTTCCTGGACTTTGGTTTTGTCCCGGTCTACCGCCAGTTCCACCGTTTCCACCGTTAGTGGTTAATAAGTTTTCTACGTTTGTGGCTCCTCCAGCACTTCCAGGAGTGTTAGATCTTGTTCCTTGAGGTGCAGGTGCAGCAGCACCTCCAGCACCGACAGTAAAAGGATAATCAGTATCAGCAGATACACTTCCAGTAAAGAAACCAAAACCTCCGTCAGCTCCAGCTCCACCAGGTTTTTGGCCTCCGCCCGATCCACCTCCGCCTCCGCCTGCTACAGCGAATGCTTGAAATTTTGAACCACTTGGTCCAACACTAATAGTTCCTGAAGCAGGTCCTATTTTAAAAACTTTTGCAACCATGTTAGCTGCTCCAGCTCCTGATGAAGCTGCTGTAAGTCTACCTTGTGCATCTACAGTAATTGATGCTGCAGTGTAAGAACCAGCCGATACAGTTGTGTTAGCAAGTTTGTCGGCAGTTACCGCATCATCTGCAATTTTGTCAGTAGTTACATTTGCGTTTAGAATTCCCGCAGTAACAACTGCGTTGTCTGAAATTTGTGCAGCTCTAATTGCATCATCTGCAATTTTGGCATTTGTAACAGCATCATCAGCTATTTGAGCTGTTCCAATAGTACCACCTAAAGTGTCAAGAGATACTTCTTTTAAATTTGTGCCGTCTGAGTAAGCAGCATAAATTTTTGCAGCATCTAAAGTAAAACCAGTTCCACTTGCAGTTTTAATTGTTAGGTTTGTTGGATTAGTTAATCCAGTTGCATCAAAAATATAAAATTTTTCTATACTATCAGGTATAGTACAAATTGTACTTGCAGCTATTGTAGCTGTTGCAAATTTAATTACCATATTTCTAGCATTAGAAAGAGTTTTATCAGTCATTGCTAAAGCTAAAGTACCACCACTTGAAAGTGTTACTTGTTCAAAACCTGCAATTGCTTGTTGAATTAAATTTAAATTATTATTAGTGTTATCTCCCCATGTACCAGCGTTTTCACCAGTGACCATAAGTTCAAGTTTTAAATCTGTAGAATAACTAGATGTCATATAAATTTCTCCTTAAATAATATAATTATACCTTTATCATGCTGCCAAATCAACCTCTGTCCATGTATTAGTTACACCAGGGTCTATTTCTTGCCAAGAAGTTATTATTGGGTTTCCAATAGATGCTGTCATTTGTATACCAGAAACATCAATATTTGCTAATCCAGTGATAGTCACTGAACCAACTGAACCAGATAATTGTAATCCTCCAACACCTATAATTTGACCTGGTATTTCAGCGTATTGACCAAGTGTTAAAGTTCCTTGTATTCCAGTAGGTTGTTCAACAGTAGTTTGAATTAAATTAATATTACCTTGAGTTGATGTCATCTGTATTCCAGTGACATCTACTGGGGTTTTTAATCCAGCAATAGTTGTACCTACCGATCCAGTTAAAGACCCAGCACTGCTTACAGTAACATTAGCATCAGCTTCAAAATCTAAACTACCGATAGTAAAATCTAGTTGATCTTCTGCCGCAAATACAGTTATATCTTGATCAATTTTTAATGAGAAACTTCCAAAAGTAGAAGTTAACTGTCCAGCACTTGTAACTGAAACGTCTACATCTGTAAAAGCACTTGTAGCGGGAAAATTAACTGTAGAAGTTATTTGTTGTCCCGCAGGTAAAACAGAATAAGCTTCACCCCAAGCAAGATTACCCCAAGCTCTTCTGCCCCAACCAATTCCTGTTAATTGTGATTCATCAACGGTAGCTGCACCAACGCTTGAAGTTAAAACACTTCCAGTTGTGATAGCTCCTATTCCAATTGTAGCACTACCCACACCCATTGAAGAAAGATTACCAACAGCTGTAAATGTAAATGATATTCCAGCTACTTCTTCTCCTAAAGATGATGTTAGTTGAATTCCACTTGGTGATACAGTAGCATCCCCAGTTACTGCTTGAAGACTTCCAATTGAAGAAGTTAATTGTTGTCCAGTAATTGTAGGTTGTGAACCTGAAAGTTCTCCCCACTCGTTTTCACCCCAAGTGTCTCCACCCCAACCTATTTGAACAATACCAGTACCAGACGCACTGCCAATGCTGTAGGTTGCACTTATTCCAGAAACAGAAAGTCCGACATCACCTTGTGCTGCCCAACTACCTTGTCCCCATTGAAGTGCACCCCACGCATTTGACATTCATTATATTCCTTAAGCTAATCTTAAAATCGCAGCAGAAGTAGTAAATGCTGGAAACTGAATAGTAAATGTTCCAGAAGTTGCAGTTTTGTCTCCGCCAAAATCTAAGACAGCAACTGCATCAGTAGTATTTGAACCACCGTCAGTTGTTGTATTATAAATTAATGCACCTCTTGCAGTAAGAGTTACACCAACAAAAGATAAATCAGCAAAATCAGTAATTGAAACAGATGAAGATACTTTAACACCTTGGTTAACCAAAGCTTTTCCACCAGCAGAATATCCTGACGGTGATGAAACTTCATTTGCAGTTGCATAATTTGTTGTTGATTTTCCTAAAGTCGCTGAACTTGTATACATGGCTAATTTGTACGTGTCTCCATTAGGAGCAGTATCAAAATCATGTTGTCCTTGAAGTAATTCTTTTTTAAAAGAATCACAAATTGCATTAGTTGTTATTGCCATAATTTTTCTCCTTTAAATTTATGGACTAGGAGAGTCAACCTTGATTCTTGGAACCCCGTCTTGATATTCTCCTCGTCTTCTTCTACCCATTTGTTGTAGGGCAAAATTTTGTGTTTCTTCATTATACTTCGAATTGTATAGGTTGTATAGGTTATCGGGTCCTTTTAAAAATCTGAAAGCTTCAGATAATACACCATGTAATAACATTGATTCTTGATTCGTAGATAAATATGTATTTGTAGTGCTTGTAAAATTAGGTGGACTTTTTATATAATTTAATTGAACAGTATCAGCAGTTGCTGGTGTAGGAGCAACCAAGATAACTGGTCCTTGTTGAACATTATCTTCCCAATTAGCCCAATATTTCGGAGTCCCAGTTGTTGAATCATTAGGTGAAAACTCTGAAATAAAACTTGTGTCTCTTTTTTCTAAAAAAGTTCTGTTACCACTACTATCAATAACTTGAACAGATCTTACAATAATAGCATCCGAGGGTAATATTACATATCTATTCCCTGCTGTAAAATTTGAAGTAGCATATTTTCTTAAATCATCATAGTCTACTTTTCCTGCTACATCTAATTCAACAGATTTTATAAAATCTTGTATTATAGCATCAGTTAAAACATTGCTATCTACTTCAGTGTAGTTTCTTACTTGTGTTAAAAAATTTGCGTGAGTAACAGCCATTACGTTATACTTACCTCCACAGAACCTACTAATGATGAAAGTTCTCTTCGTCTATTTTGTAAGGATGGGTCTTCAGGTACCATACTATGTATAGTGGTTGTAATACCATTTGATGTAACTTCAAATTCTTGTGTTCTAAATGCAAAATCTCCAGGTAAAGATAGATTTGCTACACCAACAAAAATTCCTCCAGAGTCTGCAATAGTATCATCATTTGGAGCTTGTGGGTTAATAGTAGATATATCAGTTGGTTGTTGAAATTTCATAGTTCTTGGATTTTGTAAAGCCACTGCATCTGCTTTATGATAAGGTGGATCAAGTTGTGGATGCTTTGGTTCAAATTCAGAAATATGTACTAATGCACCAGTCCATTCTTTAACCATTTCTCTATAAGGAAATGCTTGACCTGATCTATCAGAAATAGCTAATGATCTTTTACCACTTGCGTAAGCCATTATACACCATCCCCAAAATAAGTTTGAGGAGAAATGTAAACTGATGTTCTTGAGCCATCTTCGTTAAGTGCTCTTAATAATTCATCCTCATAAAGTTGTTTTAATAATTGAATTCTATCTGGTGCTTTTTTTTGTGATAAATAATATGCAAGGCCTGAACACATGCATGGTAAAAATCTAAAAGGCACATCTGGATTGTTTGTATAAACACCAGCATCTTCAATTCTATCAATTGAATAATATTTTAATGTTGTGTAAGTAGATGCATTTGGAGCTAGATAAACACTTATTGTTGGTTGTGTTTGTCTATCAACATAATATTGAGATGGTTGTCCAGTTGTTAATTTATTTGGTAAAGCAGAATAAGCTGACCTATCAATTTTTGTTAAAGCTACATCTTGTGTACTTGCAGTTCCTGAGCCAGTTATATTTTGCACTGGCACCCCTGCTGCATGAGCCACGGCTAACGAACCACGAGCTCCTCTTGTTGCTCCAGTCAATGTGTGTGTTGATTTACCAGTGTAAGTAATAAATTCTAATCCTATTTGAATTGTGCCACTCGATGCAAATCCAGTACCATCTGTAAGTACAACGCTTGTTGCAGAATCAGTCAAAGCAGTACTTAAAGTTCCATTTACTGCACCACTTGAAGAAATATAAGCTTCTAAAACATCATTGACTTGAGTAGGGACTGAGTAAGTTGCTACTCCAGCTGTAAATTGAATTTGATTTAATTTAACTTTCCAAAGATGAACACCTCTGTTGCCCCACTCTGAAAATAAAAGATTTAAACTTCGTCTAGCACTTCTAATATCATAACCACTATTTGTTCGAATACCACATCTCTCGTATGCTTCTTCAATAATATCATCGATTTGTAAATCGAATGTAGTAGTTCCTGACGTTGCCATAATTCATTACATTATATCTTTATAATAATCTAAACTTTTTCCTGGTGGTAATTGTTCATCTTGTAAACCCATACCTGATGTTCTAGCTGCACCATAACCTTGAACAGATTTACCCATAGATGCTTTAATTGCTTTACTAGCAATTTGACCAGCTTTTTTACCTTTTTCTCTTTTAGAACTTTTAGATGCACCAATCATAGATTCAGTTTTTCTTATGTCTCTTTTATCATCGCCTTTAACTGACATTCCTTTATTGGCTTTTTTCATCATTTTAAAATCCTCTCCAGATATTTTACCATCGTTATTTTTATCTAATTTTTTTTGATTGCCTTTTAACATAATATTTCTCCTTAAATTTCTATCATACCACCATAATACTTCTTGGTAAAGGTACTCACATTTGTTGGTTTACCACCAACTCCTTGGGCTTTACTTCTTTTTCTCGCAACGGCACTCCGCTTCTGGGAGTCTGTCATCTTCGATGCTTTTGCAGCAGGGACGCACTTTGGATACTTTCTCTTGGAGTCGGCTCTTTGTTTTGAACGCCCACAAGGTGCGTAAGAACCATCTTTTCGTTTGCTTCCAATATCTACCCATTTTTCATCAAACCATTTTTTTAGTCCCATTAGAATACTCCTTTGAAACCTTTACCTCTTATAGCAGCTCCACCACCTCTTGCTTCACCACCACACATTAAACCTTTAGCTTCGATTGATTTGTTTTCTCTAAAATTTGCTCTATCTAAATCATCTCCATATTTTCTCGCATCAAAAGGATTATCAAATAATTTATCTTTTTCACCACTTCCTACTAATTCTTCAGCAGTTTTGTAATTTTTTTTCTTTTTATTTTTCTTACTCATCAATCATGCCTTTATAATAATTACTTAAACTTTTATTTGATACATTGTGGCCAGCTAAATCTCCTCTTATATAACTACCATCATAAGGTTGAAGTTTTTGTGCAAATTGACCATCAGAAGCTTTTACAACTGATTGTAAACTTTTGGCTTGAGCAGCATGTAATTTAGATGCTTTTTTTAAACCACCAATAACTTTTTTAATTTTAGCCTCACCACCAATCTTTTTGCCAGCTGGTTTTGGTCCTTTGAAATCTTTTCTTTTTACACCACTTGGGTCTTTAATTTTTCCCGCACAAATTTTACTAGCATAAGCGTTAGCATATGCTGAAGGATATACTCGAAATTTTCTCTTAGCGGCCGCTTTGCCTCTAGCACATAGTTTTGTCATAGTGTTTTAGCCTTTTTCTGTTGTACAACTTTTTAGATTGTATCACTTTTGGCTTATAGTTTCTAGACCTTAACTTTTTTGCTATTGGATTTTTTATAAAGGTCATCATAGTATGAGCTAAGTCCTTTAACATTTGGAGCCTTTACCTTGAATTGATTTCTAGTTTTTTTACCCCAATTTCTTCCTAAACCGGGTTCTAATAAACTTGATATTTGTGATCTTGATATTGCCATAATTAATATTAATATTTGTAAGAATGTATGTCAATGTTGAATGATATTATTATCTTTTTTTCATTTGATTTGTTTTCAGGCGAATGATGCTGGTAATATGCTGGAAATGTAATTAAATCTCCCTCTTTTGCGTCAAAATTAATGACCTCACCGTTTGGTTTTTTCAAAATAGTTTTTAAATTTTTATTCGGCAAATTTATGTATAAAACATTTGTAAAATGAGTTCCTGGGTGTGTATGTGAGCCATGCCAATCACTTTTATTATATACTTGAAACCAAATATTATTAAAACCAATTGAACTAGCTTTAATAACAGATGTAAGATTATTGCAGTAATTTTCATAAATATTATTAAAAAAGTAATCAACATATTCTCTTTTCATACTTCGAGGTATTTTAAAATCTGTATGTGATATTTTTTCATTATCACTATTAAAAGAAGTTTCAGGAATTTTATTTATTAAATTTATTAAATTTAATTTGTGTTTACTAAATTGATCTACTTCGTGAATTATTAAATCCATTAAACTAATAGGTCTTTTGCTTTTCCTAATATTGGTTTGTATTTTGTTTTTCCATCTTCTTTAAAAGCGTGAAGAAATTGTTTTCTTGGTGTACCCTCTGTTATGCTACAATGTATCCATCCGCTGTTGGGTTCGCCAGCAGTGTAGAATTCAAGAATCAATTGATCCCATTCTAATTCTTTATGTATCCAGTCTGCAAGTTCAGCGTTGTCTACACCTGGACATTCGAAATCTGCCGCTTCTGCACGAGCATGTTGGCTGTTCGCTGAGCTGCCGATGGCTTGACACAGGATAGGGCTACGGAACCCGCTGGTCACCTTTACTCTTCCGAAATGGTCACGAACTGGTTGTAAAATTTTTTCACACAAAGTTTTTAATTTTTCAATTTGTCCTGCATTAGGATTATTATTAATCCCCCTACGTATCGCTGTATCTGATTTAGTTAATTCTGATAAAGTAAAGTTCCGTGTTAATTCCATTAAACCTCCAAAATTATATTTAAATTAATTCTATATGTTTCTGTTGTTGGACCATATCCAGCATGGGATAAGTTACTTTTAAAAATTTTTGCTTCATCTTTTATATCTTCTATTATATCATCTTCTACTTGTAAGTAACCATTGCAGGTATTAAAAGAATAAATAATAGTCATAAAATTTTCATCTTTTTCATCTGTATGGAAATTGCATTTATGACCTTTTGTATAGAAATTCCACATAAATCTTTTAATATTTTTATATTGTAAATTAATTTTTTTACAAACAAGCTCAGTAATAATAAATGCATACATATTAAGTTTACTTTCATTTTCATTACTAGGTGGTATTGTGCATTTGCTCATACCCTCAAAATACATATTATTTGTAAAAATTTTTTTTCTGTTTTCTTGTGTTGTGTGACCTATTTCAAACTGTAAATATTTCAGTTCATTTTTAATTTGATCAATAATATTATCAGTTAATACATTATTAACTTTTTGTATTTTCATTTATTATTTTAATATTAACTTCTTTATAGATAAACTTCCATCAATATTTGACTCTAATTCTGCCATCGATTTTATACATTGGTACTTAACATGTCCATCAGGTTTCGTGCTACGTTTTGCAACCCTTTTCCCTTTCAAACATTCAGACATTGATGGTTGTATACGAGCCTCCTTAATCTCTCCTTGTACAATCATAAGTAGTGCTACAACTAATTCTGTCATTAATAATTCTTTCCGTTTTCTCTAACTTTATCTTTTAACTCTTCAATATCAGCCAAAGCTTTTTCTAATTGTGAGTTAAGAAATTCTATATTGACTTTATTTGTCATATTCATCTCTTGAGTCTTCTCCATTTTCTCAACAGACTTGTACAAATCTTCGAGTAAAAAATGTTGTTCTTGATCTACCGGGACTTGTTCAGATTTTTTTAACAAATCATTTTCAAACAATTCACGTGATGTCTCCAGTGAAACCAACCTAGCTGTCAACTCGGTAAAAGCAAACACGCCAGCACCTACGATAACTATGAGACTAGCAACCGTTTTCATCGGCATCTGCACAGCAGCGGATTCAGATATATTTAATGGTTTATCAGCCAAGTTTTTTTCCTTTGTTTATTCCTTTTTTAATAATATAAGATTGCGTTCCATTTGCACCAATGTCAACTTCTCTCCTTAAGTTTTTTATTAGCAATTTAGTTTGATTTTTTTCTTTTTCTTTTTTGGAATAACTTTCCAATAATTTTGTGTCCCTCATCGAATAACACTCCTATTTTCATTACTAAATTATCTAACCAACTAAAAATTTTATATAAATATTTATCTATCATTTTTTTTCCCATTATTTTCAAAAGACATATCATCTGCATAGTCTTTGTATTTATCATATGTCCTTTTTTCATCTTTTACTTTTTCCATTTGGTAAAACATTCTATCAGAATCCTCTGTGACCATGCTAGAGTCTTCCGCATCCCAATAAGTAGTTTGGACTTTATAGTCAGGCCAACTGTTATCAGTAGTATAGCTAGTACAGTGCCACAAAATACGATTATTAGGCTGAGCTGCATAATTACCATTATCAAGCTCCAATATATGTGCACACTTGTGTTCTTGAGGAATTTCAGAATGTTCTGTGTCGATGATGTTAACATCTGGATGAGCCCAGTCGATTGTGAAAAGATATTTGCCATGATAGAATTTTTTATCTAATCCTAGGTATTTACCTTTTAAACCATCCAACCAATCAAAGCAAGTAACACTAGGCCAGTAGCTAAAACAGTTCCACAATTCCAGCTCGTGTACTTGCATATCGGGCACATCGGCTCTACTAAACTGTTTTTGGAAAAATGCTGAGATAGGCAGCCTCCAATAACACGCACCGTTTGGTAACATGATGTTAAATAAGATAGCCCTGCCTGAAATACTGCTAATACTAAAGATAACACAGTCACTATACTGTCCTTTATTTTCTTCCATGTCATAAAGATACTCCTTCCTAATTTTACAATATATTGGAGGTATGTTTGAATTGAGATAGGCCATGTTTATATTTTTCTCTCCAATAATTTTTTCTTTCTAGAATTCTAATTCTTTTTTCAAGGTCATTATACCCAAATAATTCTTTAAAAAAAGTTTTTAACATTTCCATCTTCTTCTCGCTTGTCTAATTCTTGAATTTGGATCATTTCTAGTTTTTGCACTAGACCTTTTTAACTGACCAAGGCTTCTAGCACAATAACTTTTTCTTCTATTGGCATCTTTTGACCCAGGCTTAACTTTACCAGTGACTGCTGTTTTTAATTTAGAGCCAGGGTTCATTCTTCTGTAAGCTTTGACTCCAGCTTTAGTCATTCCAGCCCCTTTTTTTGTGGGTCGATAATTTTTTTTATTTCTAGGTGGCATACCACCTTTTCTAAGTTCGATTATGTCTGCGTAATAATCTAAATCCATATTAAGTAAATGTAATAGTTACACCTGCTGTATTAGCAATGGTTGCATGAATACCATCTAAAAATAAAATTCCACTACCAGGTAAGTACATATCTAAACCCTCTTCTCCAAATAAATATGTGGCAATAACAGGTCCTCCCGAACCACCACTCCTAAAAATAACAGACCCATCAGCACTATTACCTTTGCCTTGAATAGATGTAAGTCTTGCTCTTTTATTTCTAGCAACCATTTGAGCTGTGCTAGTTGCATGTGCAACCGATTGATCTGAAGTAAAACTACCACCGCCTGACATTTATTATCCTGGGTTTGAAGTTGTTAATTGTGGTGCACTGTATTTATCTGTAAGCAAAGTATAAGCTGTTACTTTGGTTTTTGTTTTACAAAAAATTCCTTTTGGAAATAAAATACCATCTTCAGGAAAGTTAAAATTAATTACATCTCCTGATGGAACATCGGCTTGAAATAAAGTTGTGCCACTATTTGATGTTGTGGTTAATTCTAAAGTACCAGCACCAGTTCCATCGGATGCAATAATAATACCCTTAAGTCTTATAGGTTGTGAAATAATTGCAGCGGCTCCCGCAGCAGCATCTGATCTAGTAGCTTGTATGTCGGCTTTAACTGCCATAAATTCTCCTAAGTTTGTGGCTCCCTAAGGAGCCACTAATTATTTATTACTGTGCATCAAAAGGTGTTGCAATTGTTCCATTACCAAGTAACTGACCCTCTACAGCATATAAGTTAGCTGCGATTGCAGTAAATTTGATTCTTGAACCTTTAAGACCACCCGTTGTAGCGTTTGATCCACCAGCTTCACCATTAAGATTAACTTCATTATCACCAGTTGAAACTTGAAATTGTTTACCAGCTACTGACGCAGTAATACCGACTGTAGCAGCACCAACAAATTTGTCAGCTGTGTTAGCAGTCTTGATAGTTCCTGTAAAATTATCAATAAAAAGAATTTCAAAAGTTGTTCCTATTGTATTTGCGTTATTTGGATCACTTCCTGGTCCTGCAATAGCAGAATCAGCAGTTGAAACAATTGCAGGTATTGTAATTGCAGTTGGTGTTCCAGCAGGATCCATTGTTACTAATCTTCCTGCATGGTCGGCAACAGTTAAATCTGTAGCTAAAGTAACAGCTTTTACTGCAGCAGGTCCTAAATTAATAAAACCATTTTTTGATCTGACTGGGCCGTCAAATGTAGTATTTGCCATAATATTCTCCTTTGTATAGCATTAAATTTTGTAGTCTCTATACCGTCTGCCTAGCCAGTCTACAAAATTATTATTTATTCTAGGTTTATATATTCTATAATATGTCTTTTATGTTGTAAAGGCACTAGAGATTATTGGGCTTACCAAAATTATCAAATTTTTTATTATATTCATTCATATTAAAACTTAAACCAAATTTAGAAAAATCATCTTCATTTTTTTCGCACCCATGTGTTAAAAAACTACTAAATATTACAAATTTACCTTTTTCAGGTTTAACTTTTTCTTCTATTTGGGGAAAATTTAAAAATTGAGACGATGAATTTAAATAAATTGCTCCTGACCAAAGTGATTTATTATGACTGTGATAATTAGTTTTTTCATTTCTTTTTAACTCAAAACCCCAAGCTTCCTCCATTCGATATGGTGGAAAATCTGTAAGGGAATCTACGTATTTAATAAGTGGTTTTATTATTGCAATAAATTTTGAATCTTGCGTATAAGTTTGCCAAGATGTCATTGACCCCTTAATATTAGTTATATAATTTAAGTTTTTTCCAGAACTGCAATTTTGTTTGATTGAGTTTATGAAATAGTCAGCATCTAAATCTACGTATCCAACAGTAAAAAAACTATCTAATAAAACATTTTTTTCTAAATGTTTTTTAATTTGCATAATTTTATTTAGCACAAAAAAAAGGGCAGTGCAAATGCACCGCCCTTTCTAATTCTTAACACTTATGTAAATATTAAGCTAATTTACCATTTCCAAATATACATCTTGGATCAGAAAACCCAAATGAATATCTTTCTCTAGCTTTAAATCTTACATTTCCAGTATCGAAGTCTCCCTCAATCGCAGTTTTGATTGGCGATCTAACAAAGTGTTTTAAACCGTTAGGTACGTCAGTCAACAAGAAGTATGAGTCAGTATCAGTTAAAAAGTTATTCACTGAATAACCTTCTGGTACCATTCCCATGCTTACAAGTGCATTGATATCATTATCTGCAGTCGAAGTTCTTTGAGGTGATTTCATCAATCTCTCAGCAGTAAATTGTAATTCTTTTGGAATTATCATTTTTCTACCTTGAGCAGCGATTCTTAA
>MDTG01324511.1_pt1 | contig 13284 bp, 7 predicted proteins | sample 811421 | NCBI WGS metagenome assembly MDTG01 (sample SAMN05326645, study PRJNA326480) | marine metagenome | isolation source: seawater | place: Pacific Ocean: South East | collected 2011 | reverse complement strand
TTCTGAGCTCGTCGGTCTCTCTTTTCGTTTTTGTATCGCAAATAAGAGAAGAAGGAAAAGAAGGCGCGCGCGCGCGCGCTATGGGTTCTTCTTCGGCTTCTCGACGTCGAGCGATGATGAAGAAAAATGTAGGGATTTACTCTGAGGTCGTTCCGAAGGCGTCGTCGGAACGGTCGCGGAAGACAAAAATGCGACGTTTGTGCTGAGCTCGTCGGTCTTGCGGTCGCAAAAAGTTCTTTTCTCTTCGTTTCGTTCGTGCGTCTCTGAGTCTCGTTGCGTTCGTCTTTTTCTCCTCGTGGCGATGATGAAGAAGATAAGCTATCTGATGAACTAAACGTGATTGACACGACTGTATCCCTCATTCTGAGCCAAACGTTAGATATTTCGAGTATCAGTACTACTGACCCGTCCGATTCTCTTTTCTCCCTCCCATCTCTTCAGATATAGGTTTAAAAACAATGTCGTCGTCGTCGTTGAGTTATCGCCCGATTGCAAACGCCACTCCACTTGGACTTCTCGCGTTTGGTACCACAACTGCTATTCTGTCTGCTGGTTTGTGTACAATCGCAGAAAATGATAGGAACGCGGCGTTGACAGTAGGTTTTGCGTTCGGTTTCGGAGGCGTCGTACAATTTCTCGCCGGTATCATCGAGTTCGTACGAAACAACGAGTTCTCGGCAACCGCTTTCTGCGTGTACGGCGGGTTTTGGCTCTCCTATGGCGTTTGGAAAATCATGGAAACCACTGGTGTCTTTATCCCAGAGCGAAATAGTTTGTCCTACTACGCCGCCGCGTGGGCCATCGTCACGTTCATCTTACTCATTCAAACGTTTAAAATCAACATGTCCATCGCGTTACTCTTCGCCAACCTCACGTTCTTCTTCGTCCTCCTCTCCGCGGCGGAACAAACGAGCTCAGATTCGTTTCTCATGAAGTTCACGGGGGGCTGGGGCATCTGGACTGCCCTGTCTGCGGCTTACGCCGCTGCTGGTGAGCTCACCAATACCACGTATGAAAAAGAAGTCTTGCCGATGGGCAACTTTGGCGAAGTCGACTACGGCATTGCGAGTCCCGGTAAAGGCGAGTCTGTCGTGAAGAAATCGGAAGCGCCGACTGAGGGTGGGAATATCGCGTGACTATTACGGCTTCCCGTTTCTAAAACCCTTCCCTTTTCCTGGAAAATCGTTTGAGCGAAAGAAAGAAGAGAAAGAGAGAGAGAGAGAAAGAGAGAGAGAGAGAAAGAGAGAGAGAGAGACGCTCGCGCATATCGAGCGAATATTTTTGTATCTGGAGAGACAAGAAGTCGATTTTATCCACGTTTTACCTCATTAAGTTTAGTATTCTGAGGTCGCTGCGTATCTATCGCACGCGCACGTCTACCCAGAACAAATCGCCAACAATGCTCCGCGCGGCATCCACGCACGCTCCCGTCACCTCCACCTCTTTCTCATCTCGCCGCTCGATGACACAATCGGCCGTGTTACCCTCGAGAAGAAGGACTCAACACGTTTCTTCGTTCGGGAAAAATCGATCGAATTCCACTAACAAAAAGAACAGAAACAAGAGAGGATCGTTACAAGTTTCGGCGGCAATCTTCGGCGTCGGCGCTCCAGAGGCGTTAGTCATCGGGGTCGTCTCTTTAGTCGTGTTCGGCCCGAAAGGTTTAGCCGATTTGGCGAAAGGTTTAGGGGAAACGTTACGAGCATTCAAACCTACGATTCAAGAGCTCCAACAAGTCTCTCAAGAGTTTCAAGAGACGTTGTCGAACGAAGTCGGCATCGATGACATCACACAACCGTTAGCGCCGCAAAAGAGAGTCACACCACCAACGGTTAGAGAGGTGAACGTGGAAGAGGAAGAGATGATTAACGAGATGAACGCGAACGTGAATATTGAGATGACGGAACAGGCGAAGGCGTCGCAAGCGATGGCAGAGTCGACGGACGTCGTGACCGAAGATATGATCGAGGCGTCGAAGAGAGCCGCGTGGGGTGGAGCCGTGCCGGGAGAGTTGAGCGCCACCGAAGAGCCGCAAGCTACTCCAGAGGTGGCGCAGGTTGCCGCGGCAGAAGAACCGGTGATGCGAGTGATGGATTACACTCAACCACCGGCGCCCGCGGAAGAGGAAGAGGACAAATCCGAATAAAAAACGAGCGAGCGGACAAACGGGCGCGCAGTAATCGTATCATTTTTCATTAGAGAGCGTATTATTTTACCACGAGCACAATTCCACCATTCGTTTCCGTACCACGCGGAGCACCGTACGCACGCACGCGCGCGCTCTCTCCCGAAACGGAGAGAGTGTTTTTCTCTCGCGCTTTTATTTTGTCTCCTCAAAGGCACTTTTAGAGTAGGTCAACAACGACATAAAAAACGCCAGACGACGACGAAAAATCTGTCGACTTTGAAGAGCGAGAGAGAGGGTTTCTTTTCGGCATCGCGCACGCGTCCGCGCGGAAACGAGAGCAGAGGCAATGCCGCTCGCCTCTTCGTCTTCTCCGCGTCGCAAACACCATCACCGAGGGGGCCAACACGTTCCAAAGGACGCAACGATGAGCGTTCAATTAAGCGGGGAAGAGAATTATTCTTTCGAGACCAAGAGCAACTTCCACACCGCTCGAGAAACGAACAACGACTATTACAAATCGGACGTCTCGGAATACTCCGAGTCGGAGTCGGAAGAAGAAGAGGAGGCGCTCAACGAAGATTTAGACGCAATCGCGAACAACAAAAACGATGAAATCGCCAAATTGTTCCAGTTAACAGTTCGAATGAGCACTCAAATTGTGAGTTCGACGCACCGGCGAAAGTTGCGAAACTACCGAAACTGTTTTACAGGAAGAGTTGCCGTGCAATGGATGCTGGCGAATAAGATTAGGAATAACTTGCGGGAGTGCGTGGAATTAGGGAACACGCTTGTGAAACACAACATGATTGTGCCTTTGAAGCGGCGCGGCGGGTTTGCGAATAGAAGCTTTTTGTATAGGTATAACTTTGTAGACGAGAAGAATATAAAATCATCGCAAGGGGGGGCGAAATATACTAATATAGGATTGTCGACGCAGCCGTTCGTGCAAATGAGCGTAAAGTTAGAGAAGATGGTGGAAGAGATGAAGAATTTGGCGAGTCAAACGGAAGATACGAAAAGCGGGTTGAGGTTTTTGGCGCGAGAGACGGCTGCGAATATGGAAAGAGCGGAAAGGATTATTTTAGCCATTCGGACGCAATTGCATTGGGCGCGATCTGCCGTCGTTGTGTTGGCGGTTGGGGTGCTGTTGATGGTGTTTCATCAGGGGAATATGTACACGAGCACGAATTCTACATTTGAATTTGGCTTGATGGCATTTATCTTATCGAGGACGTTGGAAGTGACGGCCATTGTCGCGCTTTTCGCGGCAATTGTGAGTTTGTTCTTGCAAGATGGTGGGGAAATGTTTTCGAATATGTTCATAGATTCGTCCGATTTGGAGAAGAGCAACGAAGAGACGAGTTTGAAGATGATGAGCTTCGGCGCGTTGGAAGAAGAAGAGTTGGACGACAATGACACGAAAGGAGAGAGATACAGAGCCAAAGATAGCGCCATTTCGCCATCAGCATTGGCAAACCCGAGCCTTCTTCGGCGCACGTCAAGCGTTATTTCCGTCGGTAACGTTAGTCAACGCTTATCGTCGAAATTGCGCCGAAGTAGCGTCGAGATGCAAAATAGCGCGTGCGAGGAGACGCGAACGATGCCGGAAGACTACGCCTCGCCGCCGCCAGGTAAAGAGGATGTCGAGTTTTGGAAACACTGTCGAAATGGAGATATTGGTGTCCGTTTATCGCCTCTGAATACGTTCCAACGACTCGTTGGAAATGCCGTCTCCGGGCGACAAAAAGAAACCGGAGACGTGCCGCTGCAAAGACCGTTTCACTTTGAATCGGAACTTTTCAGCGGTAAGTGCGTGTTTTACTTTCGCAACGTTCCGTCTGCGCCGGAAGAAGTCTTCAACGGAAAAGCGAGAAAAATACAAATTTGTATTCAAGGTAAATTTAAAGAACCTGTCCCGATTGATGATTTGATGTTTGGCCATTCCATGATTCGACCGATGGTTAATTTACCTTCGCGGTGGTTACTCGCGCTCGCCACGAGAGTGTGTCAAGCATTTGGCGCGAAATATGCCATGACCTTATCCTCACCATCCGCTGCGCGTCCATTCATACGTGCACCTTTAATATTAGCGGCCCAGACGATATGCGTTTCAAAGCCCGGCGAAGAGCCAGACGTCACCGGGGCGCCGATTGAAGATACGAGTCTGTTGGAGTACATGCCGAACGATTTAGGCCACGCGGAAAGGCGTAAGCACATTTCAAAATATCTCAAACAAGTCAAAACGGCGCAATCGAAGAAATATTCGTCGGCTTCAACTGAACCGGTACCAGAAGTGCCCGTTTACGATACCGAGAACGTGTACACATTTTGCTTCTGGCAGGCGCAGATTGACTTTTCAAAGTACATTTGCGATTTAGGTATCGCACAGTTCAAATTATTTAAATTAGTCGACGGACAACCATTGGCCACGAACTGCAGGACGCGTGATGGGAGAGTGGCCTTTCGATTCGAGTTGTGGCATGCAAGCATTGTCGAAGCGGCCAGGAGGGCCTTCGATTACACTCGATACGAGAAATTGGAAAAGGCGCTTCTCGGTAAGAAACCGTTGGTGAGTCCGCAACCGTCGAAGCAGTGAAAAGATGGACGATTTTAGTGCAAAATTATTAGATAGATACATGTGTATTGCGTACTGGTATGTATTTTTATGTACAAACAACAAATCGTGTTTTACAAGAATCGATCGGGTGCGCGTTCTCTCCCTAATTTCCATTTTCCAAGAAAATCGCTCCTCCTCCATTACTCTCCATCTCCACATTCCCATCAACATCCTCGCCTTCAACTCCGGTAACCAAGAACAAAAGCCTCCTCGCCAACCTTCTCGCCACTTCCTCGCTGCTCTTCTTCTTCTTTGCCGTGCAATTCTTCTCCCCTCCGAAACAAAACACGCAAAAAATAATAATCCCGACGCCGATGACGAAGGTCAGCAATATCAACTTCATCTTCAAATTATTCCACCACATGCGATTCCTCAACGCTCTCCCTTGCTTGTGGAAATTATCCGCCTGGAACCTCAACGCCTCCGTCTTATCTACCAGAACCTCGATCTTTTCTCCTCGATCCAAAACTTTCTCGATGTTATCCATCATGATTTCCTTTACCTCGCTGACTTGTTGCTGCACCGAAGCGACTTTCGTATTCCCGACGACGCCGTTCTGCGCGCCGCCGCCGCTCAACTGCTCCAATGCCATCGTTTCTTCCATCTCTTTCTTCAACGTTGGGCCGAACGTTCTGTCCAAACTGTGCGCGTTCGCGTTCTCTCCAACCGACCCCGCGAATTTTTGCGCGAAGATTCCTTTCACTTTCTCTAAGAACTGAAACGGCAGCTGTCGGCCGCACGCGTCGTCCGCGACGACCAGGTAGGTGAACCCAGAACCCACCAAGTAATTAAACGTGTGTTTGTCCGCGTTGTACGTGAACTTGGCCGAGTCGGATTGCGGGACTTTCTCTAACGCCTGTTGTTTCGGCGACGTTTGATCGTTCGAGAGGTGCGAGAGGTGAGCGGACGATGCGACGACGACGCGTGCGCACACTCTTTTTTCGTGTCCGTTCGAAGAAGGGGAAAATTCAAACGAAAATGGGATGGTTCGTCTTGGAGACGTTGACGCGACAAAAACGACGACGCACCTGAGTGGCGATGGTAGAAAAGTTCCCGGAATACGCGGTGTACTCCGCCAAAATGGTCTTGGAGCGATCATTGCGCGTCGCGGCGACGAACGCGTATATGAGCGGCATGACGTTGTGTCGCGTACAAAAAGAAAGAGGAAAAAATGAGGACCAGAGAAAGGCACCCCTCTTTTTCTTAAAGGCGAAAGAAAGAAAGCTCTATAGAATAATATGATGGGAGAGCGAAACGGATCTCAAAAGTACTCTACTACGAGTCAAACAAAAAGAAAAAGAACGGCGGCGGAGGAGGAAGAAGAGGATATACGCATGGACAGACACAAAAGAAAACACTCGTGGTCGTCGCGTTACTACTGTCTATTGACTCTACTTCTGGCGTTCCAATAGAGATCGACGTACCGTTCGCTCGGCGAGGTCCACGACCAGTCTTGACGCATGCCGGCGGACGGGAGGTCCATCTGATTCCATTTATCGCGATCGAAATAATCGCCCAAAGCGCGGTTGAGCGCGTATTCCATGTCTTGTTCGTGCTCACCGTCAAAATTGTAACCGTTGCAAGATTTGCCGTGGGAGGCGGCTCGAGCTGGGTCGAGTTGGACGTCGAAGACCGTGTCTCGTAGACCGCCGGTTCGGCGGACTAAAGGTACGGCGCCGTAACGCATGGCAATCATTTGCGTTAAGCCGCATGGTTCGAACATGGAAGGGACGCAGAATATGTCGGCGCCAGCATAAATGAGGTGTGATAGTGGCTCGTCGTAGGAGAAGAAGAAACCGCCATGACCCGGGTGTTGGGATTTCATCTCGTTGGCGAGGTTGGCAAAATCGTGAGCGATGCGATCGTCCGGGGCAGAGCCGAGAAGGACGAAGTAGGCGCCCTTTTCGAGCGCGTATCGACAGGCCCTTTTAATCAAATGAACGCCTTTTTGCTCGGTTAAACGCGTCACGCACGCTACGATAGGTTTGGACTCGAAATCAGTCGCGTCCATGCGCATACGTTTGAGCAGTTCGAGTTTCGCTTCGCGTTTGCCTTCTTTACAGGTTTGCCAGTCGTATCGTAGTGGTAAGAATTCGTCATTATACGGATCCCAGATGTCATTATCGATACCGTTGCGAATACCTTTGAATTTTCCGGGTTCTCTTTCCTGAATGACATTAATTGATGGATGGTGTTTGATTTCCTCGGCGTAGGTTGGGGAGACGGTTGTGGCAAACGTGCACTCGATCATCGCGCGGCGAATGAGATCTTGACCGAACTGTAAATTGTGAATAGTTAGTGCCGTTGCGGTGGTTTCTGTTCTATCCGGGCTCCATATTGCAGGCGCAGTTTGCCAATCGTGAACGTGTATGACGTCAGGGAAACAGTTTGCGTGTTTCATATACGCGACACACGCATCGGAGAAGTACCCGAATCTAATGTGGTCATCGCCTCGGCCGTATATGCACCCGACCCGGAAGTGGCCGCATTCTGGATCAATAAATGTCACCTGGACACCTTCGACGAAACCTTGATAGATGTTGACGACGTCGTTGCCGTAATGGAATTGATCGACTTTACGCAGCCCTTCTATTTCTTTGTAATTCATGCAATCGTACTTTGGCACGTACACGTCCACGTGATGGCCTTGTTCTTGAACCGCTCTCGACAAAGCAGTGACGACGTCTCCTAACCCTCCAACTTTTGCAATGGGTGCCATTTCAACCGCTAGATGTGCTATATGTAACGTCGGCGCTACACCCGAAGCGCCAATAACGTCGCAATGGTACTCCACGCCTTCGTTATCATCCACGAAAATGCCGTTATCTTTAAACAAAAAATCAACGACGTGTGCATCGAGAGGCACATCGATGGTTGTTTCTAAAACACCGCCGTTTATTCCCGCGCGCATATCTACTTTTTCCATCTTACCTGGGTGGCTTTTCACGCGATTGAAGTTTATATCTACGTAAATGGCTCGAGCGAATGTCAAAGGCCCGCCATCCGGTCGATACCTAATTGTCACCTTCTCGCCAGCTTTAGGTCGCAAAGGATCCGTGTGAACGCGAAACTCGCCTCGAATAGAAGATATAGCTTTCTTCGCCAGTAAGGCTGCCTTGGCTCTCACCGCATTTTCGGCACATTTCCTTACAAACATCAAGTCTTCCTCGTTTTTCTCTCTCCTCTTCTCTGCTAACAGTTTGTACTCGCGGTCGATTTGCGCCTCTCTCGAGTTATCTTCCACGATTTCGTCCGTTTCTGCCACTGTTTCGATGTGATAATCTTTCCCATTGTTGTTATCAAAGTTGCCTTTTGAATCACCGACGACGAAATCGATCACCAACGCTTCGCTCGGAACATCCAACTCGAATTTCCACCAGTCGCAGTTTTCTTGGTCGTGATTGGCGAGGGGAGAGTGGTCGTTTTTCAACGGCTGTAAATCCACTTTGATGGCGTGCTGAAGACTCCAGCCGTTGTATCCAATCATCGCAAACATGGATTTTACCTCTTCCAAGCTCGAGTTATCGTTCGGGAGTAACTGTTTTCGGTTATACAAAATGATCACTTTTGACCCGGCTAGGGGTCTCGAAACGCACGCATACACGTTTCGAACGCTCTCAAACGCGTTGTCAAACACCTTGCCGGAATCTTTCGCGGTCTTTCGCGCGTCCACTATTCGAACAGTTTCTATCATCATCGCTTCCGCGTGGTGATCGTAGAGCTTTTGATACGCGCGTTCGCCGGCGTCATTCGCTAAGGCGTCTAATTCGTCCCCTACCGGGACGCCTTGGCGACGCAACTCTATTTCATCGTCGTTGATGACGACACCTCTCGTTATCGGAGGTTGTGATGATGCCGAGACCGTGGCTGATGTTGCTACTGTTGCTGTTTCTTTTTGTGATGATATCAATTTATTATTCTTTTCCTGCTCGCCCGCGAGTGCCTGTTGCAACGTCTTCTGCTCTTCGATTGACTCCTCGAGCACGCGTTCCAACTCGATGATTTTCTTCAACAGCGTTTCGCGTTCGTCCATGAGCTCTCTTGTCTCTAAATCGAACTGCTCGGTCGTCGCTTTGAACACGTCGAATGTCGTCTTGGTTGTTTCTAACGATTCTTGCGCATTTTCCAGCTTTAATTTTAAAGTTCCGATTTCCTTTTTCAAGGACACGTTTTCGTCATCGAGCGCAGATAATTCCTCGATTACGGCGTCTGCATCGTTGAGTGTATTTTTGGCCATTTCCGCGCGCAATTGTTCAATCTCATTCTCTAAAGACTCGTTTAAGGCCTCCTTTTCTTTTAATCGCGTCACTTCGGACTCTAGCGCCACCATTTGACTCACTTTATCCTTTAAAACATTGATTTCCGCCGTCAATTGCGCGTTTTCGCGCATCTTCTTCTCTATGTCTCCGGACGCATCCGCCTCCATTTGTTTCATTTTTAAGTTTTCGATGTCCTTTCTTAACGTTTCGTTCGCCTCTTTCTCTCGTTCAATCTCCGTCTCTAATTTTGTTCTCGTTTCCTCTGCTTCCGCTCTTGCAATATCCGCATCTTTTTTCGAACTTTCAATCTCCTTCTTCAAACTGTCCATCTCTAACTGAAACCCTCTCTCGAGCACGAGAAATGCCTCGTTCTCCTTCTCCTCGCGAGCGTTCATCTCTTCGCGCATTTTTTTCTCCTTCTCGCTGACCTCTCTGTGCATTGCGCTCAATTCCTCGCTCCTTTTCTGCATTTCTGTCTCCATCTCTTCGACTTTCGCGTCTAACAGTTTTACGTTTTCCTCCTTTTCCAAGAGTTCCGCTTCGATTGCTTTTACTCGCTCGTCGTCGGCGCGCTCGAAAGTACCGCCGCTACTCCTATTACTCCTATAGCTACTACTCAGAGCACCGGCGACTCCATCGGTGGCACCATCCATTCCATGCCTTCCTCCCGAGATGTCCACGTTTTCCTTCGCCGTCTCCGCCGTGTCTTTTCCTCCTCGTTGTTCAAGTCGTGCCTTTTTTTCTCTCGTCGCGAGTTCCATGGCTTTCTGCTTCGCTTTCGACACTCTCGACGCGACTGCTTTCCGCACGCTCTCTTCCGTCGCTCTCGCCGAGGAAGACGACGACTCCGTTCCCGAGTGCGCGCGTACCGCCCGCCGCCGCTCCCACCCCTCGCCACATCTTCTTCTTCTTCTTCTTCTTCTTCTCAGCGTCGTCCGATGATGATGATGCGACGCATCATCATCATCATCATCATCGCTCAGAGACAAACACGACGGCAAAACGACGTTACCCAAAACGAATGTTGGCGATACCGTCTTCGTCGTCTTCGTCTTCCGCCTTTTGTCCAAAACGAAAAAAGCAGGGGGTTGGAGTTGTTTCTTCCAACACCACTTTTGGCGACGACATTCCAAAGAGCGATTTTGATGATGATGATGATGATGAACGCTCAACACAGTCGTCATTGAACGCATCGTCACAAAGTCTCGTCAAAGTCGAACTCGTCTTCAACACGATGCGACGTCGCGATACTACTACTAAAGACGCAGAGCAATTCAGAGTCTTTTTTTTTCTTCTCTCTCTCTCTCTCTCTCGCGCGCGCGCGCGTTTCTTTCGAAAGCTTTCAATGTCTTCACACTCTCTATAAAACCCTAAAGTTATATGTGGTTTAAAACCCTAAATGAGTGTTGGGGAAAAGGGAGGTGTGTTTTTTCTCTCTCTCAGTACTACTCGAGAGGAGTTGTCAGTCGTCAAAACGGTCGCAGAGAGAGACTTGTGTTGTCCAGAAGAATCCACTACGACGTAAACGACGACGACGATGAAGCCGTAGGATAGGAACGAAAAAAGCGGGCAAACCAAGAAGCGCGACGACGAGGACGACGACGACGGCACAAAGAAGACGACCAAAAGGAGGCCGGGCCACCAAGAAGAAGAAGAAGTGTGGTTTTGTTTTGGTGGCAAAGAGAGAGAGTGGGAGTGAGGAGATGCCCCCGAAGAAGAAGAAGACACAAACGATGTTGCCCCCGAAAATAAAACCCGTGAAGGCGCCGAAACCTCCCCCCGGGAAACCGCCGCCCCCGCCGCCGGCGAGCGTGAAACCGCCAACCTTTTACGCGGTGGCGCGAGGGCGAAACCCGGGGATTTACCCGACCTGGCACGCGAGCCGAAAGCAAACGTTCAAGTTTCCGAACGCGTTGAGCAAGAGTTTCGTGGAGTTTGCCGAAGCCAGGCAATGGTACGAACAGAACGGGGGGGATTTAGGCAAATTGCCGAGTTACGTGGGATACGACGATGCGGTAGAGAAAGTGCTCGATTTAGGGAAACCGAAAGTAGAAGAAGAGAGCGATGATGACGACGACGCGGAGGAGAAGGAGGGGAAGATGGGACGGACAGTAGCGAGTATAGAGAAGGAGGGAAACGCGACGTCGAAGGACGAAGACGAGCGGTACGCGCCCGACGGCGACGACGGTTCAGCATCTTCATCGTCCGACGATGTAGACTTAGAGTATAACTTGCGAGGATTTTCGGACGATGAAGAGGAGGACGAGATTTCCTTGTCTATGAAAGAACTGGACGAACGGCCGAGTTCGGTTTTGAGCAACGGTCGGTCACCGGCGGAAGGTTCGAATTTGAATCCCAACAAGAGGAAACTTGGAATAGTAGATCCGAACGATCCAGATACATCGGATTCAGATTCAGATTACGGGACAGATGGAAAGAATGGACAAAAGGCCTTATTCGAAAAGTTTTTCGGCGTGAGCGGTGAAGATCACCAAACGGCCGTCAGGTGCGCGTTGCACGATGACATCGAGCGATTCGTAATGGAAAACGTACAAAACGAAGCCGAAACGTCCGCAAGGGACGAGATAGAACAAAAAGTTCGAGAAACTATACAAAACCATTCGTATCCAAGAGCGCAAGTTCACAGATTTGGTTCCGGAGCAACCGGGTTGGCGTTGAAAGATGCAGACGTAGATTTAGTCATTTTAGGGGTCGGGCCACAATCAGTAAAAGGTGGCGGCGGCGGGTTCACGAGAAGCGAGAAGCAGGTGTTGGTCACACATTTGCGGACGATTGCAAGAACTTTACGGAACAAGGGCGTGTGTAGACGCGCAGAAATCATATCGTCGGCAAAAGTACCGATCGCGAAATTAGATGCCTACCACGCGGCGACAAAGACGCACATCAAACTCGATTTAGCCATTGGCGTGAGTAACGGACTAGCCGCCGCGCAATGGATTCGAGAACAAGTGGACGAATTCCCCGCGTTAAAACCACTCGTTTTGGTTTTAAAGCGATTGTTACAAATTCACAAACTGAACAACGCCGCCACGGGCGGGTGCGGCGGGTACCTTTTGATATCTCTGGTCGTTTCGCATTTGAAACAATGCACGCCGGCGATGCGCGGGAAGAAAGACGGGTTGGGTGATTTGTTATTAGGATTCTTCCGACGTTTCGGGGTCACGCACAATTACGAAAACACGGCCGTTGCTGCTTCGCGCCCGACTGGAATATGTTCGGTCGGTTCGGTAGATGTCGCGCCAAATCCTTTCGGACCTCGACCGTTTATCATTTGCGAAGACCCACAGGAAAGGAGCAGGAATATCACCGCCTCTGCGTACCGCTTTAAAGAAGTTAAAGAGTTGTTTGAAAAATGCTTACGATCCATGTCTTCGAAACACGGGCTGGAGTTTTTAGAGGAAATCGCGAACGCGTTTAAGCCGCCGAAAAATATGAATGGTAATACCGTGCACGTGATGCGAGGTGGCAAAAAATTCACGTTCAAACGCCCGGCGACGGAGCTAATTCGTCTGAAAGGCGAGAAGCGCGTGAAACGGAACACATACACTCGCGATACCAATAAGAAACCGACGATTGCTGAAATCAACGGCATGTGGGAAGAATCTGGCGGTATGCACGTTGCCAACGCGTTTCCAAAAAAAAACGGCAGCGGCAAGAACGCCTGGTCGTCCGAACACAGCTTTCTCGCCAACAACGACAAGAGCCCTCCAAACTCCCACAACAAGTTCAAGAATACCAAACGAGAAAAAGTGCGTGCCAAAAAAGTCACGGCGGAGCGAAAAAAACAGCAGGCTCAATCGAAACAGCAGAATTCATCGAGAAAATGCCAGACGAAAAAGAAAGCCGCAGCAAACGCTTCTCCTACTCCAACCAAGACGAAGAAGAAAACGTCGCAAAAGAGCCCGAAAAAGCTCACCGCGGTGACCACTCGCGCCACCAAGAAGGCCAAGAAGAAGTAACTGCACGTGTAGAGTATTTAGCGCGTATGTATCTGTAGCCGTTTAATCTGTATATTGTTCGCGTAATATGGTCGTACCATAAAAAAGACAGAGAAGGAAAAAACATGCGTTTCTTTCTCTCTCAAATACTACGTAATTTTCACAACACTTCACAAAAAGAATCGAAGCGCTCCGAGAGAGAGAGAGAGACTGCGAAACTAAGATGGATGCTCTCAAGGCCGAAGGCGCGGCGGCTCTCGCGTCCAATGACGTTCCTTTAGCTTTGGAGAAATACCAGTGCGCTCTGGCGTTCGCGAATAC